>Ga0255356_1000727_pt1 | contig 21762 bp, 18 predicted proteins | sample HBST100metaG_FD_189944 | JGI IMG/M metagenome (GOLD analysis project Ga0255356, IMG submission 189944) | Peat soil microbial communities from Stordalen Mire, Sweden - H.B.S.T100 | ecosystem: Environmental > Terrestrial > Soil > Wetlands > Peat | place: Sweden: Norrbotten County, Stordalen Mire...
AAACCCCGATGATGGCCGGGATGAAGCCCGAGGTGCAAGAGGCTCTGGGCCGCTCCGTGCCCTTCCCGCCGCGCCTGGGCCGCCCGGCGGAATTCGCCGCTCTGGCGCAGCATATCTGCGAGAACGCCATGCTGAACGGCGAGGTTATCCGGCTGGATGGCGCGCTGCGCATGGCCGCCCGATGAAACTCACGCTCCCGGCCATGCCGCCCGCGCCAGGGCTCACCCACGCAACGTACACACCGCTCCGGTTCTGGGAGATCACGCTGACAGACCCGCCGGAGCGCATTTCTAAAATACCGAAATCTGGAGACTCCCCATGAGCCAATCGGCCCCCTTCCCCGACCCCATCGTCATCACCGGCGCCATGCGCACGCCCATGGGCGGGTTGCAGGGTGATCTCGGCACAATCACGGCACCGCATCTGGGCGCCGCCGCCATCCGCGCCGCCCTGGCCTATTCCGGCCTCGCCCCGGCGCTGGTGGAGGAAGTCATCATGGGCTGCGTGCTGCCCGCGGGCCAGGGCCAAGCCCCGGCCCGGCAGGCCAGCCGCGCCGCCGGATTGCCGGATTCCGCAGGCTGCACCACGGTAAACAAAATGTGCGGCTCAGGTATGAAGGCGGCAATGCTGGCGCATGACCTGCTGGTGGCGGGCAGCAACCGCATCATGGTCGCGGGCGGCATGGAGAGCATGACCAACGCCCCTTATTTGCTGCCCAAGGCGCGCGGCGGCTACCGGCTGGGCCATGACCGGCTCATCGACCACATGTTCATGGACGGGCTTGAAGATGCTTATGAGCGTGGCCGGCTGATGGGCGGATTCGCGGAAGATTCAGCCCAAACCTATGGTTTTACCCGCGCGGCGCAGGACGAATTCGCCCTCGCCTCGCTCAAGCGCGCGCTCAAAGCCGGGCAGGATGGCAGCTTCGCCACCGAGATCGCCCCCGTAACGGTAAAGGGCCGCAAGGGCGAGACGCTGGTGACGCAAGACGAACAGCCCGCCAAGGCGCAGCCCGAGAAAATCCCGGCGCTAAAGCCAGCCTTCCGCGAGGGCGGCACCGTCACCGCCGCCAATTCCTCATCTATATCGGACGGCGCGGCGGCCCTGGTGCTCATGCGCCGGTCAGAGGCCGAGGCGCGCGGCCTCACCCCCATCGCCACCATTCTCGGCCACAGCAATTTCTCCCATGCCCCGGCGCTGTTCACCACCGCCCCGGTCGGCGCCATCAAAACGCTGCTTGAAAAACTGCGCTGGAATGCAAGCGATGTCGATCTCTGGGAGATCAACGAGGCCTTCGCCGTGGTCGCCATGATCGCGATGCGCGAACTCGCCTTGCCGCATGAAAAGGTGAACGTGCATGGCGGCGCCTGTGCCCTTGGCCACCCTATCGGCGCCTCCGGGGCGCGTATCATCGTTACGCTTATCAACGCGCTGCGCAAATACGGGCTGAAGCGCGGTGTCGCTTCCTTGTGCATCGGCGGCGGCGAGGCCACTGCTCTGGCGCTGGAGGTCGCATGATCCCCACTGATGACCAGCTGATGATCCGCGACATGGCGCGGAATTTCGCCGCCAACCGCCTCGCCCCCTTTGCCGCCGCCTGGGACCGTGACCACCACTTCCCCGCCGACGCGCTGGCCGAGATGGGTGCGCTGGGCCTGATGGGCATGACCGTGCCGCAAGAGTGGGACGGCGCGGAGACCGATTACGTGGCCTACGCCATGGCGGTGATGGAAATCGCCGCCGGGTGCGGGGCCATTTCCACCATCATGAGCGTGCATAACGGCGTGGGCTGCATGCCCATCCTCGGCTTCGGCACCAATGAACAGAAAGAGCTTTTTCTGAAACCAATGGCGCGGGGCGAGGCGCTGGGTTGCTTCTGTTTAACCGAGGCCGGTGCTGGCTCGGATGCCGCCGCCATCAAAACCCGCGCGAAGCGCGAGGGCGATGAATACATCCTCAACGGGGCAAAGCAGTTCATCACCTCCGGCAAGAACGCGAAAATCGCCATCGTTTTCGCGGTCACGGACCCGGCGGCGGGCAAGAAGGGCATCTCCGCCTTCATCGTGCCCACGGACACGCCGGGCTTCATCGTGGTGCGGGTGGAGGAGAAACTCGGCCAGCATCTCTCCGATACCTGCCAGATCGTGTTCGAGGATATGCGCATCCCCGCTGCCCAACGCCTGGGAGAAGAGGGCGAGGGTCTAAAGATCGCGCTGGCGAACCTTGAAGGCGGGCGCATTGGCATTGCCGCGCAGGCGGTGGGTATGGCGCGCGCCGCGCAGGCGGCAGCCCTTACCTACGCGAAGGAGCGCAAGCAGTTCGGCAAGCCGATCATCGAGCATCAGGCGGTCGCCTTCCGCTTGGCGGACATGGCGACTAAGATCGAAGCCGCCGAGCATCTGGTCCTGCACGCCGCCAGCCTGCGCGACGCCAAGCACCCCTGTTTGAAGGAGGCTTCCATGGCCAAGCTTTTCGCCAGCGAGATCGCCGAGCGCGTCTGCTCGGACGCCATCCAGATCCATGGCGGCTACGGCTACCTCGCCGACTTCCCGGTGGAGCGCATCTACCGCGACGTGCGGGTCTGCCAGATCTACGAGGGCACCAGCGACATCCAGCGTCTGGTCATCGCCCGCGCGCTGGCGGCGGGCTAGGGGCATGGGCGCGCTCACCGGGCTGCGCGTGGTGGAGATGGCCGGGCTCGGCCCCGCCCCGTTCTGCGCCATGCTGCTGGCGGATCACGGGGCGGAGGTGGTGCGCATCGCCCGCCCCAGCCAGGCCACCACGCTCGGCTTGCCCGCACAATGCGACCTGATGAACCGCAACCGCGAAACCCTGGTGCTGGATTTGAAAACCGAGCCGCACCGCGCCGCCCTACGGCAATTGCTGCAGGGCGCTGACGCGCTGATTGAGGGCTTCCGCCCCGGCGTGATGGAAAAGCTCGGCTTCGGCCCGAAGGAGGCGGCGGCGCTGAACCCGCGCCTCGTCTATGGCCGCATGACCGGCTGGGGCCAGACCGGCCCCATGGCGCACAGCGCCGGGCATGACCTGAATTACGCGGCACTCAGCGGTGCCATAGCCGCCATGGGCACGCCCGGCCTGCCGCCGCCCCCGCCGCTGAATCTGGTGGCGGATATGGGCGGCGGGGCCATGATGCTCGCCTTCGGCCTGCTGGCGGCGCTGCTGGAGGCCAAAACCTTGGGCCAGGGCCAAGTGGTGGATGCCGCGATGGTGGATGGCAGCGCCCTGCTGCTGATGATGCTGCAAGGCATGCGCGCGGGCGGTGATTGGAGCCTGGAGCGCGGTGCCAATCTGCTGGATGGCGGCACCCCCTATTACGCCTGCTACGAGACGGCGGACGGCAAATACATGGCTGTCTGCCCGCTGGAGCCGCAATTCTACGCCCTGCTGCTGGAGCGCCTGGGCCTGACCAGCGACCCGGATTTTGCCGCGCGGGATGACCAAACCTCCTGGCCCCGCATGCGCGCCCGCCTCACGGAGATTTTCCGTGCCCAGCCCCGCGCCCATTGGCAGACGCTGTTCGCCGATAGTGATGCCTGCGTGACCCCGGTGCTGGACATGGACGAAGCCCCGCACGACCCGCACAACCAAGCGCGCGGCAATTTCCTGGCGGTGGAGGGCATCATGCAAGCCGCCCCGGCGCCGCGCTTCTCCCGCACGCGGGCCCACCAACCGCGTCCGCCCTCACTAACCCCGGCCAGCCTCGGCGCCATCCTCGCGCGCTGGGGCTGATAACGCCGGGCCTCTATTCCCCGGCTTTCGTCAATCTGTCCCGCAATGCCGCAACCTGCGTTGTCAGCCGCTGCAATCCCTCCACGGTGAGGCCCGTGGCCTCCAGGATGCAGCCCGGAATGCGCTGCGCCTTCGCCCGGAGCGCCCGGCCCTCACTGGTGAGCCGCACCCGGACCTGCCGCTCATCGGCCGGGTCACGGCTGCGGCTCACCAGGCCCAGCGTCTCCAGCCGTTTGAGCAGCGGCGTCAGCGTGCTGGATTCAAGAAACAGCCGCCCCCCCAACTCTCCCACAGTCTGGTCGTCCTTCTCCCACAGCAAAATCATGGCGAGATATTGCGGGTAGGTCAGGCCGATCTCATCCAGCAGCGGCTTGTACACGCGGTTGAAGGCGTGCCCGGCGGAATACACGGCGAAGCACAGGAGCTCCGAAATTTCAGGCGGCTGGGGCATTTTCAAAGTCTCCTGTCAGTCCTGGCGGGCCTTACCCGCCCAATACCGCACAATTAAATCGTACACGATTATATCGCAACACTTGACAGCCTGCGCCTGCCGGATATATCAATCGTGTACGATTTAATAGTGCACTATATTTAACCAGAAAGGAACCTCCCAATGTCCGTTAATGTTCTCTACCGCACCTCCGCCCGCGCCACTGGTGGCCGGGACGGCCACTCCGCCACGCTGGACGGCGCCGTGGATGTGAAGCTCACCACCCCGCGCGAGCTGGGCGGGGCCGGCGGGGCCGGGGTCAACCCGGAACAGCTTTTCGCCACCGGCTATGCCGCCTGCTTCCTCGGAGCCATGAAGTTTGTCGCCTCGCAAGGCGGGCCAAAAGTCCCGGCGGATACATCGGTCACCGCCACCGTGGGCATCGGCCCGCGCAGCGAGGGCGGGTTCGGCCTGGAGATCTCGCTTGCCATCTCCCTGCCCGGTTTGGCGGCGGATGAGGCCGAAGCGCTGATCGCCAAGGCGCATCAGGTCTGCCCGTACTCCAACGCCACCCGCAATAACGTGGACGTGCAGTTGCACCTTGTCTGAGCCCTGCCCGCGCCGGTAATTCCGGCGCGGGCAGGTTGATCCACGTCAACGCGCAAGGACATTGCCTCTGCCACACTGGCCCCAACTTCGCGGCATAAATGAAAACCAGGCCGCGCAGCAGGAAGCAGAATCGGTGCGGGACAAAGCAGCAGCCCCACGCCCAGTGAAAGGATACGCCATGGACCAACCAGCCCCCGCCACCGCGCCCCAGCCGCGCCCCAAGGCAACGGATGAAAGCGCACATCCCGAGACCCGCAAGCTCGGCCTGGTGATGCTAAGCGGCGTCGTCGTCGGCTCAATGATCGGCGGCGGTTCCTTCAACCTGCCCGCCAACATGGCGGGTGCCGCCGGGCTCGGCGCCATCATCATCGCCTGGGTCGTCACCTTTGTCGGCATGTTTTTCCTGGCCAACTCCTTCCGCATCCTATCGGACAAGCGGCCGGACCTGAAGGCCGGCATCTACTCCTACGCCCAGGCCGGCTTCGGCCCGTTCGCGGGCTTCCAAATGGCCTGGGGTTACTGGCTCAGCTCAGCCTTCGGCAATGTCGCCTTCTCCGTGCTGATCATGCAGATCCTCAGCTATTTCTTCCCGATTTTCGGCAACGGGCAGAACTGGCCCTCCATTATCGGCGCTTCCCTTCTTATCTGGGTGATGTGCGGCATCGTCCTCTCGGGCGTTAAGCGCACCGCGGCCCTGAGCGTGCTGGCCAGCTTTCTCAATATCGTCACCATCACCGCGGCGCTCATCGTCATGGCGTTCTTCGTCACCGGCGGCAATTTCAAGTTTGATTTTTGGGGCCAGGCGCAGGGGCTGGGCAGCGTGTTCGGTCAGGTGAAGAGCACGATGCTGGTCACACTCTGGGTGTTCATCGGCATTGAGGGCGCGGTGGTGATCTCCGACCGCGCGCGAAAAATGTCGCAGGTGGGGCCTGCGACGTTTATCGGCCTGGGCGTCTGCACCATCCTCTACTCGTTACTCTCCATCCTGCCCTTCGGCATCATGCATCAGAGCGCCATTGCCCCGCTCGCCAACCCCTCCGCCGCTTATGTGCTGAGCGCCCTGGTCGGCAAATGGGGTGCCATCTTCATCAACGTCTCTCTGCTCATCGCAGTGCTGAGCTGCTGGCTGGCCTGGACCATTCTGGTCGCGGAGCTGCCCTATGAAGGGGCCAAGGGCGGCGTGTTCCCGCGCTTCCTGGCACGCGAGAATTCGCACCATGCCGCAGCACCCTCGCTGTGGATTTCCAGCATCGTCATGCAGGTCACGCTGTTCATCGTGCTGTTCGCGCATAATGCCTGGCTGTGGCTAGTGGATATCACCGGCGTCATGGTGCTGCCGCCTTATTTCGCCAGCACGTTGTATCTTGCTGTGTATTCGTCGAACAAAGCCTATGTCGAAACCCATTCCGAGAGCCGCACCTACGCGCTGCTCACTGGGCTGCTCGGCTCCATCTATTCTATCTGGATGCTCTACGCCGCCGGGCCGGAATTCCTGCTGATGTCCACCATCATCTTCTCCATCGGCGTTCCGGTGTTCTGGTGGGCGCAGCGCGAGCATCGCCCCGGCGCCCCGGTCTTCACCAAATACGAGCGCATCGGCGTGGCGCTGCTCCTCATCGTGGCGGTGGCCGCGCTGGTGCTGTTCCTGAACGGCACCGTGAAGATCACCTGAATCGCCAACCGCGCAAGTAAAAGGCCAGGGGTTCGCGCCCCTGGCCTTTTTTGTTGCCCTGAAATCAGCTCAGAATCTCATGCCGCGGTAATCGCCGTCCACGTTCTCAATGCCGTGCGTGTCATGCGCGAAGGCGGGGTATTGCCGGTCAAACGCCTGCAAGGCGGCAAGGTAGCGCAGCACCGGGCCATCCTCCGCGCCCAGCGCCTCACCAGGCATGACCAGCGGAATCCCCGGCGGATAGGGCACAATGGCCGTGGCCGCCACGCCGCCCGCAAGCCCGGAAAGCCCGGCAGCCCCGCCCTGGCCACGGATCAGCCGGTCATAGGCAGCGGCGGGGGTCAGCTCTGCTTGCGGCTGGAATTCGTATGCCGTTTGCAGCAGCTCCGAGAATTTCACATCGCGCATGGCGGTGAACATCCCCTGCCCCAGATCACGCAGCCCCAGCGCCCCATAGGAAGCCGGGTTGCCCTGCACCAGCGCCGGCATCACCCGCGCCAGCGGCGCGTTGGTATCGTAATCGCGCTTGAAGTCCAGCAGCGCGTTCACCAGCGAACCCCATTTTCCCTTGGTCACGCCAATGGAAAACAGGAACAGGATGGAATAGTTCGCGGTTTTTTCCGCCACGATGCCGTGTTCCGCCAGATAAGCGGTAAGCAGCGGCGCCGGAATGCCTTGCGCCGCGGCCACGCCGGAGGCGTCCATGCCCGGCGTCGTCACCGTTACCTTTATCGGGTCCAGCATGCAGTAGCCCGGCTCCAGCCCGGCAAAACCGTGCCACGCCGCCCCCGGCTCCAGCATCCAGCATTCCTGCTCATGCGCCAGCACCGCCGCCGGAGCGTCCGCGAAGGCGATATCCTCTCCCCCCGCTTGCACACGCTCCGGCTGCCACACGCCGAAGAACCAATCCCCCTTGCCCGCGAACTCGCGCGCCAGCCGCGCCATGGTCTGGCGGAAAGAGATCGCCTCGGCGATCGCCTCGCCGGTGAGCAACTGCCCGCTCGCCCCATCCATCATCGCGGCACTCACATCATTGGAGGCGATGATCGCGTATTGCGGCGAGGTGGAGGCGTGCATCATGAAAGATTCATTGAAGCGCGTATGCTCGATCTTCACCCGCCCCTCGCGCATGTGAATCATCGAGGCCTGCGAGAGCGCCGCCAGCAGCTTGTGCGTGGATTGCGTGGCGAACACGGTGGGGCCATCGCGCCGCGCCTGCGCCAGATCGCCACGCATGGCGAAGCGGCCCTTATAAATGGGGTTGAATCGCGCATAGCCGAACCAGGCTTCGTCGAAGAGAATCCGGTCCACCGATGGCTCAAGCAGCTCCTCCACCCGGCCCGCATTATAGCACAGCCCGTCATAGGTGGAGTTGGTCACAATCGCGAGCGCCGGTTTCTCCTTAATCCCGGCGGCAAGCTTGGTGTTGGCGATGCCGTGGGCAACGCCCTGCGCCGCCAGCGCCCCCGGGGGAATCGGGCCGATCAGCCCGAGACGGTTGCGCCGCGGCATGAGATACACCGGCACCGCGCCGGTCAGGCTCAGCCCGTGCTCTATGGATTTATGGCAATTGCGGTCCGCCAGCACAATCTGCCCGCGCGCCACATTCGCCATCATCACCACGCGGTTGGAGGTGGACGTGCCGTTGGTGACGTAATAGGTGCGGTCCGCGCCGAACACGCGTGCCGCATAGCGCTCCCCCGCGCCGATCGGCCCGCTATGGTCGAGCAGCGAGCCCAGATCGCCAACGGAAATGGAAAGGTCCGAACGGAACAGCGCCTCGCCGAAATAATCATGGAACACGCGCCCCACCGGCGAGCGCAAAAACGCCGTGCCGCCCGTATGCCCCGGCGTGTGCCAGGAATATTCTGCCTCAGCCGCGAACTTCATCAGCGCCCCGAACATCGGCGGCAATAGCTGCGCGCGGTAGCGCCGCACCGCGGCCACCACGCGCTCGCTGATGAACTCCATCGTGTCTTCCAGCAGCCAGATGAACTCATCCGCCTCACCCATAATCTCGGCGGGAATGGAGGCCGCGTCATTGCGCTCGGCCAGCAGAAACACCGGCATGGTCTCATTGCGCGCGCGCAGATCCCGCAGTAATTCCGTGGCGTGCTTATGCGCCCCGTCACGGTGCAGATCCCAGTCCAGAATCACCGCCTGCAAATGCGGATCGGCATCAATCGCCGCCCGCCCGTCATCGGCGGTGGTGGATGCCACCACCTCCACGCCATGGCGCTGCAAATCCTCAACCAGCGCGCGCGCCGCGCGCCCCACGGCGCTCGCCTCATGCAATTTGTCGTTCACCACCAGCACGCACATGCCCAAGGGTGCTGCGGTTTGCTCTTGCGTCGTCATGACCTTCATCCTCCGGAAGCAGCCCCCAGCCTAGCCGCTCCGCGCCGCTTGGCCTTTGACATTGCTCAATGCGCGCCGCCGCCGTTGCTCTATGGTCGGCGCCCTGTACAAAAGGAAATCCGCCATGCGCTTCGAGACGATGTTCCGTTTCCTGCTCGCCGTTGACACCGCCGCGATGGGCGGCACCGAGCGGCGGCATCTGGAGGGCATCACCGCTGGCATCGCCGCGCGGGACGTGTGCATCACCAGCGCTTCGGACCTCACGGATGCAAAGCAGGCGGTGCTGGCCGACGCCGCCATCGGCTGCATTCTGATGGAATGGGGCGCCAGCGAGGCGTTCGGGGATGTCCCCGATTTCATCCGCATGGTGCGCGGCCGCGGGCTGGAGACGCCCATTTTTCTCCTCGCCCGGCGGCATAAATTTCAGGACATAGATGCTGAAACGCTGAAATTAATCTCCGGTTATGTATTCGCGGGCGAGGACACACCGGAATTCATCGCCAAGAATCTCGTTGACCATCTCTGCCACTATGCCGAGAGCCTGAAGACGCCATTCTTCGGCGCCATGGTGGATTACGCCGAGCAGGGCAACCAGCTCTGGACCTGCCCCGGCCATAATGGCGGCGTGTTCTACCGCAAGAGCCCCATCGGGCATGTCTTCGTCGAGCATCTGGGCGAGGCGGTGTTCCGCAACGACCTAGATAATTCCGTGGTGGAGCTTGGTGACTTGCTAACGCATGAGGGCCCGGCGAAACGCGCGGAGGCGGAGGCGGCGAAAATCTTCGGCGCCGAGCGCACCTATTTTGTGCTCAACGGCACCTCCACCTCCAACAAGGTGGCGCTTTCCGCCGTCATTGCCCCCGGCAACCTTGTGCTATTCGACCGCAACAACCACAAAGCGGCGGTGCATGGGGCGCTGCTTTTCGGCGGCGGCATCCCTGTGTTTCTGGAAACCACCCGCAACGCGCAGGGGCTTATCGGCCCCATCGCGTGGGAGGCGCTGGACGAGCCGCAAATCCGCGCCGCCATCCGCGCCAACCCGCTGGTCGCGGATAAGAGCCTCGCCGACCGCCCCCGCCCCTTCCGCGCGCTGGTGCTGGAGCAATGCACCTATGACGGCACGATCTACAATGCCGGGATGCTGCTCGAAAAACTCGGCCCCCTTTGCGACTATATATTATTCGACGAAGCCTGGGCAGGCTTCATGAAATTCCACCCGCTCTTCGCCGGGCATTACGCCATGGGGCTGACGCTCAAGCCCACCGACCCCGGCATCATCGCCACGCAATCCACGCACAAACAGCTCGCTGGCTTCAGCCAAGCCTCGCAGATTCACGTGAAGGACTCGCACGTGCAGGGGCGGAGCCGGGTGGAACCGCGCCGGTTTAACGAACTCTTCATGCTGCACGCCTCTACCTCGCCCTTCTACCCGCTCTTCGCCTCGCTGGATGTCGGCGCTCAGATGATGAAGGGACGCTCCGGCGAGGTGCTGTGGGACGACACCATCCGCATGGGCATCGAGATCCGCAAAAAGCTGCGGCAGCTGCAAAAGGGCTTCGCCGCCACCGCCGCCACGCCAGAGGATGCCTGGTTCTTCGCCCCCTTCGTGCCCGATGCCATCGGCGGCACGCCGTGGGAGGATTTGCCCACGGACGATCTGGCCAGCAACCAGGCCGCCTGGGCATTGGCCCCGGGGGCGTCATGGCACGGCTTCCCTGGCCTTGTTCCCGGTTATGCCATGACGGACCCGAACAAGCTCACTCTACTCACACCAGGCTTCGACCGCGCCACCGGCGCCTATACCGCGCACGGCATCCCCGCGCCCATCCTCGCGGAATTCCTGCGCGAGCGGCGCATCGTGCCGGAGAAGAACGACTTCAACTCCATCCTCTTCCTGCTCACGCCGGGGCTGGAGGCCAGCAAGGCCGGCACCCTGCTCGCCGCCCTCGTTGCCTTCAAGGAACTGCACGACACCAACGCCAAGCTGGACGAGGTAATGCCCGATTTCACCCGGCGCTACGGCGGGCGCTATGCCGGTATGGGCCTGCGCGATCTCTGCGCTGATCTGCATAATTTCTACCGCACGCACGAGGCCAGCCGGTTGCAGCGCGAAACCTTCCAGGCCGCGCATCTGCCGGAGCCGGTGCTGCCGCCGCGCACCGCCTGGGAGGCACTGATGCGCAACGAGGTGGATTATATTCCCCTCGCCGAGGCCGAGGGGCGCATTTCCGCCACGCTGGCGCTGGTCTACCCGCCGGGCATCGGGCTCATCATGCCCGGCGAACGCTACGGCGCGCAGGCGCGGCCCGTGCTGGATTATCTCCGGCTGGTGGAGGAAGCGAGCAACCTTTTCCCCGGTTTCGAGAACGAGATCCAGGGCGTCTACCGCGAGCAGGACGAAAACGGGCGCATCGTACTGCATACCTATGTGCTGGCGCGGAGTTGATTCGGCTCAATGCGCTCTCCCCCCAGCCCTCCTAGCCTGCCCGCCAAGCAACATACGGAAAACCAGCCATGACCAATTCCCTTCCTGACCCCGGCGTCTATTCCGAGGTTGGCAAGCTGCGTGAGGTTCTCGTCCACCGCCCGGATCTGAGCCTCAGCCGCCTCACCCCCGGCAATTGCCACGACCTGCTGTTCGACGATGTGATCTGGGTGAAGAAGGCTCGGCAGGAGCACGACGCCTTCGTGGATACCATGCGCGATCGCGGCATCACCGTCATCGAGTTCGGCAAGGCGCTGGCGGAAACCATGGCGGACCCGGCGGCGCGTCATTGGCTGCTGGATAAGCGCCTGGGCACGGTGGACGGCGCCACCGGCGTGGATTCGGAGTTGCGCGCCTGGCTGGCGGAGATGCCGGATGCCGAGCTGGCAGCCTACATGATCGGCGGCATCGCCCGCGCGGAGCTGCCGTTCCAGCCGCATTCGCTCTTCGGCATCACCCGCGCGCCGCATGAATTTGTGCTGCCGCCGTTGCCCAACCAGCTCTTCACGCGGGACACCACCTGCTGGGCGGGCAATGGCGTGTTCATCAACCCCATGCACTGGCCCGCGCGCCAGCTGGAAGCCGCCAATGTCGCGGCGGTGTACACCTATCACCCACGCTTCAAGGCCGCCAAATTCCACAAATACTTCAACGCCGCCGAGGAACATTCAGGCTCCATCAGCCTGGAAGGCGGCGACGTGATGCCCCTGACCGATGGCATTGTGCTCATCGGCATGGGTGAGCGTTCCACCCCGCAGGCGGTTTCGCAATACGCGCGCCGCATTTTCGCGCAGGGGCAGGCCAAGCGCGTCATCGCCGCGCTGATGCCGAGCGACCGCAGCTACATGCATCTGGACACTGTGTTCTCCTTCTGCGACCGCGATCTCGTCACCATCTACCCGGATGTGGTGCACCGCCTGCGCGCCTTCTCGCTCTACCCAGGCGAAAAACCCGGCACGCTGCGCATCGTCGAGGAAACCCAGAGCTTCCTGGACGTCACCGCCGCCGCCGCCGGCGTCAAGCAGCTGCGCGTCATTGAGACCGGCGGCGATTCCTACGAGGCCGAGCGCGAGCAATGGGATGACGGCAACAACGTCTTCGCGCTGGAGCCGGGCGTGGTGATGGCCTATGACCGCAACGTCTATACCAACACCTTGCTGCGCAAGGCGGGCATCGAGGTCATCACCATTGAGGGCTCGGAGCTCGGGCGCGGGCGCGGCGGCGCGCATTGCATGACCTGCCCCATCCGCCGCGACGCGATTTAAGAAGGAACAACTCAATGACACATCTGCGCGGCCGCAGCGTGCTTTCGCTGGAAGATTTCTCCCATAGCGAAATCCAGGATCTTTTAAAACTTGGCGCCGAGCTGAAAGCCGCCAAGCGCGGCGGGTTCGAGGTGCAGAGCCTGAAGGGCAAAACCATTGCGCTGATCTTCGAGAAGGACTCCACCCGCACGCGCAGCGGCTTCGAGGTGGCAGCCTACGACCAGGGCGCGCATGTGACGTATATGGGGCCGGGCGGCAGCCATATCGGCCATAAGGAAAGCGTGAAGGACACCGCCCGCGTGCTCGGACGCATGTACGATGCCATCGAGTTCCGCGGCTTCGCGCAGAACGATGTGGAGACCCTGGCGAAATACTCCGGCGTGCCGGTATATAACGGCCTGACCGATGAAGCCCACCCCACCCAGGTGCTGGCTGATTTCATGACCATGCCGGAATTCTGCAACAAGCCACTGCAAGATATCAAATTCACCTTTCTGGGTGATGGCCGCAACAACATGGCGCAGTCACTCGCCGTCGGCGCCGCCAAGCTCGGTATGCGCATGCATATCGGCGCGCCGGAATCGCTCTGGCCGGATGCTGATTTCACCGCGCGGATCAACGCCATCGCCGCCGCCAGCGGCGGGCATGTCCAATTTGAATCCAACCCGCAAAAAGCCGTGGAAGGTTCAGACTTTCTCTATACCGATGTCTGGCTTTCCATGGGCGAGGATGAGCACCTCTGGGCCGACCGCATCAAGCTGCTGATGCCCTACCAGATCAACACCGCGCTGCTGGAGGCCACCGGCAACAAGGCGGTGAAGTTCATGCACTGCCTGCCCGCCTTCCACAACACGGAAACCACGGTCGGCAAGGACATTGAGAAGCGCTACGGCATTTCCGCCATGGAAGTCACGGACGAGGTGTTCGAATCGGAACATTCCATCGTCTTCGACCAGGCCGAGAACCGCATGCACTCGATCAAGGCGATTCTCGTCGCCACGCTCGGCTGATGCATATCGTCGCGGCCCTGGGCGGCAACGCGCTGCTGCGGCGGGGGGAGCCACTCACCCCCGCCGCGCAGCAGCAGAACATCGTGCGCGCCGCCACGGCGCTGGCGCAGCTGGTGGCGGCGGGGCACCACGTCACCCTCACCCATGGCAACGGCCCGCAAGTGGGGCTGCTGGCCTTGCAGGCAGAGGCCGGGCCGCCCGCCTCCGCCCCGGCGCTGGACAGCCTGGATGCTGAAAGCGAAGGCTGGATCGGCTATCTTCTGGAACAGGAGCTGGCCAACGCGCTGCCGCCGGGCACGGAAATCGCCACGCTGCTCACACGCGTCGAGGTCGCGGTGAACGACCCCGCTTTCACCCACCCCACCAAGCCCATAGGCCCGGTATATGACGAAGCCACGGCCAAAACCCTCGCCGCCGCGCGCGGCTGGACCGTCGCGCCGGACGGCAAGGCCTGGCGCCGCGTCGTCGCCTCGCCCGCCCCCATGACCATTCTCAACGCCGCCAGCATCCAGCGCCTCACCAAGGCTGGCACGCTCGTCATCTGCACCGGCGGCGGGGGGATTCCCGTTACGCGCGATGCGGCAGGCAAATGGCACGGCGCGGAAGCGGTCATCGACAAAGACTCCGCCAGCGCCCTGCTGGCTGAGCAGATCGGCGCGGATATCTTCCTCATGCTCACCGACGTGGATGCGGTATATCTGGATTACGGCACACCACGGCAAACGCCCCTGCGCAAGGTCACGCCGGCGGCACTGCTGGGCCGGGGCTTTGCCGCCGGGAGCATGGGGCCCAAGGTGCAGGCCGCCTGCCGCTTCGTGCAAAATACCGGCAAGCCCGCGGCCATAGGCGCGCTGGCCGATGCCGCCGCCATCGTCACGGGCCAAGCCGGCACGCTCATCCACACCTGACCGCTCCGTTGACAGCGCCGGGATTGACCAGTATCTCTCGCTCAGCTAATTAAGAATAGTTCTTATTCGCATAAACAAGGAGAGAGCCGTGTCACACATTCCCCTGCCCCAGCGGCGGCTTTTTACGCCTTGTTTATGCAAATGAGTGGCATTCACAAATCAAGCCACCTGGACAACAATGTTATAATATAACATATCAAATTCCAGCAGATCAGGACAATACGGAGGCATTCATGCGGCGCAGAACGCAGGCATATTGGGGTTTTGGTATCACACTGGCTTTGTGCGCGGGCACCGCGCAGGCGCAAAGCGATAATACCGGGTTACTTGGTGATATAGGCGGTCTGCGCCCAGCTTTGGCGGCGCACGGCATCACCTTGGGCGTCACCGACAGCGAAACCCTGCTCGGCAACACCACTGGCGGCATGAAGCAGGGCGCCACGCTGCAAGGCCTCACCACCGCCACGCTGGATGCCGATCTATCCAAGCTCATCGGCCTGCCGGGCGGCAGTTTCCACATCAGCGCCCTGCAGATTCACGGCCGCAGCCTCTCGGAATATTATCTGGACGATCTGCAGCAGGCCAACGGCAACGAGGCCGACAACGCCACCCGCCTCTGGGAAATGTGGTACGATCAGGCCTTGGGCAATTCCGGCGTGGACGTGAAGATCGGCCAGCAAAGCCTCGACAGCGAGTTCATGGTCAGCGTTAACTCCAACCTGTTCGTCAACACCATGGCCGGCTGGCCGCTGCTCCCCTCGGTGGATATGTATTCCGGCGGCCCTGCCTACCCGCTCTCCTCGCTCGGCGTGCGGCTGCAATACGCGGCCCCGCACCACCTGACCCTGCTCACCGGCGTGTTCGACGACAACCCCTCTGGCGGCAGCTTCGACGACGACACCCAGGAGATGGACGGCAACGGCGCCCGCTTCAGTCTGAACACCGGCGCGCTGTTCATCACCGAGCTGCAATACGCCCCCCCGGCATCGAACGGCACCTACAAGCTCGGCTTCTGGTACGATACCGGGCGCTTCCCCGACCAGTATGACGGCGACGCTTACATGCATCGCGGCAATTACAGCGTCTATGCCGTGGTGGACCAGACGCTCTGGCAGTTCAGCCCCACCCGCAGCCTCAACGGCTTCGCACGCCTGATGGGCGCCCCGGCGGCACAGAATCTCATTAGCTTCTCGTTCAATGGCGGCCTCACCCTTAGCGACCCGCTGCCCGGAAGACCCAACGACACCGCGGGCATAGATTTCGGCGTCGGCAAGGTGAGCGGCCGCGCCGCCGATTCCGACCGCGCTTCCGGCGCCCCCGCGCGCAATACCGAAACACTGATCGAGCTCACCTACCAGGCCCAGATCACGCCCTGGCTGCAATTGCAGCCGGATCTGCAATACATCGCCAATCCCGGCGGCGGCATCATGGACCCGGTCAACCCCACGCACAGGCTGGGCAACGAGTTCGTCGCCGGGCTGCGGGCCAACACCACCTTCTGAGACCCCGCCCGGCGGTTCAAGCCGGCAAAGCAGAAAACGCCCTAAATGGCCGCCAGAGCAGAGTTTCCATATGCGGCGGCTTGTATTCCCGCGCCGCTCGTCTATCCACGTCCCCGCGCCCGGGCACCCGCCCGGGCACCTCAAAGCTGCGGGGAGCAATGACATGAACGGTGTCCTCATCACAGGAAGCGGCCGGCGCATTGGCGCGGGCATCGCCCTTCATCTTGGCCGGGCGGGCTGGCACGTCTTCGTGCATTATCACCACTCGCGGGAGGAGGCCGAGGCCGTCGTCGCCTCCATCCGCGCGGGCGGCGGGGCCGCCACCGCCCTCTGCGCCGACCTTGCCGACACCGCATCCGTGGCGGGGCTGGTGACGCAATGCGAGGCCATCTGCCCGCTTACCTTGCTCATCAACAACGCCTCGATCTTCGAGCACGACACCGCCGCCACGGCCACGCCGGAATCGCTGGAGGACAACATGCGGGTGAACCTCTTCGCCCCGGCTCTGCTCTCCCAGGCGCTGCATGCGGCGGTGAAGGCGCGCGGCGCGGAAGGCACGATCATCAGCCTGGTGGACAACAAGGTCTATGCGCTGAACCCGGACCATTTCTCCTACACCCTCTCCAAGGTGGCGCTGCACAGCATGACAAGCCTGCTCGCCATGGCCTTTGCCCCCACCATCCGCGTCTGCGGCATCGCGCCCGGCATCACCCTCATCAGCGGAACGCAGACCGAGGCCGAGTTCCAGCGCACCCACAAAAACAACCCGCTGGGGCGCGGCTGCACGGTGGAGCAGATCACCGGAGCGGTGGATTTCATCCTCGCCACCCCCTCCTATAACGCCCAAACCATCGTCATAGACGGCGGCCAAGTGCTGCAACGCCGCCCGCGCGATATCGCCTTCCTCGACCATGACGCCCCGGTGAAGTAGGGGGGACAGAAGGCCAAGGAGCCGAACCCTTGGAGCTGGCGCTTCAGACTAAAAAGGGGCCCCATGGGGACCCCTTTTTTAGTCTACGTGGGATTTGGCGGCCAGGGGCGGCACCCCTGGCCTTGCTCCACTACTTCGCAGGCTTCGGCGGGGTAGTGCTATAGTCGTAGAACCCACGGCCGGATTTGCGGCCATACCAGCCGGCATCCACGTATTTCACCAGCAGCGGGCACGGGCGGTACTTGTCCTCGCCCAGCTCCGCGTGCAGCACGCGCATGATTGAGAGCAGCGTGTCCAACCCAATGAAATCCGCCAGCTCCAGCGGCCCCATCGGGTGATTGGCGCCGAGCTTCATGCCCGCATCGATGGAAGCAACACTCCCCACGCCCTCATGCAGGGCGAAGATGGCCTCATTCAGCATCGGGCAGAGAATGCGGTTGACGATGAAGCCCGGCGCATCCTCCACGGCCACGGGCGTCTTGCCGAGCTTTTCCGCCAGAGCGAAAGCCGCCTGATATGTATCCTCGCTGGTGGCAAGGCCGCGCGTGATCTCGACCAGCTTCATCATCGGCACCGGGTTGAAGAAATGCAGCCCGATAAATGTCTCCGGCCGGCCAGAAATGGCCGCCAGCCTGGTGATGGAGATGGAGGAGGTGTTGGAGGCCAGGATCACATCCGGCCCCAGCACCGGCTTCAGCTCATCATAGATGCTCTGCTTGATCTCAAGCTTCTCGGGCACCGCCTCGATAACGATGTCGACGCCCGCAAGCGCATGATAATCGGTCGAGGTGGTGAGGCGGGCAAGCGCCGCCGCCTTGGCCTCCGCGGTGATGCTGCCCTTGGAAACCTGGCGGTCCATGTTCTTGTTCATGGTCGCCAGGGCCTTGGGTAGCGCCGCTTCGAAGGCGTCCACCAATGTCACGTCAAAACCGGAGAGCACCGCCGCGTGAGCAATGCCGTTACCCATGAGTCCCGCGCCGATGACGCCGATTTTGCTGATGCTCATAATGCCTTCTCAAGCTCCGGAAGAATGGTGAAGAGATCGCCAACGAGGCCGTAATCCGCCACCTGGAAGATCGGCGCATCCTCGTCCTTGTTAATCGCCACGATAACCTTGGAGTCCTTCATACCGGCCAGATGCTGGATGGCACCCGAGATGCCGACCGCGATGTAGAGGTCCGGCGCCACGATCTTGCCGGTCTGGCCGACCTGATAATCGTTCGGCACGAAGCCCGCATCCACCGCCGCGCGCGAGGCGCCGACGGCAGCCCCCAGCTTGTCGGCGATCGGCTCCAGCAGCTTGGTGAAGTTCTCGCCATTCTGCATGCCGCGCCCGCCGGAGATGATGATCTTGGCGGCGGTGAGTTCCGGGCGCTCGCTCTTGGAAAGCTCGGAGCCCACAAACTTCGACTTGCCGTCCACGGCAGCGGCGCTGACACTCTCAATGGTGGCGGAACCGCCCTCGGCGGCCACCGGGTCGAAGCTGGAAGCACGCACGGTGATGATCTTCTTCGCATCGGAAGACTTCACCGTGGCGAGCGCGTTACCGGCATAGATCGGGCGGATGAAGGTATCGGCATCCACCACGCCGGAGATGTCGGAGATCGGCTGCACGTCCAGCAATGCGGCCACACGCGGCAGCACGTTCTTGCCCGTGGCCGTGGCGGCCTGGAGGATATGGCTGTAATTACCAGCCAGCGAGACGATCAGCGCCGCCGCGGGCTCGGCCAAGGCATGGGTATAGGCGGCGTCATCGGCCACCAGCACCTTGGCAACACCTGCGATTTTGGCGGCGGCCTCGGCGATGGCGGCGACGCCGGAGCCCGCCACCAGCACATGCACCTCACCCAGCTTGGCCGCGGCGGCAATAGCCGAGCGCGAGGGCTGCTTGATGCCGGCGGCATCGAAATCGAGAATGACGAGAGACGTCATGATTAGATCACCTTCGCTTCGTTACGCAGTTTTTCGACAAGGGTGGCCACGTCCGGCACCTTGATGCCGGCCTTGCGCACCGGCGGCTCGGAGACGCTGAGCGTGGTCAGACGCGGGGCCACGTCCACGCCGAGATCGGCGGGCTTCACAATGTCGATGGCCTTCTTACGCGCCTTCATGATGTTGGGCAGCGAGGCATAGCGCGGCTCGTTCAAGCGCAGATCGGCGGTGATAACCGCCGGCAGGTTGAGCGCCACGGTCTCCAGCCCGCCATCCACTTCACGCGTCACAGTCGCCACGCCATCGGCGATCTCGACCTTGCTGGCGAAGGTGCCCTGAGGCCAGCCCAGCAGCGCCGCCAGCATCTGGCCGGTGGCGTTCATGTCGTCATCGATGGCCTGCTTGCCGAGCAGCACCACCCCGGCGCCCTCTTTCTCGGCCAGCGCCTTCAGCAGCTTGGCCACCGCGAGCGGCTCCACCGCCACATCGGTCTCCACCAGAATGCCGCGGTCGGCACCCATGGCCAGCGCGGTACGGATGGTTTCCTGCGCCTGGGTCACGCCGATGGACACGGCGACGATCTCGGTGACGATACCCTTTTCCTTGAATCGGACAGCCTCTTCCACGGCAATCTCGTCGAACGGATTCATGGACATCTTCACGCCGGAAGTCTCAACACCGGATTTGTCCGACTTCACCCGGACCTTCACGTTGTAATCGACCACGCGTTTTACGGCGACCAGCAATTTCATCTCTTATCTACCTCGGTTTGTGTCCCAAAATAGGGCTTTACCCTGATATTGTATGTTACCGCGCGTGCAAAGCCCCGGGTGAGGATATTCCATACCCTCACTTATCTAACTAAGTTAAACCTCTCCATCGCCTCCCTGATGTCCGGCAGTGGCGCGCAATAGCTCAGACGGATGAACCGCCCGCCGCGCGCGGCGTCGAAATCCAGCCCCGGTGTCGCGGCGATATCGTGCTCGTCCAACAGCCTGTCGCAAAAGGCGGCACTGTCCGCGCCGGGGCCGAGATCTACATATATGTAGAACGCCCCGTCCGGCGGTGAAAACGTGGTGAAACCTGCGGCACGCAGACCCTCGATCATTACCCCCCGCGCGGTCTCGTAATTCGCCCGGTTGGCTTGCAGCTCCCCGTGACAGTCCATCGCCGCTTCCGCCGCCACCTGCGAGATATAAGGGGGCGAGATGAAGAAATTCGCCGCCAGACGCTCGGTGGCGGGCACCAGCTCCTCGGGCAGCACCATCCAGCCGATGCGCCAGCCGGTCATGGAAAAATATTTTGAAAAAGAATTGATGACGATGGCGCTATCCGAGAACTGCGCCGCCGAGGCCGCGGGCTTGCCGTAGGTCAGGCCGTGATAAATCTCGTCCGAGATCAGCCGGATGCCCTTTTCATGACAATAGCGCGCCAGCGCCGCCAGCTCTTCCGGGGCGAACATGGAGCCTGTGGGGTTGGCCGGACTAGAGACGATCAGCCCTTCCGGCCGCTCCGGCAACGCCTCCAGCATAGCGACGGTCGGCTGAAACCTGGTCTCCAACCCGCAGGGCAGAATCACCGGGCGCATGGCCAGCGCCGTCAGCACGTTCACGTAAGGCGGGTAATAGGGGGCGGCCAGGGCGATGCGGTCCCCCACGTCAAACGCCGCCAGATAGGCTAGGGGGAAGGCACCGGATGCGCCGAAAGTGACGGCGATGCGCGCGGGGGCCACCTCCACCCCGTACCAGTCCTGGATATGCCGGGAGATTCTGGCCCGCAGGCTGGGGCGGCCCAGCCCCTCGGTATATCCCATCACCTCACCGCGCCGCAGCGCCGCTTCCACCGCACGGCGCGCGCCGGCGGGCAGATCCGTACCTGGCTGGCCGACTTCCATGCGCAGAATTTTCGGGCTGCCCGGTAATGCCGCCGCCGCGCGGGCATTGGCGCGGGAGATCACCTCCATCACCTGGAAGGGCGGCACCCGGCTCCCGGCGCCGATCTTCACGGATGCGCTCCGGGCATGATCCGCCGTTTAGCGGCCGCCAACCGCCAGCCCCTGGCCACGCGGGTCGGCGGATGCGGTGCAAGAGGCCTCGCCGCCCGGCACAGTATCGGGGCAGGAGATGACATTGGCCCTGCCCGGCTCGGCCACGGGCGCGCCGGGCTTCTTGGCCAGGGCGTTGTTGAGGCCATCGGCGGCGGCCAGCGCGGCGGCGGACTGGCCGGTGCCGGTGGCGGCGGCGCGGAAGGCAAGCCCGCCCGATGTGTAGGCAATGCCGGCGGCGAGATCGGCCTCCGGGCTGGTGCGGGGTGAGGCGGCGAGGATGATGCCGGTGCCCGGCGCGACGCGCCCGGTGCCGAAGAGGTTGTTGTCAGAGGTGGCGCAAGCGACCACGCCGCCTTTCGCGTCCAACGCCATGAAGGCGGCGGAGGCGGGCAGCGCCTCGCCCGGGCCAGAGGTCACGGGCAGGTAGGCGGTGTCATAATCCTTGGCGGAACCAAATAGCGGGCTGGTGTATTTCGGCGTTGCCCCTGCCATATCCTGCGTGGTGAAACCACCCCCGGCCTGCTGCGCGGCGCTGGAGAGCTGCTGCGCGAAGAGGCCCGCATAGAAGCCCTGCACGCCCTGGGTGCGCAGAACCTCCAGCGTGGCGGCGAGGTCCGGCTGGGAGATGGTGGCGCCCGCGGGCAACAAGCTGCCCTCAGGGGCGAAGACACTGGCGGCGCCAGGGTCCGCCAGCAAGGCGTTGCCGACCACGCGCAGATCCGTCTCCAGCGCCGGGGAGAGCTGGGCGCTGCCAGCTAAGCGCTCGGCCGGTACGATGACCGCCGATGGCGGCAACTGGCCGTACCGCGCCTGTAAGGCGAGCAGGCCGCGCGCCAGCGTGGGCACGGCGGCCGGTGGCGCTG
>Ga0255356_1000728_pt1 | contig 21746 bp, 6 predicted proteins | sample HBST100metaG_FD_189944 | JGI IMG/M metagenome (GOLD analysis project Ga0255356, IMG submission 189944) | Peat soil microbial communities from Stordalen Mire, Sweden - H.B.S.T100 | ecosystem: Environmental > Terrestrial > Soil > Wetlands > Peat | place: Sweden: Norrbotten County, Stordalen Mire...
CCCGATGCTTGCGGGAGGTCACTCTCTTCCCACCCAGCGGGCCAGGGCGCCAACTTACGTTGCCGCTCTATCGAGAGCATTCCGGTCACCGGCGCAAATTCGTGGCGAGAGTCGAATTGCATCGTGAACTATGGGACATTTCGGTTGTATCTCGTTCCCAATTGCAGAATCTCGCGTCTAACATGATACCGCTAGCCGCTGAAGCGGAACACTGGAAAGAAACGAGAGAAAGATGGCAAGTGACTCGGATAGTTCCCAGCGTGAATTGTCGCACTTTCATGCGTGCGTTCATTGTGGCAACATTTCTCGTCGAGACGAATTCGATGCCACGCCAGTTGCCACCGGCATTTATCCTTGCTCAAAATGCGGCCAGGATGGACCACTTAATATTGTCATTCAGGACGTTGAAGCGGCAGCAGATGGCACTGACCCTCTCATCGAAGGCAACTCAAGAGGCTAGTGCAGACCTTCGCTGTTGCACATGTTGCATCTTGGCGAGTTTGCGCCCTGCGGCGCGAACAAACTCGCTTGTCAGCCGCTTCTTGTCATCGACCCGCGTCGCCAATCTGGTTACGAGTTTCAAACGCCGCTCCGCCAGCGGCCGGATCGTGATCTCATCGCTGGAGATTCGCCAGGCGGATTCGCGGGTGAGAAACGCGGCCCCCTTGTGCGCCAATACAAGTGCTGAGGCCTCCTCTGCCGCCGTAATAAAGTGTGTTTCAGGAGCCAAGATTCCTTTCGTAGAACCTGCGGCCTGAATCATCTCGGAGACATAGGGATTGACATGCTGCCCAGGAAGAATCCAATCGTGCGCCCGCAAATCTTCGAGGCTGAGGTCGGCTCTTCTGACGATGGCGTCGTTCTTCGCCAACGCAATATAGATCGGAGTTTCGGCTACGGTCAGATAACTGAGGGCTGGTATCTCGGGGATTGCTGTGACTAACGCAAGGTCCAGTTTTCCTGTTGCCACCATGTGCGCAAGTTCGTGCGAAAAATTGCTCCAGAGCTTGACCTTTAGACCAGGGAAGAGGGGAAGCTGGATCGCCTGGATCATCGTGACAAGATAAGGATCTGTGCCGGCAGACCTGCCAATGTGAATGACGTCGTCTGCTCCATGCAGCGCGGCCCTTGCACCGGTAATAGCACGCTCGGCGTGCAGAATAGCGATGCGTGCATCTTCCACAAAATGCCGCCCAGCGTCGGTCAGTTCCACGACTTGATGATTGCGCTCGAAAAGGCGCAAATCGATCTGAGATTCAAGCTCGACAATTCGCTTGCTCAGCGTCGATTGCTCGATGCGCAGCCGCTCAGCTGCGCGAGAAAAGTTCAGTTCCTCCGCAAGCACAATTGCCGCTTGCAGGAGACGAATCTCCGGTAGCACCATACCCGTCCTCCAAGCCAAAGACCAGGGGCAAGTAATGGGTTTACACCGAGCAGCAGACTAGGATCTTTGCTGCGTGTGTCGGATGTGATCCTGAACTGCGCGTGTAGCGATCGGGAGGCAAAAACACTTTGCGCCGATTGTCTCTTTGGACGTTCAAGCGAAACGAACGTAACAAGAGAATGTAACTAAAGTTGGCAAGAGTTGCCTTTATGTGTTCCGTAGGAACCGCAACTGAAAGGAATTCTTTGGGGAGTAAGTAACTGCAAAGTCCCATCGTGTCGGCCATCCTTCATGAGCGTTATTCCTGATTGGAATAGCGCTCGCCGTGGAATTCATTAGACAACAGACGACTGCTGAATCAATCTTTCGGTAGCGTCGGAGATTCTCGATTGATCGAGATGATGATTCGTTTCTAGCCGTCTTGCGGATCACATAAATTCGTGTCGCAGAAAGGTAGTGGTCTGGTTTCGCTTCTCGCGGAAGCAGCCCTATCCGGACAAAGGAGGAATGGTGAGTATGGAATCTGTCGAATGGCTCAACACGACCGAAGCAGCCCAACATCTCAAAATCAGACCTCGAACTCTTGTGCAGTGGGCGCGTGAAGGAAAAGTTCCAGGTCATCGGCTGTCCGGCCACCAGCGTGCAACTTGGCGTTTCTTGCGGCAGGAGCTTGATGCTATGCTGAAGCCGTCATCCGCTGTCCCTGCTGAAGGGAGGCAGCATTGAGGGTACAGCGACACAAAACGGGTTCCGTTCGCTTCGATAAGCGGCGCGGGACATGGAACTTTCTCTGGTACGACGGTCCCACACGTCGGTCAAAGCGAATCGGGACCAAGCAAGAGTTTCCAACCAAGGCAACGGCCTGGAAAGCGGTTGAGCGCCTTGAAACCTTTCAGTCCAAAGAAAAGGATGGGGACACTGTGCGGAGTGTGATTGCGCGATATGAAGCGGAGCGGATGCCTACACGCCATTCAACGGCGCGTGTGTACCGCTCGTTTCTTAACAATCACATTTTGCCCAAGTGGGGAAATGAACCGATCCAAGCGATTCAGCCGCGGCCCGTGGAATTGTGGCTTCGGGAACTGCCCCTCTCGCCAAAGTCCAAGACGCACGTGCGATCACTTATGCACGGGCTTGTGGAGTTTGCGATGTGGTCAGGCCTCATGGAAATCAGCCGCAATCCCATTTCTCTGGTCCAGAACAAGGGCGCGATGAAGAAGACACGCAAGGCCCGCAGTCTCACGGTGGAGCAATTTCAAGCCCTGCTCAAAGAACTGCATGAGCCGTTCGGAACGCTTGCACTGGTTTCCGTGTGCCTGGGCCTTCGCATTAGCGAGGCGTTAGCACTCAAGTGGGGCGACGTGGATTGGCTCGGGGAGCAGATTCACATCCGGCGCGGCATCGTCGAGAAGATTGTGGGCGATGTGAAGACGGAAGGCTCAGCTCGTAGCTTTCCCCTCACCGTCGATTTGCTGGAGCGACTGAAAGCCTGGAAGCGGTGTTCAGATTTTTCCGGCGCTGAAGACTGGATCTTCGCCAGTCCCATCAAAATCGGCAGATTCCCGTATTCCTACACGGGTGTTTGGCGGGAGTTGGTCCGGGCGGCGGAGGCCGCGAAGATCGGGCACCTTGGCACTCATGCTTTCCGGCACACATATCGCTCGTGGCTGGATGCCGTAGGAACCCCGGTAGCCGTGCAACAGAAGATGATGCGACACACGGACATCCGCACGACCATGAACATTTACGGCGATGTTGTCACGGATGAGATGACTACGGCGGGCGTCAAGGTGTCTCAGCTTGCTTTTAAGGGAAACGGAGCGCAAGCAGAGCGCAATGGAATCTAAGTTATTGATTCTTTGGCTCCGCAGGTAGGACTCGAACCTACAACCCTTCGGTTAACAGCTAGGATTTTGCTCTTTTCAGCATTACTCGTTAATGCTTTATATTGTTTATATTTAATGGCTTGCGACGGCTTTCAACCCCGAAGCAATTGTGGGGACTACCCACAATTGCCCACGTTTTTGAAGCAGTCTACCCACAAAAGTCCCCACAGTGATATGCCTGATTTCTTCAATCCAGGAAGGGTTCAGCCCTCCGCTGGTTATCAGATTCCTGATGCGTATATGTACTGTAAGCATCCAAAGCTCCCATATCTGCCAGGAATCGTTCGCCACCTCCTGCCTGCGAAGAGCACCGTTTGGGCATCGAAGGAAAGATCAGCGTCTGATGTGGCCGCGAAGCCCTCCACCAGTGGCTCAGCCTTGCCTTCGTGCATAAGCAGGAGTTGCGCACCTTCTGGAAAACGTTCCAGCCTACGTAGAGCCGCCGACGGCTCGTAGTCAGGCGTAGCTGTCACGATAACATCTGTGTCGAAATGCGGACCTTGGCTTTGCGTCGTATCAGAGGCAAAGCCGCAAACCATCAGCAGCGCAACCGGTGCGACAATCACGATTCCACAGACAGGAACTCTCATTTAAGTACCCCAATAACTGACGTTGTAGGCCACGTCGGGCGTACCTTTGAGTGTAAACAGGTTGGCTCGTGTTTTAGATCTTCAAGCGGTTGGTCGTGTATTCCTTCAAGAATCAAGGTGTTTTACCTGCATCCTTGTCACCAGACTTGCGCAATGCCCATCGGGTAAACGACGGAACTAGAACAAACCACTGAAGCGTTCCTATTGTAAAGCTGAGAATCCATGAGGAGACAATTGGCATCAAATCAGTTTCTGGATTTCCAGTTATAACAAAATAATCAAAAGTATGTATCCAATAAACTAGCATACCGGATGGAAACGATAGAGTTAACACAAACAGCTTTTCAGTAAGTTCAGCCCCCGTAAATGCCAGGTGGGAACCACCCCTACAAAGGAACACAGGAACAAGAGCCAGTATCCAAATGAGTATCCAAATCGCACATAACGACAGCCATATAAATTGTCTTCTTCGATCTTGCAGGAGTTTTAGTGACAGAAACATTCTCGAAAGTATTTCAGCAAAACGCACCAGCAAATACCACCAGAGGGTGCCAAGGACCCCGAACCAGACAAAAAGGTAATGCGAATTCCACGCGAGCCCAAGCAGCACAATCGAAAGTGGAAAATCGACATATATCAGCGGTAGTAGATACCCTACCTTTGTGTCGGACGGAGCATTTCCTATACACAGGCATATATGCATCAGCGGTAATATGACTGATACTAATTGCCATCCTCGGCTTATGGGACGCCCGCAAATTTCCACTGTCTTCTCTCCTTCGTGCTACAAGACGTTCAGTTACAAAGACTTACGCTATTGCTGGCACTTGCAAGACGAGGCATTATCCTCACCGTTAATGTTGGCAGCTTCACGCGCGAGGAGTTGGACACCAATACCCCCAGCTACAATATCCCCCATTACCGAATCAAGGGGTGCCATACCTGAGATAAGATTCGCATCGCATTGCTCGAAAGCTTGCTGACGTTGACCTTCGTCGCACGGGTACTGCGATCTGGCGTTGTAATAGCACTTATCATGTGTCTCGCAGACTGCATCAACCGCATCTATTGGCGGGCTGTAGTACGGATCAAGCGTCCAACCCACTGTATAATTAAACGGGCCGTATATTGTCGCATGCCCGTTAACCACAAGGTGGTCATGGCTCGGATCGTATTGCTCGACACGCGCGCCTGTCCAGCTGGGCCCGCACCAATTTCCGTAAATTTGAACCTGCCCTGACGGATCTTTAAAGTCAATAGGGTCATCGCCTGCATATGCATAAAGATTTGTTCCGCTGCCGCCAAATCCAGCCGGATCTTCGCTGAGGAAGCGCCCTGTAGCTGGGTTGTAGTATCTGGCCCGGTAGTAGTTGATGCCGAGGCCGTCCGTTTCACGGCCAGTGTAGGTGTAGCTGTTGGTTGTCGTCGCGCCCGTGGCGCTCTGGGTGCCGTACGGCGAGTAACTGTATCGCACCTGCGATGCTCCGGTCGGGTCTGTTAGTTCGGCTGTGCTGCCCAGTCCATCGGTCAAGTAGTAGTATGTGCCGGTTGAGTCTGTCCGCTCAAAATATTCATCAATTCCGCCGGTCAGCATGTTGGCAGTAGGTATGGCTCCGCTGAGTTCTTGTATCGGATTATAGCCATCGTAAAGATAATTTGTACTCGACGATAAAATCGTCTTGTTAACGCGCCGTCCCAGCGGGTCGTAACTGAAGGATGCAGCGTTGTTGTCCGCCGAAACGAGCCGGTTCTGCGCATCCCAAACATAACTATTGAATCCGTCATTGAGAGTGTTTCCGTTGGCGTCATAGGTCATTGCAGTTGATCCCCACTGCATAAGTTGGTTGTTCGCATTGTAAGTTGCCGAGGAAACCGCCTCTGGCAATTGCGTGGTAGCCAGACTGCCACTCATGCCCACGCGCCTGCCAGCGAGATCATAGGTATAGGCCAGATCCTGTATGCCCAGTGCGCCGCCCTGATAGTTGATGCCTGCAAGCTGTGAGGCGGCATTGTTGCTGTAGGTTTTGGTAATCCCATTAGGCAGAGACATCGAAGTCCGCCGCCCTTCGCTGTCATATGTAAAAGAAACGGTTGCAGACCCCTGAGTAATGGAGGTCGGCCGGCTTGCGTTGTCAAAGTTGTAACCCACTGGCTGTTGCCCGGCGACAGTCATAGTCCGACGGCGTCCGTCCGCATCGTAGGTGTATAAGACTGAGCCTTGTGGATTCGTCTCAGAAAGCAAGTGATCCAACCCATCATAAACAAACGAAATCGTCCCCGTAGTCGAGTCAGTGATTGCGGTTACGCGATTGCCAGCGTCATAGTTGTACGTAACCGTTCTTCCATCTGCAAACTGCACATTAATGGGCCGGTTCAGCCCATCGTACTGAGCTGTCTTAACTTGTCCTTTACGGTCTGTGAATTGGGTCCAGTTCCCATTCAAGTCATAATGCGTACTGCCTGTATTCCCCAAAGGGTCAGTGCGCATGAGTACCCTATCCATGTTGTCATAGACAGAAGTCGTCGTATGCTGATTGGAGTCTTTAATTGTAAGTTGGTTACCATTTCCATCGTAGCTAAAGGCCGTCTGGTTGCCAAGAGAATCGATTGTACTGATAACTTGGCTGGCTGCATTATAGTTTGTGTGCGTGGCATGCCCCAGAGGATCGGTGATCGATGCAACCCGCCCGGCGCCGTCCAGAAAGCGCGTAGTGGTCCGACCTAACTCATCAGTTACTGACACCAGATTTCCGAGATCATAAGCATACTGACTCATATTTCCAAGCGTATCTATAACTGCTACTCGTTGACCTGTAGAATTATAAGAATATCTAGTGGTATTGCCAAGTGGGTCTGTTGAAGAAACTATGTTCCCATTGCTATCGTAGCTTTGCTGTACAGTATTTCCAAGCGCATCGGTAGTAGCAGATAGCAAGTAGAACAGCGGATCGTAAGCCATAGTTGTTGTCGCCGCATTCATCGTTCCTGCCAACGTAGTAATGCTGGTCACATTAGCCATGGCGTCGTGACTATAGGTTGTAGTCCGGTTTAAAGCATCGGTAGAACTCAGTAATATCCCAGTGCCCTGTTGTCGATTATAGGTGATGGTCTGCTGCTCTGGCATTCCGACCGCGTGAATATCACTGATCATATTGCCATCGGAGTTGAACGTGACTGTACGGACATACCCGCGCGGATCCGTCACCGTGGTTTGAGTGGAGGTGCCGTTCGCGCCAAGAACATACGCGAACCTATATATACCGCCGTCGGCATGGGTCTGCTGGACCACCATATTATTGGCATCATACTGATTTTTCAGGTACATAATCCCGCGTGGATCGGTGATGGTCAGCATATTGCCATTCGAGTCGTAAGTGTAGCTCGTTACTCCGCCGTTCACATCTGTTGCCGTAGCGAGATACCCGGCGGCATTATACGTGTAGCTTGTGGAGCGTCCGATGCTGTCCTGAGACTGCGTGACACGATTGCCGGAGTCATAGGAAAATTGAATCCAACGGCCATTGGGAGACGTGATCCTGGTCAGATTGTGATTGCCGTCGCGGGTAAAGGTCAGAGTATTCCCATACCGATCATTCATCTCCTCCAGAGCGGCATCTCGCGCATCGCTGGCGTTGTCCGAATCCGGGAATGTATAGAACATCCCATCCGTTCTGGTGATCGTCCAAGTATCGTTCTGAGTGAATTGAAGCGTTGCTCCATAGAACACACACGACGCGGAAGTCGCAACCATGACGGCATTGTCATAACTACAGTAACCGTTCGGCCCGAGGCAGGGAGATATCCTGGTAAAGTGGATACGCCCACCGTCGGCCTGGATGAAATCTTGGTATGTGTAGCCCTGGGGAGTATAGTTGTCGTCTCCAACCATGAATACGTCGTAGTTCATGGTTGTTCCGATGCCGAAGGATCTCGACACAGAATCGTTTGGGCGGTAGGTACGCTTCAGAGTAAGAGGAATCACATCTTTCAATTCAAGATCCGTTTTGTTATAGACAAAAAGCCCTGTCTGTAAGTCCACGGGATCGCCATCATCTGGATTACACTGATTTGGCCCGTCGGGTGGCGCGTTGGTTGGCAGCGAGACCATGGCTCCATCGAAGGAATATATCTGCGTTCCGGGTTCTGGGTGAATCATCTTTGCATCGGCGCTTACGCGCCCATGCCCGTAGACATACCATCCCTTCTGCGTTGGATCATAATTCCAGAAGCTGAATCGGGCACCGGGCTTGCCTTTGTATTGGTTCTGATAATGAATCGTGGCCCCAGGGGCTTTGTTGGTTACAGACGGCGACCATGCCTTTCCTGCATTGGAAAAGGTTGCGCCACCTGGCTGGATTGTGAAGTAAACCGGAAACTGCACACCATTTTTAAGCGGAAAGGGCGGCTGATTCATGGGGATGGGGGTAATGCCGATCTGCGTCACTACATTGCCGCGAGCGTCATGAATCACAGTGCCCGCGGGAAGATGCAACTCTAGCCCCGGCACTCCTGGATTGGTAATAACCATATCGCTGGTGGTTGGAGAAGCAATCTGCACGACGTGCTCGGTGTCGAGCGCCGTCATCCATACCGTATACTTCAAGGTATTTGTCAGGTTCGGCTGGAGATCGACGCCTACCCGATAGATGCCATAGGTATTTGAACTCGAATTGGCGGTTCCTCCGTCAACAATCATGACATGGTGGCCCGATCCAATGTTCTGCACAAGAAATCTTCCCGTCTTATCAGTCGTAGCCTGTTGAGTATCGATTTCGACAAGAACATTGGCAAGCGGAGAGCCATTCAGGGTGAGTACCTGACCGGCAAGAGCGGTCACTCCGGGAGTGGCCTGCAATGCCGAAAGCTTTCTCCAATTGGAAGCAATTCCTGTGGCCGAGGGATTAGCCACAGCGTCTGCTGACGAGGCCGCTGCATCTGATGCACTTGAGCTGCTGGCTCCTGTTGCTACCCCAGAATCGGAAATAATGGCAGTAGTAAAAGTAAGACTTGTGTCCGGTAAAGCAGTGCCAGACGAATCGGTTGCTCCCGATATGGTCAGCGTATAAGCAGTGCCGTTTTGCAACAAATCCTGCGGCGTAATGAAGGCCAGCATTCCGCCTTCTGCAGGAACTACGGCAATGACAATCGCGCTGCCCTGTGAAGCGCTCAAAGTGACTGTGTTGGCATTGAGGCTGGTCACATCCATAGGTTTGGAAAACCGCAATGCGATGATCTGATCGATTGGGATGCCGGTTTCACCGCTCTGTGGAATCGAGGCTGCCAGGATAGGTGGTTCTGAGTATTGCAAGAGTTGTGGAACTCTACCTATCAATCGAACGCTGGGGCCGTTTGGATCGACGATCTCGCCATTGCTGAGCGGATTGCCATTTGCGTCTTGACCTCCCCAAATGAGCACGGTTCCGTCGGGCAAAAGAGTCGCGGTATGTCCGCTACGCGGAGTCTTCAGAGTCACGGCCAGAGTTGACGCTTGGCCTGTGCGATAGTTCCAAAGATCAATCTGGCTCAGGGTGTTGCCTTGACCGTCGAGCCCTCCGGCGATCAATACGAGTCCGTCTGTCAATAGCGTAGCGGTATGGTGAGAGCGCGACAGCAGACCTGTTGTCGAGTAGTTCGCAAAAGTCTGGCTAGACGGATCGAATAGTTCCGCCTGGGTGATCACTGTGTTTCCATCGCCAGCTCCTCCGAAGATAAACACACTACCGCTGGGAAGCAGCGTGGCGGAGTGATATGCTCGCGCATTCAGGAGCGTCCCGGACACCGGGGTTTGCGCGCCTGTCACGGTATTCTGAAAGAGGACGGTATTGACTGCGGCACTTGACTCCTGTCCGCCGGTCAACAATACACTGCCATCAGGCATGAGAGTCTGACTCTGCCCGACAAGACTCTGCGAAGAGGTTGAGGCCGCATTGCTGGTCGCTATGTCCTGGGCGCGCATCTCAACGCAGGACGCGAATAACAGCACCGAGATCAGCCCGATCCCCAGAAAAGTTCTCGATTTCACGCAATGCTTCACTCCATTATTCATGGCTTTCTCTCCGGTTCTTTGAGCTTCTCGTTGACTCATGGCAGTAATCTCGTGCTTCGTCGCTGTTTTCATGTTGGATCATTGAAAGTTCAGGGTAACGTTGGCGCTGCCGGTGATTAAGTACCCGCTATAGGGAGCAATCACCAGAGTGTAGGTTCCGGTCTCAGGAAGTGCGTCGGGACCCAGGGTAAGCGATGCACCGGTGGCATTGTTCGAGATCAGTGTTGAACCATCCGGATTGAGAATGCTGACAACTGCACAGCAACCAAATGTTGAGCTGGACAGCTGTACGCTGGCATTCTGTCCGGCATTACCGCTGAATGTCATGGAGGCCGACTGACCTGGAATGTTGATTGCTATCGGCATCGATGTTCCCGGTAAGATGGTTGCGCCTGTCTGTTCGCTAAACAACCACAGCGTGACACTAGCGCTGCCAGTAATCAGGTTTCCACTGTAGGGTGCAATCACCAGAGAGTAGGTTCCAGTCACAGGCAACGCAACGGGTCCCAGCGCTAGCGACGCGCTTCCCGTGTAGTTGGAGATCAGCGTTGAGCCATCCGGGTTCAGAATGCTCACAGAGGCACAGCAACCAAACGATGAATTAGAAAGCTGCAAGCTGGCATACTGCCCTGCTGTACCAGTAAAAGTCAGAGAATCACTCTGGCCTGGAATGCTGATAGCCACAGCAGTTGGGGTTCCTGGCGTAATCGCCGCCGATGTCGGCGCGCTAAACAGCCAAAGCGTAACCTGGGCGGTTCCAGTTATCAGATTGTCGTTATACGGGGCAATCACCAGGGTATAGGTTCCGGTCGCAGGAAGTGCAATGGAACCGAGGGATAGCGATGAGCCTGCCGTGTTGTTTGAAATCAGCGTCGAGCCATCCGGGTTGAGAATGCTAACAGCTACGCAGCAAGCAAATGTTGAATTGGCCAGCTGAACACTCGCATACTGTCCTGCCGTGCCACTGAACGTCATAGTGTCCGACTGACCAGGTGTATTGATAGCCACCGGTGTTAACGTTCCCGGAGTAATAACGGTCCCGGCCTGTTCGCTGAACAGCCAGAGGGTAACGCTTGCGTTGCCCGTAATCAGGCTTCCGCTGTAAGGCGCGATCACCAGAGTGTAGGTCCCAGTCGTCGGAAGCGCAACTGGCCCCAGTGTAAGCGATGTACCGCCTGTGTAGTTCGAGATCAGCGTTGAGCCATCCGGGTTGAGAATGCTCGCGGAGACACAGCAACCAAATGTAGCGTTGGTAAGCTCCATACTGACGAATTGCCCAGTTGTGCCGCTGAAAATAAAGTTATCAATCTGTCCTGGGTTGCTGATGGAAACCATCGTTGGAGTTGCCGGCGTGATCGGAGCAGTCACCGATTGACTTGTTCCGTTGTTCAATAGCAGGGTGACACTGGCGCTGCCAGCCACAAGGTATCCGTTGGATGAGCCTATCACCAAGGTGTAAGTTCCTGACGCGGGCAACGTGAAGGGCCCCAGCACGACTGACGAACCGTATGCATAAGTTGAGGTCAGAGTCGTGCCATCCGGGTTAAGGATGCTAACCATCGGGTAGTAGCCGAAAGTAGAGTTGGAGATCTGAACGCTGGCTACCTGACCGGCTCCGCCATTGAAGGTAAGCGAGTCTGTTTGCCCCGGAATATTTATGGTCACAGCCGTTGGCGTTCCTGGAGTGATAGAACCCGTCAGCTCGCTGAATACCCAAAGAGAAGCTGTGGCCGTGCCGGTCGCTCCGCTGTTGGGAGCTATCACCAAAGTATAGGTCCCAGTTGCGGGAAGTGCGACAGGACCCAGATTCAGCGTCGTAACGCCAGTATTGCTTGTAACCAGGGTTGTACCATCCGGGTTGAGGATGCTGACGGTAACGCAGCAAGCGAATGTAGAACCAGAAAGCTCAAAACTGGCATACTGTCCAGCCGATCCACTGAAGGTCATGGATTCGGTCTGGCCGGGGATACTGATGGCCACCGTCGTCGGTGTACCCGAGGAGATGGTCCCGCCCGTTAGTTGGTTGAAGAACCACAGTGCGATGGTGGCACTGCCTGTTGCTCCATTGCTCGGAGCAATCACCAGCGTATAGGTTCCCGTCGCGGGCAGCATGACGGAATTGAGCGCGACTGATAAACCGGAGCCATTGCCCGAAATCAGCGTTGTGCCATCCGGGTTGAGGATGCTGAGGACTACGCAGCAACCGAAGGTCGAGTTCGAGAGCAAAGCACTCGCATACTGCCCTGCTGTACCGGTGAAGGTCAGCGAATCCGTCTGGCCGGGAGTGTCAATGGCCACTGCCGTCGGAGTACCCGAAGTAATGGTTCCACCAGTCTGTTCGTTGAAGAGCCAGAGTGTAACGCTGGCGCTACCGGTACTCCCATTGCTCGGCGCAATCACCACTGTGTAGGTTCCCGCCGCAGGCAATGCCACAGGATTCAGGGCAAGCGATGAACCGCCAGTATTCGCCGTTATCAGTGCCGAGCCATCTGGTTTGAGAATGCTGACGGTTACGCAGCATCCGAAGGTGGAGTTTGACAATAGCGCACTCACATACTGGCCAGCCGTGCCGCTGAACGTCATGGAGTCGGTCTGGCCAGGGATACTGATGGCTACCGCTGTCGGAGTTCCCGAAGCGATGGTCCCGCCTGTCTGCTCGTCGAAGAGCCAGAGTGTAACGCTGGCGCTTCCGGTGTTTCCATTGCTCGGCGCGATCACCAACGTGTAGGTTCCTGTCGCAGGCAACGCAACGGGATTGAGGGCAAGGGATGAGCCGTAGGCGTAGTTTGAAATCAGAGTGGAGCCATCCGGGTTGAGAATGCTGACCGTTACGCAGCAACCAAACGTGGAGTTCGAAAGCAATGCACTGACGTATTGGCCAGCTGTTCCGCTGAACGTCAGCGAATCCGTCTGACCGGGTGTGTTGATGGCTACGGTCGTCGGTGTTGCTGGCGCAATGGCTGCACCCGTCTGTTCATTGAACAGCCAAAGGGTAATGCTCGCAATGCCGGTCGCATCATTGTTAGGAGCGATCACTACCGTATAGATTCCCGTTGCGGGCAAGGCTACGGGGTTCAGGAACATTGATGTTCCACCAGTATTGTTCGAAGCCAGAATCGATCCGTCGGGATTGAGAATGCTGACGGTTGCACAGCACCCGAATGTTGAGTTGGAGAACAGCAAACTCGCATATTGGCCAGCCGTACCGCTGAACGTCAGCGAATCCGTCTGGCCGGGAGTGCTGATGGCCACAGCCGTCGGTGTTGTCGGCGTGATGGTTCCGCCTGTCTGTTCGTTAAACAACCAGAAGGTAACGCTGGCGCTGCCTGTGGCTCCATTGTATGGAGCGACCAGCACCGTATAGGTTCCCGTTGCCGGTAGGGCGACAGGACTCAGGGCAAGCGACGATCCCCCGGTATTATTCGAAATCAGAGTGGTGCCGTCCGGGTTGAGGATACTCACCGTTACGCAGCAACCAAATGTTGAGTTATTAACCAGCGCACTGACATACTGTCCCGCCGTGCCGCTGAAGGTCAGCGAGTCTGTCTGGCCTGGGATGTTGATAGATACCGTCGCCGGTGTTGACGGTGTGATGGTGGTACCTGTCTGTTCGTTAAATGTCCAGGCGGTTACGCTTGCGCTGCCAGTCGCTCCGTTATAGGGAGCGATCAGTACCGTATAGGTTCCCGTCGCAGGCAGGGCCACCGGATTCAACACAAGCGATCCGCCGGTATCGTTTGAAATCAGAGTCGATCCATCCGGTTTGAGAATACTGACCGTCACGCAGCAGCCGAATGACGAATTGTCAAACAACACGCTGGCATACTGTCCGATGGTGCCCGTGAAGGTCAGCGAATCGGTTTGCCCAGGATTGTTGATCGTCACCAGCGCTGGAGTTCCGGAAGTGATGGTTGTGCCTGTCAGTTCGCTGAACAGCCAGAGGTTTAGGCTGGCGCTGCCGGTCGCCCCATTGTAGGGAGCAACCACCAAGGTGTAGGTTCCCGTCACAGGCAGGACAACTGGATTGAGGAGCAGCGACCCGCCGGTGTTGTTCGAAATCAGCGTCGAGCCGTCCGGATTGAGGACGCTGACCGTCACGCAGCAGCCATAGGTGGAGTTCGACAACAACACACTGGCATACTGCCCCGCTGTACCACTGAAGGTCAGCGAAGCCGTCTGCCCTGGAGTGTTGATGGCCACTGACGTTGGCGTATTCGGCGCGATGGTTGTGCCTGTCTGTTCATTGAACACCCAGACCGTAACATTGGCGGTGCCGGTTGCTCCATTGTAAGGAGAAATCACCACCGTATAGGTTCCTGTCGCAGGCAGAGCAACTGGACTGAGGAGCAGCGATCCACCAGTGTTGTTCGAAATCAGAGTTGTGCCATCCGGGTTGAGGACGCTGACCGTCACACAGCAGCCATAGGTTGAACTGTCAAACAACACGCTGGCATACTGCCCCACCGAGCCGCTGAAGGTCAGTGAAGACGTCTGCCCAGGGGTATTGATGGTAACTGAAGCTGGAGCGCCTGATATAAGAGTTGCACCCGCCTGCTCGCTGAACTCCCAAATCGTAACGCTGGCGCTGCCGGTCGTCCCATTGTAAGGAGCGATCAATACGGTGTACGTACCCGTCACAGGCAGGGCAACTGGATTGAGGAGCAGCGATCCACTAGTGTTGTTGGAGATCAGCGTCGAGCCGTCCGGGTTGAGGACGCTGACCGTCACACAGCAACCGAATGTGGAGTTGGAGAACAGTGTACTGACGAACTGTCCTGCTGCGCCGCTGAAAGTCAACAAAGCCGTCTGTCCTGGAGTGTTGATGGTCACTGCCGTCGGGGTGCCCGATGTCAAGGTTGTACCCGTCTGTTCATTGAACACCCAGGCCGTAACACTGGCACTTCCAGTCGCCCCGTTGTATGGAGCGATCAGCAGCGTATAGGTTCCCGTCACAGGCAAGGCCACTGGGTTCAGAACCATCGACGAGTTGCCGGTATTGTTTGAAATCAGCGTCGTGCCATCCGGGTTGAGGATGCTGACCGTTACGCAACAGCCAAATGTGGAGTCGGAGAACAGCACGCTGGCATACTGGCCCGCTGTGCCGCTGAAGGTCAGTGAATCCGTCTGTCCTGGATTGTTGATGGCCACTGCCGTCGGAGTCCCCGGCGTGATAGCTGTGTCCGTTTGTTCGCTGAAGACCCAAGCCGTAACACTGGCGCTGCCGGTTGCTCCGTTATAGGGAGCGATCAAAACGGTGTAGGTTCCAGTCGCGGGCAGTGCTGTGGGACTGAGTGCAAGTGATGAACTGCTGGTGTTGGTGGAGATCAGCGTCGTGCCATCCGGGTTGAGGATGCTGACCGTTACACAGCAACCGAATGTGGAGTTGGAGAACAGCACGCTGGCATACTGGCCTGCCGTGCCGCTAAAGGTCAGTGAATCCGTCTGTCCGGGGTTGTTGATGCTGACTGCCGCGGCGGTGCCCGGTGTAAGGCTCGCGCCCGTCATTTCATTGAACACCCAAGCCGTGACGCTGGCGCTGCCGGTCGCTCCGTTATAGGGAGCGATCAACACCGTGTAGGTCCCCGTCGCGGGAAGCGCAATAGGGTTCAGGGATAGCGACGAGCTGCTGGTATTATTTGAGATCAGAGTTGAACCATCTGGACTCAGGATGCTGACCGTCACACAGCAGCCGAACGTGGAGTTGGAGAAGAGTACACTGGCATACTGGCCCGCTGTACCGCTGAAGGTCAGTGAATCCGTCTGACCAGGGTTGTTAATTGCCACTGCCGTCGGAATGCCTGAAGTAAGGTTTGTTCCCGTCTCTTCGTTGAACACCGAGAGGCTGACGTTGACGCTGCCGGTGATTCCATTTTGTGGCGCAATCACCAGCGTATAAGTCCCAGTCGCAGGCAGAATCACTGGATTCTGGGCCATGGTTCCGGGATTCATGTTGGTGGTAACCAGAGTCGTGCCATCCGGGTTGACGATGCTGACACTCAACCCGGAGCAGCACCAACCGGTAAAGTTATAGTTGGATAGCTGAACGCTGGCATACTGTCCTGCCGAGGCAGTAAAGGTCATCGAGTCTGTCTGACCGGGAATGCTGATCGCTACAGTTGCCGGCGTACCAGGTGTGATGGTTGTCCCCGACTGCTCGCTGAACAGTGAAAGAGTCACGCTCACACTGCCGGTAATTCCATTTTGAGGCGCGATCACCAGAGTATAGGTCCCAGTCGCGGGCAGTAGGACAGGGTTCTGGAGCATCGTGCCGGGGTTCAAGGTGGAGGAAACCAGCGTTGTGCCATCCGGGTTGAGAATGCTGACGTTCAAACCTGAGCAGCACCAGCCGCTGAAGTTGTAATTGGAAAACTGAACGCTCGCATACTGCCCGGCTGTTCCGGTGAAGGTCAAATACTCCACCTGCCCAGGGGTATTGATGGCAACCGTCTGCGATGTTCCCGAGGTGATAGTGACAGGCATCAGTGTGAGTGTCGCCGAAGCCGATTGAGACGGCTCTGCTTGACTGGTCGCAGTAATCGTCACCGTCTGCTGAGTGGCAATTGTGATGGGAGCCGTATACAACCCAGACGAAGTGATGGCGCCCACGCCCGCAGGACTGATCGTCCATGTCACCGCGGTGTTCGTTGCATTGGCCACCGTAGCGGTAAACTGCTGCGTCCAGCCGCCGTAGAGCGTAGTGTTGAGCGGAGCCACGCTCACGCCCGCTGGGGCCATCAGAGTAACTGTCGCGGAGGCAGACTGCGTCTGGTCAACCACGCCGGTCGCCGTTACCATAATCGTCTGCTGTGGAGTAACATTGGCCGGAGCTGTGTAGAAACCGGTTGCAGTCAGTACGCCTGGTGCGCCCGACGGCAATGACCAGTTCACGCCACACACGCCTATGGCCGTAAACTGCTGGCTCTGGCCGGCATACAGATTCACTGAGGCTGGAACGACTGCTACTGCATTTTCTGCATAGAGCGTGTAGAACGTAGATGGTGAACTCTGGTTGCTGTACTCTGTGGCAATCCAGTCGGCGGAGCGGGCAATGCCGCTGGATATCCGCATTTCATCAACTTGTCCAAACTGCTGTCCGCCTCCTTGATAGTTGCCTAGATAGCCGATATCCGCGGACGATTTGAAAGGAATCGATCCAACCTGAGAGCCATCAATATAGAAAGTCGTGGTGCCGCTGTTTGTCGAAGCGGCGGCAGCCAGATGGTGCCATCCATTTGACAGCGAGTTGATGGCGAATCCGGAATCCTGGAAGCCTCCCGCCGTATTCGCATAGGCGCCCAGATGCCAGTTGCCCTCATAGACAAGAACTTGGTGATCGTTGGTAGCGCCCCTGGTCAAGGTGTTCCAAGAACCCGTATTTGGCAACGGTGTGCTGAACCAGGCGCTGACAGTGTAGTCCTCGTTGTTGAGCGGAATGCTTCTGATGGCAAGGTTGTCGCTGCTCCCTGTAAAATCCAATCCGCCGAGTATTTCCCCACTGATCTGTTGGGGAGAACCGTCTACGATTCCGTTGTTTGAGTTAGCCGTCGAATCGGGGTATGACAATACGGCGCCAGTACTATCCAAATGCCAGACGCCTGCAAAGTTGCTGTCCCACACGCCGGTCGGATTTTGCTGCAAGGCGGTAACGCTGGAGTTTCCGTAGAATACATAGATTAAGGTGTCAGACATGTGCGAGAGTGTCGGGACGCGCACCCACGCAATGACCTGTCCGGTCGCAGGGTTATATTCCTCCATTTCGTAATTCAGCACGTTCTGCCCGGCAGCGTCCGACGTGAATATAATGTCGTAGCCGTTGGGATTCGTAACATGGCCGCCATTCGTCGTCGTTGCCAGGAGCGGATCAGTATTGTTGAAAAGGAACGGGAAGTTGGTCTGGTCCGTGTTTGGAACCTTGGTGTGATCGATGACGATAGCGCGCTGGTAGCTGTATCCGTTCGATGCGCCTGACGTGCATTGCGGAGCTGGCACGAGCGTCACAGTAGCCGAAGCCAACTGCGTCGGATCTGCCAGGCTTGTCGCAGTTACCGTCACCGTCTGCTGCGTAGGGATGCTCACAGGAGCCGTGTAAAGACCTGAAGCGCTAATCGATCCCACCGTCGAGCTGATCGTCCATGTCACAGCGGTATTCGTGTTGTTCTGTACTGTGGCTGTGAATTGCGCATACTGGCCTGCACTCAATATCGCCGTAGGCGGCGTCACACTCATCAAAACAGATGGCAGAGACAGGATAACGCTAGCACTGCCGGTTGCTCCGCTTGTTGGAGAGATCACGATTGTGTATGTTCCACTCACAGGCAATGTGATCGTATTCAGAACCAGATTGCCGCACGAATTGCTCGATGCCAGCGTTGCTCCATCTGGAGAAAGGATGCTCACGCTGGTCGTCCAGCACGCGAATGTCGAGTTCGTCAGTTGCACGCTGGCCTGCTGCCCCGCTGTGCCGCTGAAGGTCAGCGATGCCGCTTGGCCGGGAGTATTGATTGTCACTGTTGCCGGTGTATCGGGCGTGACAACCGCCGGAGCCAGATTGTTAAACAACCAAAGGGTAATGCTTGCGCTGCCCGTGACTCCTTGTGTTGGAGTAATCACAATGGTGTAGGTCCCGCTGACCGGTAGGGTAACCGGATTCAGGAATAGGTTGCCGCAAGAGTTGCTCGACGCCAGCGTGGTTCCGTCCGGCGAGAGGATACTCACGCTGGTCGTCCAGCAGTTGAATGTTGAGTTGTTCAGCACGATCGAGGCAGACTGTCCCGCCGTGCCGTTGAAGGTCAACGAAGCTGTCTGACCGGGGGTATTGATGGCCACCGCCGTCGGCGCGCCTGACGTGATGGTCGTGCCCGTCTGTTGGTCAAAGGTCCAAACAGTGATGTTGGCACCACCCACGGTTCCGTTATACGGCGCAATCAGTACAGAATACGTTCCCGTTGCAGGTAGGGCTACCGAACTCAGGAAGAGCGATGTGTTCCCGGTGTTTTCTGTAATCAGAGTGGTGCCATCCGGGTTGAGGATGCTGACCGTTACGCAGCAGCCAAATGTCGAGTCAGAGAACAGCACGCTAGCATACTGTCCCGCCGTACCACTGAAGGCCAGGGAAGTCGTCTGACCTGGGTTATTGATGGCCACTGCGGTCGGTGTGCCTGGAGTGAGGCTCGAGCCTGTCAGTTCGTTGAATACCCAGGCCGTGACGCTGGCGCTCCCGGTTGTTCCGTTATAGGGAGCGATCAACACCGTGTAGGTTCCCGTCGCGGGAAGAGCAATCGGGTTCAGGGATAGTGAACCGCCTGTATTGCCCGAAATCAGCGTTGATCCATCCGGACTAAGGATGCTGACCGTTACACAGCAACCGAAAGTGGAGTTGGAGAACTGTACGCTGGCATACTGCCCCGCCGTGCCGCTGAAGGTCAGTGAATTCGTCTGACCGGGGTTGTTGATGCTCACTGCCGTCGGAGTACCCGGCGTGATGGCTGTGCCCGTCAGTTCGTTGAATACCCAAGCTGTGACGCTTGCGCTGCCGGTCGCTCCATTGTACGGAGCGATCACCACCGTGTAGGTTCCCGTCGCTGGCAGCGCAATCGGGTTCAGGGATAGCGATGAACCGCCGGTATTGTTTGAGATCAGCGTTGTGCCATCCGGACTCAGGATGCTGACGGTCACACAGCAACCGAATGTGGAGTTGGAGAACTGCACGCTGGCTAGCTGCCCCACCGTGCCGGTGAACGTCAGCGAAGCGGCGTCACCCGGTGTATTTACGGTGACCGTCGCCGGTGTCCCTGAAGCGATGGCCACCGGAGTCTGTTGGTTAAACAGCCACAGATTCACGCTCGCGCTGCCGGTGCCGCCGCCTGAAGGCGTGATCAGAATGGTGTATGTGCCACTGATCGGTAACGTCACAGGGTTCAGAAGCCACGAACTGCTGCACCCATTGCCGCTCGATCCCAAGGTCGTTCCATCTGGTGAAACCAGACTCACGTTGACTGACCAGCAGCCGGGGAACGTCGAGTTGGAAATCTGCACGCTCGCCAACTGGCCCGCCGTGCCGGTGAATGTAAGCGAGGCCGATTCGCCCGGCGTATCCACTGTCAACGTTGCCGGAGTTCCAGATGCGATGGTCACCGGAGTCTGTTGGTTAAACAGCCACAGATTCACGCTCGCGCTGCCTGTGCCGCCGTTTGAAGGCATTATCAGAATGGTGTAGGTGCCGCTGATAGGCAACGTCACGGGATTCTGGAACCACGAGCTGCTGCATCCGTTGCCGCTCGATCCCAGCGTGGATCCATCTGGAGAAACGAGACTCACGTTGACTGACCAGCAACCTGGGAACGTCGAGTTGGAAATCTGTACGCTCGCTAACTGGCCTGCTGTTCCAGCGAAGGTCAGCGAAGCAGACTGCCCGGGAATGTTGATGGAGACTGTCGCCGGCGTGCCGGCGGTGATGGCTACAGGAGCTTGTTGGTTAAACAGCCACAGATTCACGCTCGCGCTGCCTGTACCGCCATTTGAAGGAACAATCAGAATGGTGTAGGTGCCACTGATTGGCAATGTTACAGGATTCTGGAACCACGAACTGCTGCACCCGTTGCCGCTTGATCCCAGCGTGGATCCATCCGGAGAAACGAGACTCACGTTGACCGACCAGCAGCCAGGGAATGTCGAGTTGGAAATCTGCAAGCTCGCCAACTGCCCCGCCATGCCGCTGAACGTAAGAGAAGCGGACTGACCTGGGGTGTTGATAGCGACTGTGGCTGGAGTGCCTGTGGTAATGTCTGTAGGAGCTTGTTGGTTAAACAGCCACAGATTCACACTCGCGCTTCCGGTGCCGCCGCCTGAGGGCGTGATCAGAATGGTGTAGGTTCCACTGATCGGCAACGTAACAGGATTCTGGAACCACGAACTGCTGCACCCGTTGCCGCTCGATCCCAGTGTCGTTCCATCTGGAGAAACCAGACTCACGTTGACTGACCAGCAACCGGGGAACGTCGAGTTGGTAATCTGCAAGCTGGCCAACTGGCCCGCCGTACCGGTGAACGTCAGCGAAGCGGAGTCACCCGGATTATTTACGGTAACCGTCGCCGGAGTTTCCACAGTGATGGACCCCGGAGCCTGTTGGTTAAATAGCCACAGGTTTACACTCGTGCTGCCGGTGCCGCCTCCTGAAGGAACAATCAGGATCGTGTAGGTTCCACTAATCGGCAACGTCACGGGGTTCTGGAACCACGACGTGCTGCACCCGTTGCCGCTCGATCCCAGCGTCGTTCCATCTGGAGAAACCAGACTCACGTTGACTGACCAGCAACCGGGGAACGTCGAGTTGGTAATCTGCAAGCTGGCCAACTGGCCCGCCGTACCTGTGAACGTAAGAGAAGCCGATTCGCCAGGCGTATCTACCGTCACCGTCGCCGGTGTCCCTGAAGCGATGGCTACCGGAACCTGTTGGTTAAACAGCCACAGATTCACACTCGCGCTTCCGGTGCCGCCTCCTGAAGGAACAATCAGGATCGTGTAGGTTCCACTAATCGGCAACGTCACGGGGTTCTGGAACCACGACGTGCTGCACCCGTTGCCGCTCGATCCCAGCGTCGTTCCATCTGGAGAAACCAGACTCACGTTGACTGACCAGCAACCGGGGAACGTCGAGTTGGAGATCTGCAAGCTGGCCAACTGGCCCGCCGTACCACTGAAGGTCAGCGAAGCAGACTGACCTGGGGTGTTGATAGCGACAGTCGCTGGAGTTCCGGCGGTGATGGTTGCAGGCGCTTGTTGGTTAAATAGCCACAGGTTTACACTCGCGCTGCCGGTGCCGCCTCCTGAAGGAACAATCA
>Ga0255356_1000730_pt1 | contig 21738 bp, 16 predicted proteins | sample HBST100metaG_FD_189944 | JGI IMG/M metagenome (GOLD analysis project Ga0255356, IMG submission 189944) | Peat soil microbial communities from Stordalen Mire, Sweden - H.B.S.T100 | ecosystem: Environmental > Terrestrial > Soil > Wetlands > Peat | place: Sweden: Norrbotten County, Stordalen Mire...
GCGCATAGTCTGACCATTGCTCGAACAGCCAGCGTCCCCATGCAAATGCCTGGATGCGCTCGACAAGTTGATTGGCTGCCTGCGGAAGGGCGGTTTTCAGGACGACAATCTGGTCGATGATATTGGGACCGCTTATCCAAAGGAGCAGGAAGCCAGAGGTGAAAGCGGCCAGCAGGATCAGAACGAATGCCAGCCCCCTGCCCAGCTTCAATTTCGCCTGAATCCAGGCGACGATGGCGGTAAGCAGGATTGCGGCTATGATGGCCGCAAACAGCAGCAGGAAGATGACGCGGCCTACCCAGACAAGAAGCAGCGCCAGCACGAGTGCTATTGCCAACAAAAGAACCTTGACCGCGGAATTTGCGGGTTCGCCATGACGCGAAGAGGTGTCCGGCTTATCCATATTCTCTAACCATACCTCGGTTCTCTGGCGTACATCGTATCAAAGGGAACACTTCGGTGGACAGTGGTCAGTAAATACCCCGACGGGTGCCCCATGTCTGACCATCCAAAATGATTGGGTGACGGGTGGTCCATGTCTGACTATCCACAAATGATTGGGTGGCCCATATCTGGCGCAGTTTTATCGCGCCAGATGTGGGAGACCACAAATCTCAACCATCCGTTTCTCATTTTTCCCGAGTATCTGATTTCCAAGAAGTCAGAGAGTTCCCTCGTCTGAAGGATCCAGACCTGGGGCACCCAACCTTGGTGGTAGATTGAGATGTGGGGTGCCCGCCCGCGGAAGCGACGGTCGAAATGGAGAATCCGCTCTCTCGGAAATCCGGAAATGACAGAGTCAAGAATTCATGAGATTACGGGAGTACCTGAGGATCATGACTGAACGAAGCGATAGCAGCTTGACATGCGGCAAATTCGGGTTCGTCTGGCGGCTGGCGCCGCTAGTGTTTGCAGTATGTACGATAGCCATGATTCTCTCTCTGCCGCTGTTCCCGAGCCAGGACGGTCCGGTCCATCTGTACTATGTCGATGTGTTGCGTGGCCTGCTCTCTCACACAGGGCCATATCCTCAATACTTCGAGATCAAGTCCTACCTAACTCCCTACATGCTTGAGTACTATTCCTTGCTGTGTCTGGAGAAAGTGTTTTCGCCTCTGCTCAGCGAAAAGTTGCTCATTTGCGTTTACGTGCTGACGTTTGTCTTTGGCTTTCGCTATCTGCTAGATTCGGTCACCGAGGACCCAGGGCCGTGGGCGCTCGCAGGCACCTTATTTTGCCTCAATCTTTACATCTACATGGGTTTTCTCAATTATGCGCTGGGAACCGCGCTGGTTCTCTTTCTTGCCGGCTTCTGGTTGCGGTATATGAAGGAACTGACAGCTCAGCGAATTGCCATACAGGCCGCCGGTTTTGTCCTGCTCGCACTGACCCATCCTGTGCCGACGGCGGTCTTCCTCTCATTCGCCTGCCTATATCTGACAGTGAGCCTAATTGATGAAGGGATGCGCGGTCCTGGCCGGCTAAAGGCCGCGCTGCCCAAATACCTGCGGCCGTGTGCCGCTATCGCGGTCATGGGGCTTGTCGCCTGTTTGTGGGTTCTTCATTTTACAGGGACTCAACCGAAGGCAACGCGGATGGTCGGATTGCCGCTCAGTCTCCCGCTGCGCACGCTCAATCTCCCGCTACGCATCTGTGGGGAGTTACTTTTTTACAGACTAGAGCCATTCGACGTAGACCTCGGAGCTTGTCGCCTCTTTTTGATCCTGCTGGTAGCAATTGCAATGATTGCAGTGCTTATTCCACTCTGGAGGAGACGCGGGAGCGTCGGAGCGACCTCTGTTTCAATCATAGCTTTCACCGTTGTTTACTTTATTCTCACCTGCGTGGTTCCATCAATAATGAACGGAAGTGCGCACTTCTCAGAGCGATTTTCGATTTATTGGGTGTTGTTCCTGATTGCGGCAGCGGCGGCGATGAAGCCTCCACGCTGGTGTACCGTCGCGGCCGGAATCTTGGCGCTCGAAGTCGCGATGACAATGCTCTATTTCCAGTGGAACTATCTTTCGAGCACAGCCCGCGATCTGAACAACGCAATCAACGTGCCGCTTGTCAAACCTGGATCATTGGGCGCAATCATGACAGAGTATGTCCCCGCCGGAGAACCCGCCGTAAACCCATATATGTGGGGGAGCGCAAACTTCTTTCGCGAGTCACAGGCGATTCTGACGAACGCGCCGTGGATGGACTTGAAGATTATCATGTTCCGAGCAAAACAGATAAATCCGTGGACGTACGAAGATGCCCCAGTTTTTGTACCCCAAGAAATTTTGGACATACTGAACAAGCATGGTGATGTCCAACTTGACTTCCTGGTCCGATATGGCGCGAGTGGGGCGGATACACAGGAAGTAACGACACGACTCGGTTTTCAGCGCATCGGCAAAGCGCCGCAGTTGGCTTTTTATTACCGCCCGTCGGATCTCCAACGTGCCGGCGTTGATAATGGGCAGGTATCCCCCCCTTAAACTGACCAATAACTGCGGATGCCCCATCCTTTCCGCTTTTTTCTGCGGAAGGATGGGAGACCACGAACCTCGACAGTACATCTTGTGTTTTTAGAAAGGCGGAGTGTTGGGATTGACCCCAACCCCAAAAACTTACGAGAGAACTCCAGTCAGCACTGGTGGAGTTTTTCGGGGGCAGGTCAAGATCGCCCCAATCCGCCCAGTCCCGGTCTTGAATCCCATCCAAAATGAGCTAAAAACACGTTAAAACAGCTTATTTCCATGTTTTTTTTAATTTTCTGTCCTGGTATAACCCGTCATGTCCTTCTTATCACTCTGCTTGTAAGCCGGCATTTTCGCGTCTCGAACTCCATCTTGCGCATAAGTCCGCCTATGGGTCTACTGAATCACTCCCTTTCATTGGCCTGTAGGCATACATACGCACTCCACCCCGTAGCCCCACATTTTCGCCGGTTCCCGCTCAAAATCCGCATCAGTGTCTTCGCCCAATCTTCGCCACTCGCGTATAATTTTGGTATGGACTTTGAACTGGTGTCGAACTACACGCCGCGGGGGGATCAGCCTCGGGCTATTGACGAGTTGCTCAATGGGCTGGCGGCGGGAGAGAAGAGCCAGGTGCTGCTTGGGGTGACCGGGTCAGGGAAGACTTTCACCATGGCCAAGGTCATTGAAGCTGCGAACCGGCCGGCGCTGATTCTGGCGCATAACAAGACGCTGGCGGCGCAGCTCTATCACGAGTTCAAGCAGTTCTTCCCAAATAATGCAGTGGAATACTTTGTGAGTTACTACGACTATTACCAGCCGGAGGCTTACATTCCGGCTGGGGACTTATATATCGAGAAGGAAGCGACGATTAATGAAGAGTTAGACAAGCTGCGGCTGTCGGCTACGCGTTCTCTCTTCGAGAGAAGGGACGCGATCATTGTCAGTTCGGTAAGTTGCATCTACGGCCTGGGCTCGCCGGAGGCTTACTACGGAATGTTGCTGCTGCTGGAAAAAGGCCAGCGGATCAGCCGCAAGGATATTACTCGGCGGCTGGTGGAGATTCTTTACGAGCGCAATGACGAGGACTTCCGGCGCGGGACTTTCAGAGTGCGCGGGGACGTGATCGAAGTCTTCCCGACTTATGACGAGACAGCCTACCGCATAGAGTTATTCGGCGACGAGATTGAGTCGCTGAGCCAGATTGATCCGCTCTTCGGCACGGTGAAACAGAAGTACGCGCGGCTGCCCATCTATCCCAAGAGTCACTATGTAATGCAGCCGGAGCGCAAGGCTGAGGCCGTCGCAACCATCCTTGCCGAATTGAATGAGCGGGTGGGCGAACTGGAAGCCGAAGGGCGCATGGTCGAAGCGCAGCGCATCAATCAGCGGACGCGGTTCGACTTGGAGATGATCAAGTCGATGGGCTACTGCCACGGGATTGAGAACTACTCGCGGCACTTCAGTGGGCGCCTGCCGGGCGAGGCTCCGCCGACGCTGCTGGATTATTTCCCCCAGGATTTTCTGCTGTTTGTGGATGAGAGCCACGCGACGATTCCGCAGGTGCATGGGATGTGGTTCGGGGACCGCAGCCGCAAGCAAAACCTGGTGGATTACGGATTCCGTCTGCCGTCGGCGATGGACAACCGGCCGCTGAAGTTCGATGAGTTTGAGAACCGCGTGCATCAGGCGATTTATGTGTCGGCCACGCCGGGGCCGTATGAATTGACGCGCTCGGCCGGGGTGGTGGTGGAGCAGGTGATCCGGCCAACGGGGCTGGTGGACCCGGCGGTGGAGATTCGGCCGGTGAAGGGGCAGATCGACGATTTGCTCGCGGAGATTCGCGACCGGGCCAAGAGAAATGAACGCGTTCTGGTGACGACGCTGACCAAGCGCATGGCTGAAGACCTGGCGGGCTACTATACCGAGCTGGACGTTCGTTGCCGCTATATGCACTCCGAAATCGAAACCCTGGAAAGAGTCAAGCTGCTCGCAGGTTTGCGCAAAGGCGAATTTGACGTCCTGATCGGCATCAATCTGCTGCGCGAGGGCCTCGACCTGCCAGAGGTTTCGCTGGTGGCGATTCTGGACGCTGACAAGGAGGGTTTTCTGCGCTCTGCGGGGTCACTCATCCAGACGATGGGCCGCGCTTCGCGTCACATCGAGGGAAAAGCGATTCTCTACGCCGATAGGATGACTGACTCCATGCGGCGCGCCATCGACGAGACCGACCGGCGGCGGACGATTCAGCGCGCCTACAACGAGGAACACGGCATCACGCCGCAGTCGATTATCAGCCCGGTGGAGATGGGGCTGGCCGCAATTCTGAAGGCCGAGTATGGGGATGTGGCCGAGGAAAAGACGGCGGGGCTGCCGGAGTTCACCTCGCAGGAGGAACTCGACACCTATATCGCAAAGCTGGAGACGGAGATGCGCGAGGCGGCACGGAAGTTTGAGTTCGAGCGGGCGGCGCGGCTGAGAGACAGCATCAAGGAACTGCGGGAGAAGGAGTTTTTGTTTGGGTGAGGCGCGGGGAGCAGACTTTGGCGAGCACCACGAACATTTTTTAGGTTGACTGACACAGCACTCTTAAGAACAGTTCGAGAAGACCATGTGGCCCGTTCTGATATGACGTCTTTGGTAACTCTTCAGCGATATTCTCGGTAACTCTTGGCTAAGTATAGGTAACTTAATTTACCATCTTAGGTAACTTATTTAGAAATTTTCCAGAATTTGCGAAATGAAGACGAAATACGATTGACTGGCATGATTGGTCACGATATCTTTGCACGTAACGCGGACAAATCAATGGTCCTGCTCTCCGGTTTCGTGCCCATCCGGCAGTGACCGTCTGATCGTCAAGGAGATGTTATGAGGAAAGCTGTATCTCACATTCTAGGTCCGGCCTTATTGAGCCTGGTCTTCGCCTCCACGGCATTTGCCGATGGAATCACGATCACCGCTTCCTACCCGAACGGGATTCTTTGGTATACATTTACCGCGACGAATGGCAACTCATACACTGAGCCTGTCGCTCCTTATGCATCAACCACCACGATCGGCGGGAAAACCACATCCACTTCCAGCATATGCATGGACATTAACAACCCGACGGATATCGGCAAGTTCTACAGCGGCACCTTCGGGACGGCCGTCACCCTCGCCGAGGTCGAGTCATCGTGGCTGGCGGACCAATTGGCCGGCACTTCTGCAGAAACTAGCCTTGCGAGTTACACAGGCCCCATTTCATTGGCCATCTGGCAGATTGAGTTCTCATCCTCGAACAATTATGAAGGCGGGATTATGCCCATTGATCCGGCCGCGCAGATCTGGATTTCCGAGGCCGAATCTGCAGTGGCGAATGGCTACCAGCCTGACAGTGTGTTTTTCATTCCCGATGATTCGAGTGCACAGCGCTTCGTTGAAATTTCGGAAACGTCCGATCCGGGGACTCTGGGAATACTGGCACCCGAACCGGGGTCGCTGGAACTGATGGGCACCGGCCTGCTTGGATTGGCCTGCCTACTGCGCCGCAAACTCTCCCGATAGGCCGCTCGCTCTGGGCCATTTCATCAACACAGAAACGACCGGAACCGCACTCCACTGTTCCGGCCGTTTTTCTTTGCCGCCCAAGGCTGAGCGCTCGGCTGCGGCATCGGCTTGACGCCGGAAGGACAAGCGCTTCCTACCTCTGGAGCGGAGATGTATCTATCAGCCGTAAGGAGATCCCACGACTAGCAGTTTCCCGCTACTGCCGTTCACTGGCTACGCTCGCCGAATGAACAGCGTTCATTTCCCTATCCGCGTCTCGATCCTAAGTGTGAGGCAGATCACACGAAAAGCGTTTATGATGGGTTGAGAATTGACCCTTCGGGTGGGCGCTGAGGCTTTCTGGCAGCGAGCGAGAACATTCTGGAATTGATAGCGAAATGATCCTGGAGTATTGATGGCAGCTTTTGGAAGTTTTGCACTTCTTATCGCGTTGGCGCTGGCTGTTTACAATCTGCTGGCTGGCGGTCTGGCATTGCGCCTGATTGCGACAAAACAACCCACGGCTGTCTCGCCCGAACGGCTGGCGGATACGGCGCGGCGTGCGGGAATCGCGGGGTTTGCGGCCATCACGGCTGCGGCTTTTGCGCTGGTCTGGTCGGTTTTTGCCAACGATTTTTCGATCACCTACATCATGGAGCACTCGAACCGCGCGTTGCCGGCGGCCTACAAGTTCTCCGCGCTCTGGAGCGGCCAGGAGGGTTCGCTGGTGCTGTGGGCGTGGCTGCTGGGGGCCTATGGGTTTGTCCTGCGGCTGAGGCACAAGACGGACGTGAAGCTGTACGCCTACGCGGGGGCGATTCTGGCGGGAATCCAGGTGTTTTTTCTGGCGGTGCTCAACTTTGCCGCGCCGCCATTCGCGCTGCTGAAGGGGGCGATTCCCGAGGATGGCAACGGGCTGAATCCGCTGCTCCAGTACCCGGAGATGGTGATTCACCCACCCTTGCTTTACCTGGGCTACGTGGGCTTCTCAGTGCCCTTCGCCTTTGCGCTGGGAGCGTTGATGATGCGCTATCCCGGAGAGAAGTGGATCAAGATTACGCGGACCTGGACGATGGTGACTTGGCTGTTCTTGACGGCCGGCGTCTTTCTGGGGATGCACTGGGCCTACGCCGTTCTGGGCTGGGGTGGCTACTGGGGCTGGGATCCGGTGGAGAACGCCAGCCTGATGCCCTGGCTGACGGGAACCGCCTTTCTGCACTCGGTAATGATGCAAGAGAAAAAGGGCATGATGAAGAGCTGGAACGTGTGGCTGATCTTCTCCACGTTCCTGCTGACCCTGCTGGGCACAATGCTGACGCGCGGGGGGCTGGTGAGTTCGGTTCACGCCTTCGCGGAGTCGTCAATCGGCTACTGGTTCATGGTGTTCATGGTGATTGTGCTGGCGGTGTGCATCTTCACCTACATTTTGCAGCGCAGCCACCTGGAGAGCGAGCAGCGCGTGGAGTCGCTGGTGAGCCGCGAATCCAGTTTTCTGTTCAATAACCTGGTTTTACTGGCTGCCTGCTTTGTGATTTTGTGGGGAACGCTCTACCCCATCCTGAGCGAATACATCGAGGGCGCGAAGGTGACGGTGGACGCGGCGTGGTACAACCGCGTGGCCGTGCCCATCGGGCTGTTTCTGCTGTTTCTGGCCGGGGTGGGGCCGCTGCTGCCGTGGCGCTCCACGTCGTTCAAGAGCATTCGCCGCAACTTTGTGCTGCCGGTGATTGCGCTGTGGGTTGCGGTGGCCGTCTGCCTGATTGCGGGCGTACGGCCGTGGCATGACGGCGCGCTTGATCGGGGCCACTTCTACGCGCTGGTGGCCTTTGCGCTAGCAGCGGGCGTGCTGACCGCCATTTTGTCGGAGTTTGCGCGCGGAGCCGGAGTGATTGCCAAACAAAGCGGGCGGAATTATTTTGTGTCGATGGTTCTGCTGGTTCGCCGCAACACGCGGCGTTATGGCGGCTACTTCGTCCACGTCGGGGTGGTGATTGTGATCGTCGGCCTGGCAGGGTCGGCCTTCAACCGCAGCGAGGAGAAGGAACTGGCGCTCAACGACAAACTGGCCATCGGCCCGTATACGCTGGAGTGCGTGGGGTTTACGCAGGACTCGAACGCCAACTACAACTCCGAGTACGCGCTGCTGGATGTGTCAAAGGGAGGCAAGAAGCAGTTCCAGATGACGCCGGAGAAGAGGATTTATCTGGCCAGCGGCCAGCCGCAGACGATGGTGGCCATCCACTCGGTTCCCGGCTGGGATTTGTATGTGGTGTATGAGGGCGCGAATCCGGACACGAACCAGCCGATTATCAAGGCATTTCTGAATCCGCTGGTGAGCTGGATATGGGCCGGGGTGTTGCTGATGGTGTTCGGCACGTTAGTGGCGCTGACGCCGAGACAGTGGACAGTGAACAGTGGTCAGTGAACAGCATATTGCGGAGGTTATTTGCCATGACGGAAACGCAAGGATTTTTAGCCGGAGTGCTGTTGTTGATTGCGCTGCTGGTGTATACCTTCTGGCCTGAGAACGTCTTCGCCAGCCAGGGGGAGAAGACGCGGCTGGACTACCTTCTGGAGCGCAAGGAACAGCTCTACGAAAATCTGCGCGACCTGAACTTCGAGTTCCGCGCCGGCAAGTATCCTGAAGAGGAGTTCGAAGCCCAACGGGCGCAGCTTGAAAACGAGACGGCGCGGTTGCTGGTGGAGATTGAACATTTGCAGCAGGCATGAGACGGAACGCAGCACTTCACATGAGGATTTCTTCACGACCATGAGATCGACCCAGATTCTATTCCGCACGGTTGCCGTAAGCCTGCTGTTCGCGGGCGCGTTGGCGCAGGCTCAAGTCACCGGCACGGTGACCAACAAGACCACCGGGAAGCCCGTCGCGGGCGATGCCGTTGTGCTGGTGGACACGCAGGCCGGCATGGGGGAAGTGGCCAAAGCCACCACCGACGCCGGCGGACACTACAAGCTGAACAAGCCCGGCAACAGCAATTACCTGGTGCGGGTGACCCACCAGGGCGCGACCTACTTCATCGGCGCTCCAGAGGGCAACGCGCCGGGCGACATTCCGGTGTATGACGTGGCCGCCAAAGTCACGGGAGTGGTCATCGACGAAGACGTGGTGGGCATTGTGGAGACGGTCAACGGAAAGCTCCGCGTGGTTGAACGGTACGCTGTCCATAACGCGAGCATGCCGCCTCGCACCCAGTGGAGCCCGCGCACCTTTGAGATTGTGCTGCCAGCCGAGGCGGTGGTGGACGGCTCGTCGGCGCAGCGGCCCGGAGGGCTGCCCACGTCGCTCAAGCTGGACCCCACAGGCTCGAAGGGCCATTACGCCTTCAACTTTCCCATTCAGCCCGACGAGGGCGAGAAGAGCACGCTATTCCAGATCGAATATGAGCTGCCCTACGGCAGCGGCAAGTTCACCTTCCATCCCGAGGTGACGATTCCGGCCAGAACCGTGTGGGCAATGCTGCCCAAGAGCATGAGCTTTGCCGCCGGTGCGGGATCGACGTTTCTATCCTCGCCGCAGGACCCGGGCTTTAATACCTACGTGGCCAAGAACGCGGTTCCCGGCAAGGCGCTGGAGTTCACCGTCTCTGGGACGGGATCGATTCCGCGCGAGGACCAGGGCGGTCAGCAGTCTGGCTCCGGCACAGGTGGCCAGGATGCAGGCGCTGCCGGTTCGCAGCCCGGCGGCGGGATGGCCAACCCCATCAACACGCCTGACCCGCTGAGCAAGTACAAGTGGTGGATTCTGAGCGTGCTGGTGCTGTTGCTGGCAGCCGGGGCGGCCTTCCTGCTGCGCAAGCCTGCGCCGGGTGCAGCGGCGCTCAACGCAGGAACGGCCCAGGCCTTCGCGTCTCCCGTAGACGGGAATATGGCCCTGCTCAACGCGCTCAAGGAAGAGCTGTTCGCGCTGGAGAGCGACAAGATTGCCGGCAAGCTGGCTCCGGGCGAGTACGAGGAACTGAAAGCGGCGCTGGAGACGGTGTTGAAGCGGGCGTTGAAACGCCAATAGGCAGGGAACAGGGAATCTGGAATAGTTGCCAGTATAAATTTGTGCTTTCCCACCCTTGCGACAAAAACAAAAACGTCGTAAGGATGGGAAACCCAGCTTCATCTGGCAAAGGCGCTGCTCCATCCGGAATCTGCAATTTACAACGACAGAATCAGAAGCGATTACAGATGAAGAGGTCCCCGTCCGGGGGTAGATGCCGAACGGGCGGCCTGAGTGGCATCTACCCGGTTTGCGTGGTCCGCGCAGGCCTTTGCGCTCAGAACTTGTAGACCACGCCGATGGTGGCGCGGGAGCTGCGGTGCTCATGAGGAGAGCAATTCGAATTCGTCGTGCAGGTTCCTACTGGAGGAGGCGGAAGCGGAGCAGGCGGATTGGCAAGATAAACCGGCGCGACAAACGAGGAGGCGATGTCGTCGCCCGAGGCACGCAGGGAAAGGTGCGAGCTTAATTTGTAGTCAATGCCAACGCCGACTCCTCCGGCAAACGAGATGTTGGGATAGGCGTTCACACCGCCGGTATGTTCTCCACCGAGCAGCACGTGGAAAAATCCTTCATAGCGCCCAAAGAGATTGGCGTGCAGCACCGGCCCCAGCAGAATCGAACTCACAGAGGGGGTTAGCGTGCTGTTTGTAATGGCAGGGTGCGAGATGGGGTACTTGTAAAAGGCACCATCGGCGGTGATGCCGAAGTACTTGCCCCAGTCGCGGGTCACCGAGGCGTTGATGCCCTGCAAACCGTAACGAGACTGGTAGATCTGGTTAGCGCTGGTGTAGCCGTAGCCAGCGAAAACTTCGTACTTGTGGGAGGGTTGAGCCTTCTCGGCGGGGGCTACTCCACGGCTGTGGATCATCTGGCTTGTGGCCGCCAGGGGCATAAACACGGCCGGAACCACGGCCAAAATCGAAAGCAGCAACTTCCTCTTCAATTTGGGACTCTCCTCATTGCATTGGTGTGTCTACTGTGGCGCTCGGGGACCTGCAGGCCCTCGGAGCAGCCGCCGTAACCCTGGCCGGCTACCCTCATAGACTATCCTCTCCTAGACTATCCTCTCCAGGCCAGTTCCATGAAGTCCGGCGACCTTTTGTGTTGCCAGATTTCGCTGAACAGCTCTGGACCGGGACCGAATCCCGCCCGCGGAGTCATGGATTGCAACAAAGCCACACTTACAGTGACGGTTTGCGGCGGAGAAAGGAATCAGGAACAAGTTCATTGGCAAAATCGGTCTTCCCGTAGCCTATCAAGTCCGTACCCTTCAAGACGTCAGCGCATGGGGAGGCTCTCTGGACGCCTCGTGAGGATCGTTCTACCATGGACGCTGGCAACCAGGCTCGTGTCTTGCGCCAAGGCCCAGACAAGGAAGGACAGTTCAGAATGCTATCGGCAGAGCTGATCGTCGAGCTGCAGGATCGAGAGACGCGCGCGGGTCACCAGAGAGGGCCGGAAGCCGCAGAGGCGGAGGCAGGTTCTGATTGGCTGGGGGCCGTTTGCCGCCAGCATCGTGCCAACTTCGAGCTCTGGCACATTGAAGACGAGGCTCGCGCTCCGGGCGCAACCGAGGCTGAGTTGGCCAGGGTGAAACGGCGCGTAGACCAGACCAATCAGCGCCGCAACGACCTAGCGGAGCAATTGGACAGCGCATTGCTGGGCTGGCTGGGGACCAGAGGGCTTCCTAATCCGGCAGCGGAGCTGAACTCCGAGTCGCCGGGGCTGATGATTGACCGGCTTTCGATCCTGGCGCTGAAGATCTACCACACGCGTGAAGAGGCCGAGCGCGCCGACGCACCAGCCGGCCACGCGGCGCGCAACCTGGAGCGGCTGGCCATTCTTGAGGAGCAACGGGCTGATCTGGCCGCGTGCCTGGACGCATTGTGGCGCGAAACCCTGGCCGGGACGCGGCGTTTCAAGCTCTATCGCCAACTGAAGATGTACAACGACCCGTCTCTCAACCCGGCCATTTACCGCCATCCCGCTCAGGTAAAATTGTCTGGTGAATAGCGCCCGCTTTGCCGGCTGCCTTGACGAAAGGCGGGGTTGTGCGTATAAAGAGTGCCAAGCAGCGCAATCCCCAGGCGCGGGTTTTCCGGTGGCAGCAATTCAGCTTATCCGCGTCTAGAGGCTTGCAAATTCCTCGGGAAACTCATGATGCAAGAGGCTCGACCTTTGGCGCACGACCGCAAGAAAGAAACTTCATTGTCAGGCAAACCCGGCGGCCACCCGCTTACGGGCACGGGGCCGATCTTCCAGCATTACCAGGCCGCCGTGCAACTGCTGCAGCAGGGCAAGTACGATAAGGCGCTGGCCGCTTTTGAGAAGCTGCTTTCCACCGCGCCAGCTGAGCTGCTGGAACGCGCGAAGATGTACATCAGCACCTGCCAGCGGCAATTGGAAAAACACAACCTGACATTTTTGACGCCCGAAGAGAACTACGACTATGCCGTATCGCAGTTGAACACCGGCTACTACGAGGAAGCGCGCGAACAATTCAACAATATCCTGGCCGCCCATCCAGGGGCCGACTACGCCCTTTATGGGTTGGCGGTGCTGGACTCGCTGACTGGGCGCGCACAGGATTGCCTCAGCAACCTGGGCCGAGCCATCGAACTGAACCCCAGGAACCGGCTCCAGGCGCGGGCGGACAACGACTTCCAGAGCATGGCGGACGACCCGCGGTTTACCGAGTTGCTGTATCCGGAGGTCCCCTAGGGTCTCAGTGAATTCTGCGAACACCTCAGCATCCAACCTGGAGCCGCTTCCGCAAGCCTTGGAGCCGCTCTCGCAGAGCGCTGCGGGGAGAGGGCAGGCCCGGCAACTGCGCGTGGTGGCCATCGGCGGCGGCACAGGCCTGTCGACGCTGCTGCGCGGGCTGCGGCGCCATGTTACCGCCTCCAACCAGGCTAACGCGGAAGCGGGCCTCATCTCCGACTTGGCCGCCGTGGTCACCGTCACCGACGACGGAGGCTCCTCAGGCCGTCTGCGCAAGGGCTTCAATATGCTGCCTCCGGGCGACCTGCGCAACTGCATGGTGGCGCTCAGCGAAGAGGAGGATCTTCTGGCCCAGCTTTTTGCTCATCGCTTCAAGAAAGGCGATGCGCTGAAGGGGCACAACTTCGGCAATCTCTTTGTGGCCGCGCTTACTGAGATCACCGGCGACTTCGGCCAAGCCATCCAACTGGCGTCGAAAATTCTGGCCACGCGGGGACGCATCTACCCGGTGACCACGGCAAACGCCACGCTGGTGGCGCGCATGGACGACGGCTCACTGGTGCGCGGCGAGACAAAGATCACCGCCAGCCGCAAGCACATTGCCGAGCTGATGCTGGACCCTCCGGACGCGGCTGCGCTGCCGGAGACGCTGGAAGCAATCGAGCGCGCCGATCTGATCACGGTGGGCCCCGGCTCGCTGTATACCTCGCTGATCACAAATCTTCTGGTACAGGGCCTGCCCGCGGCTCTGGCGCACGCGCGAGGCGTGCGGGTTTACATCTGCAACCTGATGACTCAGGCCAACGAGAGCCTGGGATTGACCGCTTCGCAACACATTGAACGGATTTATGAACACACCCACGCGCCCATCTTCGACTATGCGCTGGTGAACACCGCGGCCTTTTCGCCAGAGACGCTGGCCCGCTATGCTGCCCAGAATGCGGAACCTATTGAGGCAGACATCGAGCGCATTGAATCGCTGGGCGTGCGGTGCATTACCGGCAACTTTGCCAGCGAAGACGCTGTGGTTCGCCACGCCGCCGGCCTGGTCACCGGCGCCCTGCTGGCGCTGGGCGCCGCTTCCCGGGCCGAACGAGCCTGAGTTTTCTCTTTCCTGCCGATTCCGCGCAAAGCGACCGCATGATCGCGAATGTGGAAAGACAAACTGGTCCACTGCCAAAAGAGCCTCGCGATTGCGGGGCTCTTTTGGCGTTACGTATTGGAAAATGAAGGTTATTTCAGGTTGGCCATCAGGGCATCGAAGGCCGATTTCGAGGGCCGGGTGACCGACTGAGGCAATGTGGCCAGCGGCTCATCAACCATGTTCAGCAGATCGATGAAGGTCGGCTGCGCGGGGTTGACGTAGAAGACGCCGGTAAGAACTTCCTGCTTTGCCTGCGATTCCATCAGCGTTCGCACGGCTTCGATCTTGTTGGTGGGATCGTAATCCGCGTGCAGCTTGCGCAGGCGCAGGCTGGAACCGTCGTGCATCTTGACGTCGCAGACCTGACCTGCGTCATAGTCGACGCTGATTTCGTCGAAGCTGGGTACGAAGCAGATATCGTTGATGGGATCGTCATTGGCCTGCATGAACTTGTAGCTTTTGGTGGAGCCTTCGTGGTCATTGAAGGTGACACAGGGGCTAATGATGTCGAGCAATACCGTGCCTTTGTGGGCGACGGCAGCCTTCAGGAGGGCGAGCAACTGCTTCTTGTCACCGGAGAAGGAGCGGCCCACGAACGAAGCGCCCAACTGGATAGCCAGGGCACAGGGGTCGATGGGAGGCAGGTCGTTGACCGCGCCGGTCTTGAGCTTGGCGCCAAGGTCGGCAGTTGCGGAGAACTGGCCCTTGGTCAACCCGTAGACGCCGTTGTCCTCGATGATGTAGATCATAGGCAGGTTGCGGCGCATCGTGTGAACAAACTGGCCGGCGCCGATGGAGATCGAATCACCGTCTCCAGAGAGGCCCAGCACGGTCAGGTTCTTATTGGCCACGGCGGCGCCTGTGGCAGCGGCCGGCATACGCCCATGTACGCCGTTAAAGGCGTGCGAACGGTTCATGAAGTAAGCAGGACTCTTGGACGAGCAGCCGATGCCGCTCATCTTGATCACCCGCTCCGGTTCCACGCCCATCTCGAACATCGCCTCCGTGAGGCGTTCGGAGATGGATTGATGGCCGCAACCGGCGCACAGCGTGCTCTTGTTGCCACGGTACTCGATGATGGGAAGACCGATGTGATTGACTTTGGGACTGGGGATCGCGGTAGCCATTAGAAGCCCTCCTTTGCCGCAAACTGTTCGGTGATGGATTCCGCATCCACCGGCAACCCGCCGTAGTGCAGAATGCTGCGCAACTTGCCCACCTGATCGGCAGCCAAGTCCAGCTTGAGCAGGCTGGCCATTTGCCCGTCGCGGTTCTGCTCGGCCACATAAATGCGCTCGTGCGAAGCCACGAAGTCGTGAATTTCGCTGGTGAACGGATAAGCCCGGATGCGCAGATAATCCACGTCCTTGCCGTACCGCTGCTTGATCTGGTCGAGGCTTTCGCGCAGGGCGCAATCGGTGGAACCGTAGGCGATGAAGCCGATCTTCGAGGCGCCGTTCCTGACGATGACGGGAGCGGGAACCAAGGTGCGCGCGGTTTCGAACTTGCGCGCCAGCCGATCCATCTCCTCTTGATACTCCTCCGGCTTCTCGGTGTATTTGGCCGCGTCGTTGTGTCCCGAGCCGCGTGTGAAGTAGCTGGCCTTGGGATGAAGCGTGCCGGGCAGCGTGCGCCAGCCGATGCCGTCGCCGTCCACGTCGCGGTAGCGGGCAAATCCGCCCAGCCGCTCCAGATCCTCGGCCGTGAGCACCTTGCCGCGATCCAATGGCTTGTCCGGATAATCAAACGAATCGGAGATCCAGTCGTTCATGCCTATATCCGTGTCCGTGAGGACGAAGACTGGAGTCTGCAGCCGCTCGGCCATGTCGAAGGCCAGCTGGGTCAGTTCAAAGCACTCCTTCATCGTGCCGGGCAGCAGAATCGGATGCTTGGTGTCGCCGTGTGAGAGGAAAGCCGTCGAAAGCAGATCGGCCTGTTGGGTCCGCGTGGGCAGGCCCGTCGAGGGTCCGACGCGCTGCACGTTGATGATTACGCCGGGGACTTCAGCGTAGTAGCCCAAGCCGCAATACTCAGCCATCAGCGAGATACCGGGGCCGGAGGTTGCAGTCATGGAGCGGGAGCCAGCCCAACCCGCGCCCAGCACGATACCGATGGCGGCCAATTCGTCCTCGGCCTGAACCACGGCAAAAGTAGCCTTGCCTTCCGGCGTAAGACGCAGTTGCTTAAGCAAGTCTGTGGTCGTCTCGATAGTCGAAGTCGAGGGGGTAATCGGGTACCAGGCGACCACGGTGACGCCGGCAAAGACCGCGCCCATGGCGCAGGCCTCATTGCCGTCGATGATGATCTTGCCCGCATTTTCATTCATCCGCTCGATCACGAACGGATCGTGCTTGGTCAAATGCTCCTGGGCATAGGAAAAACCAGCCTTGACTGCCTCGAAGTTCAAGTCAAAGACCTTCTGCTTCTTGGCGAACTGCCAGCGCAGGGCTTTCTCCACCTTGTCTATATCGATGGAGAGCAAGTGGGCTGCGACGCCCACATAGACCATATTTTTGACCAGTTTGCGCTTCTTGACATCGGGGCAAACGGAGGCCGTAATCTTCTCAAAGGGTACGGGGTAGAAGGTCAGGTCGTTGCGCGTCTGATCGAGTTTCAGGTTCTCCTCGTAGATGGTCACGCTGCCGGCGTTCAAGGCCGCAACATCGGCCTGGGCGCTGGCCGGATTGAGCGCAATCAGAATTTCTGAGTTGCGCTTGCGGGCGACGTATCCATCCTTGCTGGCGCGGATCAAAAACCAGGTTGGTTGTCCGGAAATATTTGAAGGAAAAAGGTTTTTCCCGCTGACGGGAACTCCCATTTCGAAAATGCTCTTCAGCAGAACGCTATTGGCGGATTGCGATCCGGAACCGTTCACCGTTGCTACGTTGATGCTGAAATCGTTTGCGACGCGCGTGTGCGCGTCGAATGAACCCTGTTTTTGATTCAGGGCAGGATCGCCGATTGCCATGTGGCGTGATTCCCTTCCGGTAAATTCTGGAAAGAGTCTATCTTTCGCTCAACACGATTATAGACATCCGCGCTGCGACTGTCTCGTCCCAGAAAGGCACAGAAAGCGGACTTCAGGAAGGCAATGCGGCGCGGGTAAGTACTGCATCAATAGCGCTTTGGGAGGAATAGGTTTTTAAATATTACGGTTTGTATTCCTATTTGTATGTATACAAAAACGCCTGGCGCGCCGAATCCCGGCGCCAGCGAGCGAGCAGCGTGGAAGCGATGACGATCAAGGCCAGCAACAGGCCGATCCACAGGCCGTAGATGCCCCAGTGAAGCACAAAGCAGAGGCTCAGGCCCAGCGGCAACCCGAGAGCCCAGTAGCCGACCAGGTTGGCCAGCATGGGAACCCGGGTCTCGCCCAGTCCGCGCAAGGCTCCGGTGGAGACGGTCTGGATTCCGTCGAAAATCTCGAAGGCAGCCGCCAGGCCCAACAGGCTGGGTCCGACAGCCATGACTTGAGCGTCGCGTGTGTAGAGAGCGATGAGCGGTCCGGGCGCCACCAGGAAGACCACTGCAGCCAGCAGCATGAACGCGGTGCCCAACCCCAGGGCGAGCCAACCGGCGCGGCGAGCCTGCTGACCGTCTCCGGCGCCCACGGCTCGGCCCACGCTCACTGCGGCGGCCGACGAGATTCCCAACGGAACCATGTAAGTAAGGCTGACGTAGTTGAGGGCAATCTGGTGAGTGGCCAGGGCGACCGGGGTCAGCCATCCGGCCGCGAGCGTAGCCATGTTCCATGCGCCCACTTCAAGCAGAACCTGTCCGGCGGCCGGAGCGCCCAACTTGACCAGTTCCCTGAGGCGGGCCAGATTGGCGCCAGCCCAGCGGCGGAAGAGCGGATGCCCGCGCCTGCGCTCATAGCGCCAGGCAAAGCCGAGCAGCGCAGCGGCCATGAAGAGGCGCGACAAAACCGTCGAAATGCCGGAGCCGTTCACGCCCAGTGCCGGCAATCCCCACTTGCCATTGATCAGCGCCCAGTTGCCCAGCCAGTTGAGCAGGTTGGCCGCTACAAAGGTCACGGTAATTACATGCGCTTCGCCCACGGCCTGCAAGTAGCGGCGAACGCCCCCATAGATCAACAGCGGCAGCGTGCCCCAATTGAGGATGCGCAGATAAGCGGCGGCCGGAGCAGCCACTTGCGGCGTAATGCCAAAGGGGGCAAAACCGAAGCTGGCCAAGGCGATCAGCAGCATCAGCGGCGGCGTCACAATACAGGCCAGGTAAACACCCTGGGCCAGCCAGCGATGACATTCGTCGTGGTCTTCGCGGCCGCGGGCCTGCGCCACCAGCGTGTCTAGCCCCAGCAGAAGGCCGATGCCGAAGAGCGCCGGCGTATAGTAAACAGCGCATCCCAAAGCCACCGCGCCAATCGCCGCCGGTCCCAGGTGGCCCACCATGATGGCATCCACGATGCTCATGACTACCCAGCCGAGTTCGCTCAGGACCACGGGAACCGCGAGGGAGACCATCGCGGCGAGTTCCGGTCTCCATTTGGCTTGCGCTTGCCCCATGGTTCCAATTTAATTGCCCGCGCCGGGAATTGCCTGAGCGAAGAAGGGAAAGGGAGGTTGAATTGGGTGGATTCAACGGAAGGACTGCGTGGGCGGGTTATTCATCTGCGGGGGATGGGAACGGGGCGGAATGCGGAAATTACCACTGCGCCCAGTCTCCGAAGCGAAGAACCCAGGCGGCCAGCAGGAGGTTGCTGAGGGCGTGCGCGGCGACGGCATCGCCCATCCGCCCACGCCAGCGAAGCGCGGCGGCAAAGGCCAGGCCGGCCAGAGTACCGGCCATCCAGTGTTGGCCATGCATCAGGCCAAAGGCCAGGGAGGAGAGCGCAATGGAGAGCGTCGTCAGGCCGGTAAAGGAGACCTGGTCAAACTCCCGGCTGATGAACCGGCGAGCCAAATAGCCGCGAAAAGCCAGTTCCTCGGCGATGGGCACGGTGAGGCAGGCAGCGGCAACGCGAAAGCTGATCCAGGTCCAGCGAGCCGCTGGCGAAAGCGCCGCGAGCGCCGTACCCAGCGGACTGGCTGCAGATTGATGCGCCCACCAGGAGGGCGCGATCCATACCAGGAAGACTGCCACGCCGGTGACCGGGCCAAACCAGCCGAAGCGCCAGTTGAGCTTCTTCAACTCCGGCCAGAAATAAATGAGGGCGATGGCCGCGGCAAAAAAACGCAGTGGATACAGCCATTCGAAGTATCCAGAAGCGGCTTTGGAGACAAAAGATGCGGCCAGAATGGCAAGAAACGGGATCAGATACGCGCGAATTGCCGGGGATTCTCCATGGAGTTCGCCCGCCTGCTCCGATGCGCCTCCGAGCATCTGCATTGTTCCACTCCGCGAATCGCCAGCCGAAGGTGAAACGGAGGCTGGCAGCTTTCGTACCCAGGAAAGCTTCTGGGTGGCCATGGAAAAAGCCAGTGCTATAACGATGAATGCAATCCAGCCGGCCTGGGCGTGGAAGCCGGTTTGGGCGACCTCAAAACCGCCTGCATTGGCGATGAGGATCAGAGTAGCGAGCCGGATGATGTTGAGAAGCCAAATACATCCCAGCGCGCAGGGAATGAGCAGAAGCGCCCGCGGAAAGCGGATCTCCTTCCTGTAGAACCAAAGCCATAGACTTGTGAAAATAAGAACCAGTCCGAGCCCTTCGATTCCGGAACAACCACCTGCGATTGTGATCAAATAACGAGGAGTCCCAACCGTGAAGGTGGCGGGATCGGTGACAACATCCGGCAGAAAAAAGCCTAGAATCGTACTTACCGCGTGGAGAGCGGATCTTTGCAGCGTGCCGTTCAGGACGGTGCTCGTTGCGTTCCATAGAAACTTGACCGAAGTACCAAAAAACCATCCCGCCACACCGGCAAGCGAGGCATACAGCCACAACAGGCCCGTTGCCCGAATCGCCCCGATCCAGTTTCGGAGCGGAATGCACGCCAAAGCCAACAGAAAAGTTCCCAGCAGGTAGATAACGCTCTTGGCGTAGCCGGAGGTATCGGGGAACAGCCCGCCTAGCCCTTCTTGCGCCTCCATGGTGAGGTAAAAAACTGCGGCAAGGCAAAGAAGGTGGCTAGCAAACAAGACGCGGCCGAAAGGAATTTCTCCTTGTTGGGCTTTCAGCCTCAAATGGCCGAAACCCAGGAACACTAAATACGCAAAGATGGGAATTTGACCATACGTGTCGGTGTTCATCCCATAAAACTTGAGATGGCCGGGAATCGCGCCCCTGCCCACAAAGCAGAAAACATACTCAAGCACCACTAAAGCGAACAAAAAATAAAGCCGACCCAAAAGATGGCTCGGCAAGATAAAGTCCCGCATGGACCGGGAACTCCTGTCCCCAGCCGGGGCACAGTTAGGCTTTGTCATCATTCCAGTGTCTGCCTGGTCTATTTCTTGCGCCGAACGCGCAGCACCGCAAGCGCTCCAGCAAGCAGCGTGAGGCTGCCAATCGCGAGACTGGGATCGATTTCGGGAGTTTTAGGGTTGGGATAGAAGACCAGTGCATGGGCCGCAGTGCTTGTGCAGAGCGCAAGCCCAAGCACAATGAATGCGTTTTTCAGAAGGTTTTTCGTCACGTGCAAATCCTTTCTGGGGTAATCCAAACATCTGGAATGAATGAAGGTCCGCAGACCCTGATCAAGCGCCCGATGTGGTTCGTCTTTGCCCTCAGCGATTCAAACTGAGTGCAACTTTGTTGATTTCTCAAACCCCTCCATTGAGCTGGTAACCACGCCAAGGCTTCTTCTGATTCAGTGTGCCTAGGAGGGGAAGCCCTGAGGCAGAAAAGGCCATAAATCAACAAACGAGTCACTAGCGGGAATCTTAACACGGGAAAGTGGAATTCGTGCAAGAGTAATCAAAAAATCCAAAGTAACCTAAGCCAGGTTACCCAAAATAACTTCTGCCTGTTCGATCAAAACTACGAGGAAGTAAAACTGCACCTTCCAGCACCAAGTCAGGCGAATCACAAGATCGGGTAGAAACTCTCGATCCACCCCTGGAGCAGCGCCGGGAAGCAACCCAGAACAACGACAGTTGCTGCAATCAGAAGCAGCACGGTCATCGTGACTGGATGCGCCTTGATGGGCGTCTCATCGATGGCTGGCATGACATAGGCCCGCTTGAGAACCTGCAAGTAGTAATAAAGCGAGACGACGCTGAGCGCGACAGCCAAAGCAACGAGAGCGAATGGGACCGGTCCGGCTGAGACGGAGAGCACTGCGGCGAAGAGATTGAACTTGGCCCAGAAGCCGACCAGCGGCGGAATCCCCGCCAGCGAGAGGAAGCAGACAAGCAGCACCGCGGCCAGCAGCGGATTGCGCTTGTGCAGGCCGAGGAAGGAATCGAGGCGGTCGCTGCCGGTGGCCCGCTCGACAACGGCGACTACGCCGAAAGCGCCGATGGTGGTCAGGCCGTAGGTGAGGACGTAGAAGAGGACGGCGTTCGCACTGCGGAAGGCCGGGCCGGTCGTACTCAGGAAGAAATCAGACGCGCTCCCTTCGCCCGTATAAGCGCGTTGCGTAGCCACACCCAGCAGTATGTAACCGGCATGAGCGATGGCCGAGTAAGCCAGCAAACGACGCACACTCACTTGCGCGAGAGCGGCAAGATTGCCCACGATCATCGATGCGGCAGCTACCACCAGCAGAATCGTCGCCAGTTGTGGCCAGGTCTGATAGTACTGTCGCAGGAACACCTCAAAAGCACTCTTTGTGCTGGAGCCATAAAAACCTGGCATCAACCAATTCATGCTCAACGTAAGCAGCAATGCAAAGCTGGCGACCTTCGATACTGATGCGATAAACGCTGCCGCGGGAGCCGGCGCTCCCTCGTAGGTATCT
>Ga0255356_1000732_pt1 | contig 21684 bp, 19 predicted proteins | sample HBST100metaG_FD_189944 | JGI IMG/M metagenome (GOLD analysis project Ga0255356, IMG submission 189944) | Peat soil microbial communities from Stordalen Mire, Sweden - H.B.S.T100 | ecosystem: Environmental > Terrestrial > Soil > Wetlands > Peat | place: Sweden: Norrbotten County, Stordalen Mire...
AACCTGAGTTGATAGTGTCACGGATTTCCCTGTAAACACGTCACTCCATGTGGAATTTGATAAAACAGCAGGTATTGTATAATTAATTGTCGTGTTTCTAAGATTATCTATTACAAATACCGTATCGGAGGCTAACGTTTTGGTAAAAGCACAAACATCATAACTGCAATAAGATGTCATGGATCCGCGACGTATTGCAGCATTACTGTTTCTGAAAGCGATTACTTTCTTATATAGTGCTGTGACAGATGGGTTAATTGTCCAATCAATCGTTGTTGATGTAAATGGAAAAGTCATTGGCACAGAAGTTCCAACCTCTTGACCATTATATATAAAAGGTACACCTTTCATATAGGCTACGACTATAAATGCAGCCATCGAACCGTTGATTCCACCAAAAAGAGTTATTGGTGTGCCATCTGAACTGTTGACATCGTGGTTTGTCAAATACCTGACAATCTGGTTTTGATCCGTTGTCGCTCCAGCATATTCAGCGGTATTTGCATTATTAATGAGTGTGCTTACAGATTGATCACTGCTATATATAGATTTTAACGAGCTATAAAAATCAAAGCCAAAATTATAATCGAATCCGGAAGTGTAGTTTGTTGAACGTGTCCCTTCTGCAAGCATCAGATATTTATGGGATGGAGAGATTGCATTTAAAGTATCATTTGCTTGTACCCAAAAATCAGCAGGTTCAAAATCAGCATTATCACACCGGAAGCCATCAATATTAGCTGTTAATACCCAATATTTCATAGCTTTGATCATAGCGCTACGCATATCCTGGTTTTGATAATTTAACTCAGCTACGTCAGTATAACCATCCGGACTAAGGATGTTGCCATTTGCATCTTGTGCGTACCATGATTTATTAGTCATCCAGGTATTATCCCAGGATGTACCATCAGACACCCAATCGAGGATTACAGCCATACCACGACTATGAGCACCATCTACCAGAGTTCTCAGATTTGTAAGAGTACCAAACTCAGAGCCAACAGACTCAAAATCCTTTACACAATAAGGTGAATTAATTGATTTTAATGACCCAACGGGATAAATAGGCATTAGGTACATAACATTCACACCTAAAGCTTTTATACTATCCAATCGATTGATAACTCCTTGAAAGTTACGGGTTGAACTAAAACACCGCATATTTACCTGATATATAACTGCATCACGGCTATCAGGAACCCCGGTAAAGGGTGTTCCATATTGCTGGACTGTATCCTTATTAGTAACTATAGCCGAAGAAGACACTATATTGTTTTTACTGCAACTAATCAATAACAATAATGTTATGAAACCAATAAATCGATTCATCTGTTTTATAGATTAAAATATTAAAAGAAAGTCACCGAAGAGTTGCATAGCAAGCTTTAATTTGAACAATATGCAATAGAATTAATAGCATCTTTAAGGTAGAATAACGTTTAGGTAATCTATAAAATGAATGGAACTTGAATAGCATTTTTTTATAGACACCTAAACGTTATAACAGGTATCAAGTATCAACCTAAATATTTAGTTCTTAACAATGCTGTAAGCATATACGCCTGCATTATGCAAATCTAATGTAATGGTGTAATTACCATCTGAAGGAACGGTAAGATTATTAAGAACGACAGAACCAAAACTTGGATTATCAGCATAAGCAAGATTACCATTATTATCAATACCAAAATCAATTGCCCAGGCATCGTTTGCTCTGAATTTATAAGATCCGGCTTTAATCATGTTAGCTGTCACAGTCCAAACTTGAGTAGTTGCATTATAAGTCATTGGAGTATCCGTATTCCAGCCACCAGGAGTTGCATCGCCTATGATCGACCAGGTTGTTGGAGTTTCAGACCATTTCATTGTATTTAAATTCGCATATATTTCATAATACCCGGGATTAGTATTAGGGAAAGCAAAATTATTACCTGAATAATCAGCTACAATTAAAGAGCCTGTCATTCCTGCACCACTATCGCCATAGCTGGTTGAATTCCAGTTTCCAACTTCAGTATAAAATTTATAACCTCCTCCGGCAGGTGCATATACATAACCTTCGTAAATATGATCTGAAGTTACCGAAGCAATTGAAGATGGGGCGCCTATATTCCATCCCTGAAAATCACCGGCAATATAAATATAAGCAAATGGCGGCACAACCGGTGTTTTAGGTATTCTTTTCCATGTAGTTACAGTGAATGGGACTGAACTTGAAATAACAGAATCCTTATTATAAGTTCCCAAGGTAGCAATAACTCTTACTTCCAGTGAGACTTGAACGGTGGAGTCAGTTTTTGATAAAACTAAATTGTTATACAGGTCATTATTTAAATCCCCAAGTGCTATTGAAAACGTATCAACAGAGCTTACAGTTGCAATTGAGAACGCTTTAGAAAAGTTTCTACCAGCAGAATCAACTTGTAAAGTATAAGTGACAGGAACACTAGGAGCACTATAATCAGCCAAATTCCACTTAAATTGGAATTTTTGTAAAGTGTCAGTTGAATTTACTACTATGTTATATCCACTAGTAGGAGAAACAAAACCTGGCGCTGTGGGGTTTGCAGAAACTTCAACTTTAAGTACGTCTTTATTACACGAAACCAGACTTAACAAACCGAGAATGGCGATAAATGAAAGTATTTTTCTCATTTTAATTATTATTTACAGGATTTAATATCCGGGATTTTGTACTAAATTAGAATTTGAAGTCATATCAGCAGCAGGAATAGGATAAAGATCATTTGTTGCACTGGTAGCTTTACCGTTTATAACGCCACCTTTCCAATCCCACATATAATCTCCATTTGAATATTCTCCAAAACGAATCAAATCAGTTCTTCTTGTAGATTCCCAATACAATTCGCGACCACGTTCATCTAAAATAAATGACGGAGTAAGATCAGTCGAAGTGATATTGCCTGAGGTATTCCCATAAGCTCTTGTACGAAGATCATTTACATACTGTAAAGCTAAAGACATAGAACCGTTTGTTCCACCGCTTACTGTTGCTTCTGCATACATCAGATATACATCAGCTAAACGGAAAAACGGAATATCTGTATCCGGGAACGTACTGTTCGATCCAGGAGCTCCGGTAGAAGTGACATTTTTAAACTTATCAACAGCTAAAGTAGGAGTAAACGCTGTTGCTGAAGTCGGAGGGGGTGTTGGGGTTACATTTTGACCAGCCCCTGGACTTGGATAGTTGAAATTATAGAACATAGCACGCTGATCAGTAAGACCTGATGGATCAGAGAATTTTTTGATAAAAGTTGAAGTTACCATGTTGCCACTCCAACCTCCGGCAATGCCAAAAAAAGAAGGATTCATGGTACCACCCTCTGCAGCATTAATAATATAACATGTTCCGCCATAATTTTGAGAATGAGTACCATCTTCAACAATCGGGAAAATAATTTCATCTAAACAAGTAGCATTATTGTCTGCAAGGAACAACTCTGAATATTTTGGATGAAGAGAATAACCGGCATTTATAATACTATCACAATAAGTGATACAGTCATTATAATCACTGGTACCTGTATAAACTTTAGCATTCAAAAACATTTTAGCAAGTAACATCCAATCGGCAGCTTTATTTGCCCTACCATAATATTGAGGATTCTGATTTGCAGGAAGCAATGAAGGACTAATTGCTTTTAATTCACTTTCGATGTAAGCAAATAAATCCGCCCTTTTTATTTGCGGAGGCATTCCTGCTCCAACTGCATCTTTTTCAGTAACAAAAGGTACATTGCCCCACAAATCCATGGCATAATAATAATACAATGCCCTCAAGTAACGTGCTTCTGCCAAATATTGAGTTACATTACCCATAATGCTATCCGGAATCGTACTTAATCTTGAATCCACTTGTCTGATGAATTCATTACAAACAGCAATATTAAAATAAATTCTATCGTATAAAACAAGATCATACGTATTTATATTTGACATATCCTGATTGTGGAATTCAATCAATCCACCATCGCCCCATCCGTTAAGAATTTCATCTGTTCCATTTTCTTCAGCTGTAAATAAAGTACGTGAAAATGTAGCAACTCCTTGATCAGAACTGGAAATATCAGGAGAACCTGATGATCCTGATTCCCCACATAAAGTGAGATCGGCATAACATTTGGCTAATAGTGAATAGTAATTAGCAGGATTATTAAACAACACATCAGCAGTTATTAATTTGGGATCAAGAGGTTGTATATCGAGGCTGTTGACACAACCTGTTGTTACTAATGCAACAAACAAGGCTGTTGCAATAAATAATTTATTATATTTCATAATATATAAGTTGATTATGGTTAAAACTGCAAATTCAATCCAGCAACATAAGTTCTTGGCCTGGGAAAGAAATTATTATCAATACCGCCATTAATTTCAGGATCTAGACCTTTATAAGGAGTAATGACAAAAACATTCTGACATGTAAGGCTTAATCGCAGATTAACTTTTTGATTGAAAAGGTTACCGAAATTATATCCTAAACTCATATCATCCATTCTGAAGAATGATGCATTTTGAATATAAATATCTGAATGATATTCTTGATATTGGAAATTCGTTTGATAGATTTGTGTGGTTACATTCTGTAGATAATCTGCATTATGAAGCACTGTATTCCAAGTGCTATTAGCTGCTACATTATTAAATACATAATTGCCTAAACTTACTCTTCCATCAAAGGCAAAGTCCCAGTTTTTATACTTTAACCGTGAAGAAATACCCATAACCGCATCAGGTGTTGGACTATGGTCACAATATAAATCACTGCTGTTAATTATTCCATCATGATTTCTGTCAACATAAACACCTTCAACTGGCATTCCATTTTTATCATATACTTGTTGATAAACATAAAAAGCATATGGAGTTTGACCAACCATAAAAACTTGTGCATTATCATTTGAAGATCCTTGTATGAAGCCCTGAGGTATACTATAATTTGGGATATTACTACTTGTCAATTTAGTGATCTTTACTTTATCAAAACTGATGTTGTACCCAACTTCCCAATTCCAATCATGTGTAGAAATAATTGTGCCATTAATAGCAAAATCTAATCCTTTATTATTCAAACTTCCTACATTTGATAAAAGAGAATTTGTAAAGTTTGTACCAGCTGCCGGCGGTACCTGACTAATTAAATTATCGGTTATCTTATTGAAAACATCGATACTACCGCTAATTCTATTATTAAGGAACCCATAATCTAGCCCAACATTGGCATTTTTTGTTGTTTCCCATTTAATATTTGCATCATATCCATTAGGTCTTACTGTCGTGATAAATTGATTTCCTAATCCGTATTGAGTAAAGCTATCTCCAAATTGGTAAGATCCCACATATGGAAAATCACCTTGATTAATTTGTTGCTGCCCTGTAACGCCATATCCCAATCTTAATTTAAGTTCGGAGATTACTCTACTGTTTTTCAAAAAAGATTCATCATTAATTTTCCATGCAAAAGCTGCTGCTGGAAATAAACCCCATTTGTTACCTGGCCCAAAACGCGAAGTACCATCATCACGTAAAGTAAAAGTCAAAAGATACTTATCCATTAACGTATAGTTTAACCGTCCATAAAAGGAAACCAAATTAACCGCGGTAGGGCTAAAAGTTGCTACCGCAGAATAAGCGGTTTTAGCGGCATTCATGGTAGAATCGGTAATTGAACTATAAGAATGAGCATACGAATAACCCGCCATCAAATTAAATTCACTTCTGATTGGATTAATTTGTTTGATATAATTCAAATAAAAATCAAACGAAGTGTTTTGGTTAATTTGATGATAGGGGTTATAGTATCCACCTGCAACAGTAGCATTATTCGTCCAAGCTGTACTGTCTTGTACATTATTGTGCCCTTTACTTTCAGAATAATCATAACCCATGTTTAAATTAGCATGTAATTCCGGAATAAATGGGACATGATAATCAAATGAGACACTACCAATACTTCTTAAAACAGTAGAGGTATTATCTGTTAAATTTAATTGAGCTACAGGGTTTGGAGTTCCAAGTGCAACAGCAGCTCCATTTGGATTAGAGTTGGCATTTTGAGTCCAGGTAGTATAACCTCTCCATGCGGTATTATTATTGAAAACCGGTTTTGTGGGATCCATTGATACTGCATTTGCAATTGCACTTTGATCGGCAAAATTATTCCCATTATATGTGCCATTTAAGTTCACGTGAACTTTAAGGCTATTATTTAAAAAATTGGGATCAAGGCCAACATCCATTGTGGTCCTATTAAAATTATAGGTTTTCAGAATACCATCAGTATTATTATAACCAACGGAAACACGATAAGGAAGTTTTCCGGTTGTGCCTGATATACTTAGAGTATGATCTTGCCCAAGCGCAGTTTGAAATATTTCATTTTGCCAGTTAGTACTGGATGTTTGGTCTGTACCTGTGCCTAAAAGATCAACAGAACCAGGATAGTGTTCTGCGACAGCTGCACGAAAATCAGTCGCATTTAATACATTTAATGTTTTCGGAACTGTGGCAATGGAAGTACTCTCATTGTAAGTAATCGATAATTTTTTCCCACCCTTTTTTGTGGTAATAAGAATGACTCCACCAGAAGCTCTCGAACCGTAGATAGCAGTGGCTGAAGCGTCCTTTAAAATAGTAAATGATTCGATATCACTGGGGTTTAATGTAGATAAAGGTCCGGAGCTACCAGCAGCAGTGGTTGATAAGATTGGTACACCATCAATTACATACAAAGGATCGTTGCTTGCATACAAGGATGACCCTCCCTCGATTCGAATTGTAGATGAAATACCTGGCGCACCACTATTTGATGTAACAACAACCCCTGCGGATTTTCCTTCAAGAAGTTGTTCCGGAGAACTAATAGCGCCCATATTGAAATCTTTTGAAGAAACAGTTGAAAGGGATCCGGTAGCATCGCTTTTCTTAACTTGTCCATAGCCAATGGCTACCACTTCATTCAAGGCAACTGCTGATTGTTGCAGATTAATAACAAGCTGAGTCTTTCCCTCTACGGGCATTTTAACCGTTTCGTATCCAATATAAGCAACGTTTAAGGTAGCGTTAGCAGGTGCTGTTAATGAAAAGTTACCATTTACATCAGTGATAGTCCCTTGTGTTGTTCCTTGGATAACAACACTGGCACCAATTACAGGTTCACCTTTTTCATCCTTCACAGTTCCTTTTATTGGTCTAGCTATGGGTTTGTGTTTTGTCAGTACGATTTGTTTTCCTTCTATTCGAAAGACTATATCTGTACCTTTGAAGAGTTGTGACAGAACATCGTTAATATCCTGTTTCGTGTCAGTTAAGCTTACCTTACGATTTACATCCACATCTTGATCGTTAAAAAGAAAATGGTATGTAGTTTTAGCTTCAATGTCATTGAGAACCTGCTTTACAGTAGCATTTTTGAAACTCAATGTCACGTTAGTAGTTTGAGAATATGCCTTCATGGTTGCAGCTTGAACTAATAGACATATTACAGCCATTAAGCTGGCCCGGATAAAAAATATCCGGTAAAAATCAATGCAATTACAACTGTTCTTGTGTTTCATAATTTAATCTTGTTTTTTGATAAACTTATTTTTGTAGCTTCCTGTTTGTTGATTTGCTAAACAATCAATCATTAGTAGAGTTAAGATAACCAATGATCTAATGAGATGATTGTTCGTTGCGAAAAAAATAGTTTGTATGATTACAAAGGTAACTTTAGCTATAGCTACGATAGAAAATAGAAAGGTGATGCTCGGGTGTGGTTTTTCATGACAAATCGTAATTTGAAGATTAATGATATAAAGTAGTTCTAAGTCTCTACTTAAAACATAAGACGGATCAAAAAAAAAATCCCACATAGAAAATGCCCCAAGAGTATTTTCTATGTGGGATTTTTAACAGAATGTGTTTAATCCGCTTTGAATACTTCTATTGTCTCTTTGCTATAGTAGTTATTACCGAGATTTTTTCTCTCTGTTTTCTTATATTTAATGGGGGCAGTTAGTTGTAGCAGGTGTAAGATCTCGTCAAGCGACTCATTTTTAAAAGTAGCCCTGTATCGCTGATGAGCAATAAATTGATCTTTAACACAGATATCTACATTGAAAGCTCTGCCGATTCTTTGAAACACTTCTTCCAATGGTTCGTCTCTAAATGCCAATATACCTTCTTCCCATAATTCCCATTCTTGGGCATCCGTTGCAGTCACGTTATGCTGATTCGATAACGAATTGAATACCAAACATTGATTTGGATGTAATACAACTTTTTTATTCTTGTCAATCTTCACATTTACAATACCTTTTATAAGGGTCACAGATGTAATCGTATCAGATAAATATGATTCAACATCGAATTGTGTGCCGATTGCTGTTACCTTTAAGTGTTTTGTGTCAACAATAAAAGGATGAAGTTTATCTGAATGTACTTTAAAATAAGCTTCTCCAGAAAGATATACATTGCGTTCTTTGCTTTCAAAAGCAATAGGGAAACTTAATTTACTACCTGAATTTAACCACACGGTAGAGCCATCAGGCAGGTTTATTTTCGAACTGACTCCAAAAGGGGAGCTAATTTCCTGGTAAACCATGGACGTCTTATAATTATATGGCAAATGGTAAACAGACAATAAGTAGGCTGATACCATAATGATAGGCAAAATAATAATTGCAGCAATCCTTTGCCACCAAATAATGATTGGCATTTTTGTCCATTTATGGTGTTCAATCCGATTCATTACTGCCAACATAGCCTGTTCCGTATTGATACTGGAGGGATTGAATGCAGGGTTAGCTATTTGCCAAATATTTTTCAGTTGTTCAAAATAAGCTTTATTTTCAGCACTTTCCTGTATCCATTGAACTAAAAATTGCAGTTCTTCTTCTCCAATTGCTTTCGAAAGCCATTTGGCTATTAATTCGTCTATTATGTATTCATTTTTTTGCATATCTTTGCTCTTTACTTATAAGTGACGTAATTCTGTTGATTGACCACAATCGATTACAAATTATTAAGAGAAAGAAGGACAAGAATTAGCATGAGAAAGTCTTTCAGATAATGTCTGAGCAATCCGATAGCTTTACCAATACGAACTTCCACTGTTCGTTCCGAAACCTCCAACTTTTGTGCTATTTCTTTATATTTTAGGCCATCAAAACGATTCATCACAAATGTTTGCCTGTAGGTTTCAGGTAATTTATCCAAGGCATCGTCCAAGTGAGTTTTCAAATCGGAGTATAAAATATAATTCTCTGTATCCATGTCTCCAAGCGGGCCGAAGGCTTCTGTATATATTTCGTGTTCTTTGACGCTTTTCTTATGGCGTAATTCATCTATACAGCCATTCCTGACCGACTGAAGTAAAAATGATTTTAATGAAGTTTCTATTACTAATGTCTCTCGATTTTCCCACAATTGTGTAAAGATAGTTTGGACAATATCCTCGCAACGAGTTTTATCATACAAGAAATTTCCTCCAAATAGAACCATGTCTTTATAATATTTTCTGAACAATAAAGAAAAAGCTTCTTTGTTCCCCTGACAAAGTTCTGTTAGTAAATAGTGTTCTTCATGCATAGTAACAATATCAATTAGTTGATTCTAATTTGATTAAAATTGTCATTTTCTCTTTCTTGCTGGTGCGGTTTTATAAACCGTTGCACGGGATGTTTTATTTGTGGAAGCAAAATTTGCAAATATATAGTCTTTCTTTGACTTGTCAAATATTTCAAGTATGGAAAATCTGATTTGTTGAAAAAAGTAGAAAAACAAATAAAAAAAATCGGGAAAGTAAAGGGATTGTGGAGGTTCTTTTTGTGCCTTATCATTTCAAAGAAGGAATATTCAAAGATGAAGTTTTGAGGCAAAAAAGAGACTAAACAGGTTTTATAGTTCCTTGATTTAGCCTCTTTCAATTGAAAGAATATACATTATCAATGCTTTGGTGGAGTATAGCGGACTCGAACCGCTCACCTCGACACTGCCAGTGTCGCGCTCTAGCCGGATGAGCTAATACCCCTTATTGACAATTTTTGTGGCACAAAGATAATACGATTATCCGAAATAAAAGTGTACTTTTGACGAAAAAAATAAGCAATGTATCTTTTTAATACAACGTTCTATATTGATGATGCTGTGATGAATGCATGGCAGGAGTGGTATCGCGCTACATATCTTCCCCTGATGTTATCTTCGGGAGGGTTTTCTGATCCGCTTGTTTATAAGGTACATTCACTTCATGATGAGGAAGGTTCAAGTTCCATTGCCGTACAATTCACTGTACAGACAATGGATGATATTCAGCAATGGGAAGCTGAGACAAGCCAACGTGTTAAACTGTTGATGACCGGAATTTTTGGTGAGACAGTGCTTCATTTCTGGACTGTATTAGAACCCTTATCATGAAGGCAACATCCGCACCCCGCATTATCCTTGGCATCGATCCGGGAACAACGGTAATGGGGTATGGCCTGTTACAGATCACAAACCAAACACCGGAAATGTTGAGTATGGGCGTGATTGACCTGAAAAAGATCAAAAATCATTATGCCAAGCTGCAACGAATCTTTGAGCGTACCTTGTCGCTTATTGATGAGTTTCATCCCGGTGAAATGGCTATTGAAGCTCCTTTCTTTGGAAAGAATGTACAGTCGATGTTGAAGTTGGGACGTGGTCAGGGAGTAGCGATGGCTGCTGCTTTATACCGTAACCTTCCCATTACGGAATATGCACCCTTGAAAATCAAGATGGCCATTACAGGAAGTGGCAATGCTTCCAAAGAACAAGTGGCTGATATGTTGCGTCGCATGCTGCATATTCCTGTCGAGAACATGATAGAAAGGCTTGATGCCACCGATGGCCTTGCCGCTGCCTTATGTCATTATTATCAAACCAACCGCGTTCAAAGCGAAACTCCTTTCGCTAATTGGAAAGAGTATATTGCCAAAAACAAAGAAAAACTGATTCAGAAGTGATAATCCTCAAAAAAAAGGAGAGTTTACATTCATAAATGATCTAATTGTTGGTTGTTTGCTCTATCTTTGCACCATTCGTTCAAACAACTAACCGATGAACCAAAATCTTGGTGAAAAGAAATGGCGTACAGGCTCAAAAATCATCCTTTTTGTGGTGGCTATTGGTGTTATTGTTGCCATCTTCCCTCGCGCAAGTCTTTTCAATTACAACTTCTCGGTGGGAAAACCCTGGCATTACGGGTTAATAACTGCATCTTTTGACTTTCCGGTATATAAAGACGCTCAACAACTACAAAAAGAACAAGATAGCGTTTTGCGATCATTTACTTCCTATTTTCTTTATAACGACACGCTGGTTCATGCTAAAGTGACTCAATTGTTGAAAGATAATGGGAAGGTATTTTCTATTTCACCTGCATACCGTTCTTATTTGGAAAAAGCACTGGAAAATGTTTATGCCAAAGGAATCATGTCGACGGAAGATTATGACAGAATGAAGCAAGTGCAGTTCCCGTATGTCAACATTATTAAGAAAAACAGAGCTTCTAAGGAATTTATCAAAGATATTTTTACTGTTACATCGGCGTACCAGTATATTACCGATCATTTGCCTGCTTCGTTCAAGCAGGTTAATTATGAATCACTAAACATTAATAATTACATTACGCCAGATCTTGAGTATGACTCATTGGTTTCTGATCAAATCAGAGAGGAGTTATTGCGTACTGTGTCCGAAACTTCAGGGATGGTGCAAAGCGGAGAGCGGGTCATTGATCGTGGTGATATTGTTACAGATTCATCATACAGGGTGTTGACTTCGTTACGTACCGCTATAGCGCTTCAGCATCAGAATGCGCATCAGTCATGGTTTGTGGTGTTGGGTGAGTTCCTGTTGGTCACCGCTTTGATGGCTCTGCTCTTTTTCTATCTCTTTTTATTTCGGCGTCGTGAGATTTTTGCCCGTTTCAAGAACGTTCTGTTCATCATTTTAATGATCGTCTTCATGGTTGGGGTGGCATTCGCTGTGGACTCGTTTACCGTGCTAAATATCTACATCGTGCCTTTTGCGTTGCTGCCTATCATAATCTGTACCTTTTTTGATTCCCGTTCAGCGTTGTATGCGCATATCATTACCATTCTGCTGATCTCTTTCGTGGTCACTTCGTCTCCCTTAGAGTTTGTGATTTTACAAATCATGGCCGGCATGACGGTTATATCCAGTTTAAAAGACCTGACTCAGCGTTCACAATTAGTGCAAACTGCCGGATTGATCTTTGTTACTTATAGCGTGGTTTATCTCGGCATTACCCTCATTCAGGATCAAACCCTTGATAAAGTCGTGTGGATCAATTTCGTCTACTTTGCCTTAAACGCACTTTTGTTGTTGTTCGCTTATGCCTTTATCTATTTAATTGAAAAGTCGTTTGGTTTCTTGTCGAATGTTACTTTAATTGAGTTGTCGAATGTGAATAGTGACCTATTGGTTGAATTCTCTGAACAGGCTCCCGGCACATTTCAACACTCGCTGCAAGTATCTAATTTAGCCACTGAGGCGGCACAAAAGATTCATATTAACAGCCTGTTGGTGCGTACCGGTGCCTTGTATCATGACATTGGCAAAATGGCAAATCCTTTGTGTTTTATAGAAAATCAGATAAATGGCATTAATCCGTTGACTGAAATGCCCGATGAGGAAGCGGCGCAAATTATTATTAATCATGTGGCGGATGGCGTGCGTATTGCCAATAAGTACAATTTGCCCTGGCAAATAATTCAGTTTATCAAAACCCATCATGGCCGCAGCAAAGTGAGGTATTTTTATCTTCACTGCGTCAACTGTAATCCTGATGCCGGGGTGGATGCCAAGCTCTTTACTTATCCGGGTCCCAATCCTAACTCTAAAGAAACTGCTGTCTTGATGATGGCCGATGCGGTTGAAGCTTCATCGCGAACATTGTCCGAATATACGGAAGAGAGCATCAATGACTTAGTCGATAGCATCGTAAAGACGCAAATAGCTGAAGGTGCTTTTCAAGATGCTCCTATCACGTTTCGCGACATTGAAACCGTGAAAACCATTTTCAAAGAGAAGTTACGCAACATGTACCATCATCGCATAGTCTATCCTACTTCCGACGTGCAGGCGTGAAAGCGATAATTAACTTGTCATATAAATTATAGTTGAGGTTTTTCCTTTATCATCTTCAATGAAATCGAAATATTGCTGATGACTCTGAAAAATGCCCATAAAGTAACTGAAACTAACAGTGTTGCCAAAGTGGTGGCTAATCCGGTAGCACTAAATATTTTGCCTGATTCCGATCCAATCACATATCCGTCCGACGAATAGTAATTTTGCTGACTTGAAATTACTACAATGGTAAACAATAAGATAAGAGAAGCAATAATTCCTACGATTAAAATAATATTGGCAATAATGCGTAGATTTCTTTCGTCACGCAACAAATTAGGGCTTTTTTCTTTTTCTTTTTTGACGACACCCAGAACTTCGTCGATGTTATTAGATTCCATGGCTATTTTTGATTTAGAAAGAGAACAATAAAGAAAGTCAGAATAAGAACCGTAGCAAGAAGGGTGAGACATAATACCAACCCCCCAGACTCTATGATTCCGAAGATTTGTATGCCAATAAAAAGTAGAATCCCAATTATGGCAAGTAATGTGGCAGTTTTTAATTTCATAGTTTAAATTATTAATGAATTTGAAGTAATTCTGTTACAAATGAAAGCTTTGAACCTTATCTGAAAGGTTCAGAAACTCATTTTTAATTAGAGTTTCTTCTCCTACCTGAACCGGAGCTATTAGATGGTGCCTGATTTTCATCCGAATCTTCCGGACCTGATTTTGTCATTGTGATTTTCACAACACCAATTGAGGAATACAATAGTTGGCGTTCTTCGTTGCCGGCAATACTAAATGAATAATTTGTATCAGCCTCAACAGTTTTCCCATCTTTGGTATATCGTTCTGTGTAGATAAATTCACACTTATAGGTTGTGGCATTCGTGTTTTTGGCTTTTATATAGGCTCCGTTATCCGTGTACACGGTCACTCCATTGAGTGTGCTTTCAATTCTTTGGGCTTGAATGTACCCACTGGTACTCCACAAAAGGAGCAGGCTTACATAGATCATCTTTTTCATACGATTGTTTTTTTTGAGGTTACGGGTTGCGTTTATTTTGAATTTGGATTTAAGATACTGCCTATAAAGAGTATGCTGTTTGTTTTGTTGTCTCTGATTAAGAAAACAAAGGGTCTGTTTGCAGTGAAATTCGGCATACGAAAAACACTCTTGGTCATCACAACTGCTGTGGCAGCGGCTGCTTCACTTCCTTTTTCATTTACTTCAATGAATGCTTTGTGTTTTACAATGCTGATGTAAAGGCCGGGAGACATTCCCGAGAAATCGGCGTTTGGTGTAAAAGCGTCCTTCATTCCCATCTTTATCAGCGCATCGTTTAAGGTGAATGTAGCAGAAAATGAAAATTTCGGAATGCTGACCTCAACCGTTTCATTGCTTAATTTATTGCAATAATCTTCAAACCATTTGCTGTTAGAGTTTTTGACAAAGTCAGCAAGTGAGATATGTTGATTCGGAAGCATAATGATCATGGAAACTGAATTGCCTTTATAGGGCAGTTCCAATACCTGGCACTGATCATCTGCAAAATAGTTAAACGTTTTACATTGAGACATCATGTCAACATCGATTACTTTGTCGTCAATCGTTGTAAACTTTGCTTTTTTAGTACCATTCACATCAAAACTTTGCAGCCAGTCTCCCTTAAAATAGATTGCATTGGTAAGTACCAGATCTGCACCGGCAACATCATCATTAGTAACTAATTTGTCAATTTTATTGTAGGTTTTCCTTTTAACCCATTGATTGATGGTGTCGGCATTAATAATGGAAAAGACGGATGTGTCGTAATATTTTTTTATGAGAGTCATATAACCCTTATTGAATGGACCCTTCTTTTTCCAAAGTGCATTTGCTATCGCGAGCTTAATGCCGGCATCTGCTTTCGTTCTATTCAGTTCTTTGTTTATTGCGGAGAAGCCTTGATGGGTATTCACCTGGGTTAAGTCAAAATGAAGTACTTCGCTCATTTGCTTTTCCGTTTCATTCCGGGCGCCGGCATATGTCATGGCAAGGGCGGAAGAGATGCTGTAAGGAGACATGAAAACATTTGCACCCGTATTAAATACTTCTTTGAAAATTTCAAATGCAAAAGCGTTGTTGCCCTTTACTGTTTTTTCAAGAGATTGTGCATTTGTTGTCAGACTAATAAGTATAACAAAGACAATAGATTGGATTTTTCTGTAGTTCATCTTGCAATAGTTTATTGATTAAATCGATTATCTGTTTTATTACCTAATCGACATTTACAGTTGGGGTTTCACCCCAAACCCCAGTTACTTTTTTGTCTTGACACCAAAAAGTAACCAAAAAAGGTCAAGACTTTGCCCGATTCACTCGCAAAACAGACGTTCGAAGGCTGAATCTTCCAAACTCGCTCCATCGTCGCTCAAACAAGGAAGATTTTAACGCCTTCTTCTCTTGTTTTGCGGCTCACCGGACGAGGTCACTCGTTAGTCAGCCTTTGTAAAACCAAATAGGTAAAACATCAGTTAGTCATATTGATTAATAATTCATGGATCTCTTTGTGTCATTTTGATTCTGAGTGTGTAAAACAAGAATGTTGTATCTGGATCGGATTGATTGTCAGAACGGTTCCAATGTTCCACCTGTCAGTATGATCAGCTGTTGCAATGCTTTGATGATACGATCACTCGATACCAGATTTTCCCTGTAAAATAGCTTAATATCTGCTTTGGAGCAATCTGTATCGGGCTCATGATCAAAATCAACAGTAACCTTTAGCTCATCCTTCCCATTTTTTGTTTGCATCCATTTTATTTTGCATTTGTTGTGGCTTACAAGTTTGAGTTCAACGTAGTGCATCCCAAAGTTGTCTGTATGTGGGGTAATCTGGCATCCCGACAAATCTTCAAAATGAATTCTCAGAAAAATATCGTTATATTGAACTTCCTGGGCTTTATTGTTGAAATATATCCTTTGATTAGAATAGTAAATAATCTCTTTTTTGTCTAATTTGTATGTGAAGTAAATGTTGTAATCCTCACTCCATACGCCTGGTTTGTCGTTATATATCCCCATACTGGTTGTGCATTTTGAGCTTAACCAATCGAGTGTTTCTTGCAGGGTTGGTTCGTTAGCGCTATTTTGTGCGTATGAGTTTACACTGAACATAAAAGGGATGAACCAAAGAAGAATCTTTTTCATGGCAGGTGCTTTATTAAGAATTTAATTGATTGTCATCAGAATGGTTCCAAAGATCCGCCAGTCAGTATGATCAGATGTTGCAATGCTTTGATGATACGGTCACTCGAAATAAAATCTTCTCTGTAGAATAGCTTAATGATAACATCGTAGCAATCTGTATCGGGTTCATAATTCAGGCGATCAAAATCAAATTCATAATCCTCGTAATTGTAATTGGGATTTTTCTGATGCTTGCTGTTATCATAATTTATCACTTTCCTTTTGCACTTGTTGTGACTTGCCAGTTTGACTTCAACATAGGGCAATCCCCACATATCTTTTTTTGGCGTAATCTGACATCCCGACAAATCTTCAAAATGGATTGTCAGATAGGTGTCTTCAAATAAAACACGATCTGCTTTATTTCGAAGGTATCGCCAATCATTACAATAATAGTTAATCTCTTTTGTGTCCGGGTTGCATTTTAAGCTCACATATATCTGCTCGTCCTCAATGCCGTCTTTGTTGTGATATAATCCAAACCCGGTTGTGCATTTTGAGCTTAACCAATCGAGTGTTTCTTGCAGGGTTGGTTCGTTAGCGTTGTTTTGTGCATATAAGTTTACGCTGAACATAAAGGGGATAAACCAAAGAATAATCTTTTTCATACGTCCTTTATTTATCCACAACAACGATTACTGCAATCCTATCTCCTTGCGTTAATGCTGTTTTATCCCCTAATGTGTTGGCTGATAATGTGGTTTGTAGTGTCGTATTAGGGAACCTTGTCGTATGGTAGGTAATTTCGACTGCGTGGTCATTTTTATTTTCAAACCGATAAGCATCATAATCGTTTGACCATGTGTCGTTGCCGAGATACGACTGAATGTAGCAGTAATAAACATTACCTCCATCAGGATAAGGCCCGAACCAGTCCGAGTATTTGTCTTGTTGATTTGCTTGTTTATTTGGAGTTGGCAGCGCAACTACAAACAAAAGTGCCATAAAAGAGATCAGGATTGTTGCTGTCGTTTTCTTTTTCATAATGAGTTGTTTTAAGGTATTGATGTTGAAATGCACTTATAATTGTAGGTTGTTGCCAACAGTTCAGGATTTGACTTTAATCAGCAACTTACAGTAATTTGAACGTTCCGGCAACATTCTCGAAGGCCGGAAGATTTTGTACGTAAACCTCTTCCGGTGCAGAGTAGTGTAACACAAAGAATCCCTGACGGTCTTTGTCAAGGAGCATGTAAAACTTCTCTTTGAGTATCACCGATGCATCTGATTTGGATTCCGGATCGAGAAATGTTTTTTTAGTCACTTCAAACCAAAGCACCTTGTTTCCGTTGATCGTTATCTTTTGAGCCTCGGCAAGGGGTTTGCCTGTCAAGCTATCCCACGTGTTACGTTTCACAAAATCCACGTAGTCATTAAAATCGTCATTGCCTTTGGCATAATACTCGATGGATATCATTACCGGTGCGTTTTCGGCCTTTGGTCCGGCTAAGGTAATCATGTATGATTTCGGGTCAGATCCGTCATCGTCATTGAAACTCCAGTTGGCGGGTACAACGATCGAGAAGTATCCTCCGGCAATTCCCAGTTTTTTAGGTAATGGCACCGTATCCTCTTTTTGTGTTTTGTCCGGACTTTTCAAGTCGCTGAAATAGTATTTTGCACCTGCTGCCTCTGTCAATTCTTTCAACTTGTCGCTATAACTGCTCTCCCCGATATACAGAATGGATAGATAAGGCAATTGTTTTCCTGCAATGATCGTAAAAGCATCTCTTATGATTTTAGCCGTTGCTTCTGCCGAGAAACTGGCGATGGCTAATTTTGTCGTGCGTGATTGCCCTTCGGAAAAATATTGAGCAAGTGCACTAATGTCCTTATCAAGGTTTCCGGTCTCAATGTCCTCACGGGGAAAGACGACAACAGAACAATCTTTCCCCAAAACTTCTTGAGCAAGATCAAAAAGAGGATGCTTTTGAGCAGGAGGTTTGTTTGTTCCCGGGGTGGTTGTCTGAGCGGCTAAGTTAATGCTTAGTGTAAAGATGAAACTGAGTATGATGGTGAATGATCTTATCATGATGGTATCGGATAAAGAATGGATGCTACGCGTTCTTCGTTTCCTGGGTATTGGTTGCATGGCCTGTTTTAGAGACAGAATTGTTAAGAATAAATGCATCGTACAAAAGCGTGTAGAATTTTTCTTCTGTCTTTTGTTTAACGGCGTTCTTGTGCTCTATATAATTATCATCCAACGTGTTCAGTTTGCCTAACTGTTCCCTCAGGTGTTTCCTGAGTGGTTCAATCTTTTTCTGCAATGGTGCAGGATAGGAACATTGCGAATAGGCTAAAACGAGTAAAGTAACAGGTTGGACAACTATTCCGGCGATAATCCATTGCATCCTGTTTTTATGAAGCTGTTTGCTGTATGTGATTATAAGTAGAATGCTCAAAAGATAAACCACAATAGAGACTATTTCTAAAAAAAACGTCCATTGGTTGATGCTCTCTTCGTTGACAGGCATTTGTTTGAGGAAAGGCAAGATGACAAAAATCACGAACCCAATGACTATATTTATACCAGCCAGTAAAACAGCTTTTTTATTGGTCGGCTGATCAAGAAAATAGTGTTGTTTCAACAGCTCTTTCTCCTGCGCGTAGACGGAGTGTAAACTATTTTCCGCCTCTAATGGAGAAAGGTGAAATTCAGTTTCCAACCGGCTTTTAATGACAGGTTCGGCAAGACCTTCTTTAAAAATACATTGTCGGATATAGGCCGGCTTCTTATCTTTTTCCGGTTCGACAGCAACCGGCTCAACAGGCTTTTCAATAAGCCCTCTTTCTTGTAATATATCCTCAATTACAGGGATGATATCGCTGATGTAATTGTTTTTATGATCCAAAATCGATTGCAGTTTCGTGTCACTCATCGGACTGTAATCTTCGTAAATCTTCTTTTGACGTGAGGAATAGGATGACAACATAAGCATTCATGTGAAGTGGATAGATGTATTTTTATATAAGTTGCAAACAAGTATTTCCTGATGTTTGCAGCAACAAATAAGATCTGCTTTCTGTGCCTGAGTGCGTCTGGTTTTATAAGGGCTAAATTGTATTGTCTCTTTTAGAAAAGTGTATTTGAAAAACAGAAATGATTGTTTCTCAAATTTATTAAACATTTCGAGAATAGTGTGATAATTTGATTCATCCGAATGTGCTCTTGCTATAAATATAGATTATTATTTTACTGTGTTTTACGTGTAAAAGATCAGGATCTGTAGAATCATTTTTTTGTTTTCGTGTTATTTATGTTATATCATAATTTTCAACAAATATACGATCATGAAATATGTTCTGCAATACCACACTACACTATTAACTAAAAAAATAACCCACTTGGATATTAATAATAAATAAAATAATTTGTTTAAGTTTAATCATGAGTGATTTGGGACAAAATGCAATGGTTCAAAAGCTATGCTGAATTCAACAAGCAACGCTCTAAGCGGGTGAATCATTGTTCGGGATTAGGGTGTAAAACAGTAGTCACCCCATAACGTGTTTTACTTCACGGGGCGAACACGTAATTGTAGCTTTTCTTCCGGTTGTTTTTATTGGGGGCTTTTTTTGTTATCTTGCCACTGTCACGTCAAAAATGACAAAATAAAAACGCCGGCAATCTATTTATTAGGTTGCCGGCGTTTTTGGATGTTGTTCTGCTAGGATTCGAACCCAGACAAACAGAATCAGAATCTGTTGTGCTACCATTACACCACAGAACAATTGAGCTGCAAAGATAATTCTTTAAATGGTTATGTGCAACCTTATAAGGATAGAATTGCAAAATGTTTGCAAAGATCGCAAATACAGAATATTGGATACTTTTGTGATAAAGCGGGCCGTTCCGGCGAATGTTTTTCATCCGTGCCGGAATGGCAATTTCACGGTCATGAAAGGCAATTTAATGAATGTGATTTGCCTTTTTTCAATCGTGAACTGAAATTTAACCGTCAGGATTTGCCATAAAACCAACGGGAATTGAAAACCGGGTCTGTTCAACAAACTGTGTCAAAAAGGATAATTAATTGATATTCCATCTTTGTTCAAAAATAATAATAAATTGGGCCATAATTTGCTTCCATCCGGAAATAGGTCCAACATTTTCAAAGATTTTTCTTTGTACTAAGTAAAGTAATTTCATAAGTGCCTGTTCATTGCTGAAAACACGTTTGGATTTAGTGACCTTACGTAATTGGCTGTTAAAGCTTTCAATGATATTGGTTGTATAAATCAGCTTCCTTATCTTATCCGGATATTCAAACATTTTTGAAAGCTTATCCCAATTCTCTAACCATGATTTAATTATATATGGATATTTTTTTGTCCACTCTTGATCAAATTTCGATAAAGCTTTTTCTGCCTGATCTTTATCATTAGCCTGATAAATTTCTTTCAATGAGGCAACCACTGCTTTGCGATCCTTGTGAGGAACATATTTCAACGAGTTTCTTATTTGATGAACAATGCATAGCTGTATCCCCGTTTTTGGAAAAACAGCTTCAATGGCTTGAGAGAACCCTTTCAGATTGTCAATACTGGCTATCAATACATCCTGCACGCCACGACGTTGTATGTCATTAAGAACAGACAGCCAAAAATGGGCACTTTCAGCTTGACCGATATACATCCCCAGCAAATCTTTGATCCCTTCACGATTTACACCTATCAGACAATATACAGCTTTCGTTTTTATGGCATTATCTTCCCGAACTTTATAATGTATTGCATCCATCCAAACAATGGGATACACACTTTCTAATGAGCGTGTCTGCCATTGTTCTATCTCTGGGAGTATCTTATCTGTTATGCTGGTTATAGTGCCCGGAGATATCGTTAACTGATACATTTCACTCAAATGATCGCAAATATCTGTATAACTCATTCCTAAAGCATACAGACTGATAATCTTGTGATCTAATCCTTCCCCAAGGGTAGTCTGTCTTTTAGGCAACAATTCAGGTTCAAAACTCCCATTTCTATCTCTGGGAGTTGATATCTCGATATTCCCGTAATGAGTCTTGACGTTCTTTGTACTTAAACCATTACGACGATTCTTCTGTCGTGTAAGTATACTTGGTTCACTTTGTAAGTGACCTTCCAGTTCACCTTGAAGTCCAGCTTCCAATAAGCGCTTTAACAAGGGAGCAAGTATCCCGTTCTGACCCTCTAAACTTACTCCTTGCTTGAGCTTAAGTAAGGCTTCTTTCTCAAATTCCTTGTAATCAAATTCTTCTGTCTTATTCATTCTAACTTGTTTTTATAGGGTAAATATATGCTTTTTCCCTTTTTGACACAGTTTATTGAACAGAC
>Ga0255356_1000737_pt1 | contig 21605 bp, 15 predicted proteins | sample HBST100metaG_FD_189944 | JGI IMG/M metagenome (GOLD analysis project Ga0255356, IMG submission 189944) | Peat soil microbial communities from Stordalen Mire, Sweden - H.B.S.T100 | ecosystem: Environmental > Terrestrial > Soil > Wetlands > Peat | place: Sweden: Norrbotten County, Stordalen Mire...
GACGGGCACCACGAGCTGCGGCCCGGCGATGCGGGCGATCTCGTCATCGACATTCGTGGTATCGATGCTGAAGGCGGCGGGCTCGGGCAGCAGATAGCCGATCTCGCGCAGGAACGCCTCATAGGCGGCGGCGTCATGCGTCTGGCCCTTATGGGCCACATGCCAGGCATCGATTTTGCCTTGAATCGCGTCACGCTTGGCCAGCAGGGCGGCGTTGGTGGCGGCGAAATGCGCGGCCAGGGCGCCGAACCCGGCCCAGAACTTGTCGGCGTCCAGCCCGGTGCCGGGCAGGGCCTCCTGGTTCACGAAGTTATACAGCTCGGAGGCGACGTTCAGACCGCCGGCGGAAATTCTGGCTTCGGACATAGATGGGCTCCTGTATCGTGTGACTGGGTGATGCCGCAAAGCCGGGGCCAAACGCAAGTTTCTCAAGTTTCTATAGCGTGGCCCTGGCTCTGAAAGTCTTTGCGGGTCAGTTACACCAGCGGCTCGCGGGAACATAATGACCCGGCACGCAAAACATTATTGCCTAAAGAGGCACGGCTCAGGCAGCGGCGGGGAGGAAGCCGGGCACTGGCCGCCCGAACCGCACCCGCTCCGGCACGCCATGCGCCTCCACCAACTGCGCCCAGCCTATAGAGGCCACATGATAGGGCCGCCCGCCATCCTCCGGCGTGAAGAGGATAATGCCGCCCGGTGCCGAGCCGGGGGCGTAATTCTCCAGAACAACGCGCCCGGCCGCGATTTCAGCGGCAAAGCGCTCGGCCAGGGCGTAATAGCGCCGCACATCCGGCTCCACCGCCACAACGCGGCCGCCCGTGGCGAGCACGGCCTCCATCTCCGCCGCCGTACCCAGCACCAGAAACACCAGCCCCGGCACCGCCGGGGGCGGCGCGCCGGAAAGCAGCGCCATTTCCGCCTCTAGCCTTGGGGCCAAGCGCTGCGGCCAGACATCCTCGGCATCGCGCATGTCGTAGCTCGCCCATAGATGCGTCCCCCCCTGGAGCTGGGGATATTTTTTCAGGCGCTCAATGAAATGCTCCATGCTACGGCACTGAAAATGCATCAGTTTGGCTACCGACCAGTCCGGGGCGGCATCGATGATCCCCTCTGTTCCACCCCAGCGCAGCGGCGCGCCGCTGGCCAGCACGACGCGGTCGGGGGCAACATCAAAGCAATGCACACCGCGCCATGCTGCCCCCACCGCGCGCGGCCGGACGAAGCATTTGACATGACGATTGATGGCGCGGTGCGCGCCGCCGTGCCAGGTATAAGCAAGAGGCGGCGGCGCGGCGGGCTTCAGCGCATGCCCGGAACTGCCGTAATTGCACCAGTTTACCGCCACCTCATCCGCGCCGGGAAAGCGTGCCAGAAACGCCGTCACGGTCTCGTCCTGGCGCAGGGAGAGGAACTCGTCCGCATCGAAAAAAGCGAGCCAGGCGAACTCCTCTTTATAAGCGGCAATGGCATGGCGGTAGGCTTCGCCCTGCCGCCATGTATGGGGCTTCTCGCGCTGGCCGGGCGTACGGGAGAGACGGATATCCCAATGGCTGGCGGCCTGCTGCAACAGCTCCCAGGTGCCATCGGTGGAGTCGTCATCATAAACGATGGCGGCGCTGAAGCCGAGCAGCTTGTACCAGGCAAGCCAGGCAAGGATATCACTGGCTTCATCCTTCACCACCAGCACCACGGCGCAGCTTTCCTGCGCCGCGGGGGCGGACTGTGCCTCATGGATAGACAAATAGTGCTGGTAGCCCGCCGGGTTGCGCGCCACCAAAGCCTGCAGTTCCGGATGCGTGCTGGCATGCATGTCGCTGAACAGACGCCGCACCACCACGGGCTTGATCCCGTGCCAGTGTAGAATCTGGGCGCGCGGGTTCTCCCCCCAATAAGGCTTCCAGTTGAATTCCGGCGGCATCGGTTCCCACTTGCCATCATAGAAGCGGCGATACAGGTCCTGATCCAGGCCAAGATGCAGGTTCTGCCGGATGAAGCTGATGAAAGCCGGGTAATCGGCGCGCATTTGCGGCAGGTTGAGCAGCAGCACGCCGCTATTCAGGCCATCCTGAAAGGTGAATTCCGTGCAGGCAGCAAAGTAGCGTGGCCGCGCTTGGCGCAGGGCCGGACTGGGGTCGGCCAGAAACATCACATCCGCATCTGTATAGAGAACAACCTCGTCCTCCTGCTCCAGCACGGGGATCTCCACACGCAGGAAGGCGCCCGCCGCAATGCCTAGCCAATGCGGCTCCGGCTTATGGCGTTCCAGCTCGGCATAAAACGGTACACGGTGGGGAATGACTGTTACGCCCTGGCGGCGCAACTCTTGCGCCAATTCATGCGCGGGCGGCCCGTCCCATAATAGATGCGGGCGCAGCGTGGTGTGCCGCCGCGCCGAGCGCAGCGCTGCGCGGATAAGCGAGCGCCAATCATGGTCACGGCTCTCCAGTGAGGCCGCAGAAAGGGCAAAATACCACTTCAACCCGTATTGGTCCGTCATTTCCGCAGTTTTTACCGGCTGGCGCGCCACCGCAATACCCCAGCCAAACAAGCCTCTTGCGGGATGTGGATAATTGGGTCATCTACTACAACCGGTGTGCGGTGAAGCGCTGAAACGAGCCTGATTAAGGCCGGATTCGCTACCCGCACCCGCTAACAAAAGAATACCCCATAGCCGGGGGCGCAAAACCCCGGCGAGTTCAAGGACCGATGACCGCTCTGCCTACCGAAGTTTCCCATTTCTGCTCGGACAAGGCGCGGCACGGCTCCGCTTCCATTTGCATACCCCAACATCGCGCAAGCACGGCTCTGAGCACACAAGCTCGGGCTGGCGCCGCATGCGCGCACCGGAGTTTTTTGGTTTATGACGAAAAAAATACTAATCGACGCCAGCCACGCGGAAGAAACCCGCGTGGTGGTTCTGGACGGCAACCGGCTTGAAGATTTCGACGTAGAGACGGTCAGCCGCAAGCAGATCAAAGGCAATATCTACCTCGCCAAGGTTATCCGGGTTGAACCCAGCCTGCAAGCCGCCTTCGTGGAATATGGCGGGAACCGGCACGGCTTCCTCGCCTTTGGTGAAATTCACCCGGATTATTACCAGATCCCCATAGCGGACCGGCAGAAGCTGCTGGCGTTGCAGGCCGAAGAGGCCGCCGCCGACCGCGCCGAGGAAGAGTCCGAAGCCGCCGCCGCGCAGCCGCTGGACATCAAGCCGATCGAGATCACCGCCGCCCCGCCGCCCGCTGATGAGGTGGTGCCCGAGGGGGAGATTGTGGATGAACCGACCGGCATTGCCGAGGCACTGACGGAGACCACACCGGAAGACATCGCCCCGGACGCGGAAGCCCCGGCTGATGCCGCTGAAGGCAGCGTGGAGACGGTCGAGAGCCCAAGCAATGTCGAGACCATCGAGTCCGACACAACCGCCGAGGCCGCCGCGCCGGAGAATCTGGGCGGCGACGGTGACGACGCCGTGGAAGCCCGCGAACGCCGCATGCGCCAGCGCTTCCTGCGCAATTACAAGATCCAGGACGTAATCCATCGCCGCCAGATCATGCTGATCCAGGTGGTGAAGGAGGAGCGCGGCAATAAGGGCGCGGCCCTTACCACCTACCTCTCGCTAGCCGGGCGCTTCTCCGTGCTGATGCCGAACTCGCCTTCCGGCGGCGGTGTGTCGCGCAAGATCACCTCGCAGGCGGACCGCAGGCGGCTGAAGGAAGCCATGAACGAGCTGGACGTGCCGGAGGGCATGGGCCTGATCGTGCGCACGGCGGGCGCCAACCGGCCGAAACCCGAGATCAAGCGCGACTGCGAGTATTTGCTGCGTCTGTGGGATGATATCCGCGACAAAACGCTGGAATCCACCGCTCCGGCGCTGATTTATGAGGAAGCCAGCCTGATCAAGCGCTGCATCCGCGACGTGTATACGCGCGATGTGGAGGAGATTCAGGTGGATGGCGAGGAAGGCTTCAAGGCGGCGCGGGACTTCATGCGCATGCTGATGCCGAGCCACGCCAAGAAGGTGCAGCTCTGGACCGAAGGCCAGCCGCTCTTCGCCAAATATCAGGTCGAGGCGCAGCTGGACGCGATGCTGAACCCGATCGTGCAACTGCGCTCGGGCGGGTATATCGTCATCAATCAGACCGAGGCGCTGGTCGCCATCGACGTGAACTCCGGCCGCTCGACGCGCGAGCGCAGCATCGAGGACACGGCACTCCGCACCAACCTCGAAGCCGCCGAGGAGGCCGCCAAGCAGTTGCGCATGCGCGACCTGGCGGGGCTGATCGTCATCGACTTCATCGACATGGAGTCGCGCCGCAACAATGCCGCCGTGGAACGCAAGCTCAAGGACGCGCTGAAGCATGACCGGGCGCGCATCCAGGTGGGCAGCATCAGCCATTTCGGCCTGATGGAAATGAGCCGCCAGCGGCTGCGCCCCTCGCTCACCGAGGCATCGCTCATCACCTGCCCGCATTGCGCCGGCATGGGGCATATCCGCAGCCCGGAAAGCGCCGCGCTGCATATCCTACGCGCCATTGAGGACGAAGGGGCGAAGTACCGCGCCGCCGAGATCTCGGTCACACTGCCGCCGGAGATCGCCTTCTATCTGTTTAACCACAAGCGCGAGCGGCTCTCGGCCATTGAGGCACGCTATAATATGCGCGTGATCTTTGTGCCTGACGCGACGCTGACGGGGACGAATTTCCGCATCGACAAGCTGAAGGCGCAGACCGCGCCGCCGCCGCCCGCGCCGGTAACGCCGGAGCGCCGCCTGCCGGCGCCGGTGGCCGAGCCGGTGATGGAGGAGGAAGAGCCCGAAGCCGAAGCTGAGGCCGAGACGGAAGAGACCGAGACCAACGCCGAGAAGAGCGAGCGCAAGCGGCGCCGCCGCCGCCGTGGCAAACGCCGTACCGAAAACGGCGCGCCGGAAGCTGGCGAGACGGCGGAAGGCGAGGAGAAGGAGGCCACGGAAGCCCCTGCCCCCGAAGCTTCCGTAGCGGTGGTGGAAGAGGATCAGCCCTCGGAACTCGATCTGGTTCTGGCCGCCGCCCTGGGTGAACCCGCTGACGAACCGGAAGCGGCGCCGATGGAGCTTGTGCCCGTGGAGCCCGCCGCCGAGGAAGCCGCGCCCAAGCGCCGCCGCACACGCGGCCCACGCCGCCGCAAGGGGGATGAGGCCGCGCCCGCCGAGCCGGTATTCGCCGACATCGCGGATATATTCGAGGCCGCCGAGCGCGCCGAGGCGCAGCAGCCCCGCAAGCCCCGCCGCGCTCCGCGCCAGGAAGCCAAGGCAACCGCCGAGGCGGCACTGCCGGTGATCGTGGCGGAAACTCCCGCAGCGGAAGCCCCGGCCCCCGCGCCGACGGTGGAAGCTCTCGTCCCGGCACCGGAGCCAGTTGCCGCCCCCGTGGCGGAAACCGCCACGCCGGAGAAGGTCGCGAAGCCTGTCGTGGTTGGCGCCGACACCCCGGCGGAGAAGAAAAGCGGCTGGTGGCGGCGCTAAAAAGCCCGCGTTTTGGCTAGGCCGGGCTCCGGTTTCAGCCAAAACGCGCCCACCTAGGGCTGACCGTTTACATTTCGTAGCGGAATTGGCGGCCCCATAGCCGCCAATTCACTTGAAATGAACACAAATCGGGCGAATCATAGAGTTTGAGGTCTTATTGACCATTCTCAGGAGTGACGCAGTCCATGGCTTTTACCCCGAATAATTCCTACCGCACGGCGCAGACCGGCTATGCCGCTTACGGCAGCGCTGCGCTGGATGCGGGTCTGCGCGCTTATATGCTGCGCGTGTATAATTGGATGGCCTCCGGTTTAGTGCTGACCGGGCTGGTAGCCTTTAGCATCTCGCACACGGCGCTCATGAACGCCTTTTACCCGCTGGTGCAAACCGCGAGCGGTGATTACGTGCCGCATCCGACCATCCTGGCCTATGCCGCCATCTTCGCGCCGCTGGCCTTCGTGATGGTGCTGAGCTTTGGCGTGAATAGGCTATCCACCACCGCGGCCCAGGGGTTGTTCTGGGCCTTCTGCGCGGCGATGGGCGCCAGCATGACCAGCATTTTCATGGTCTATACTCAGACATCGATCACGGAAGTGTTCTTCATCACCGCCGGCACCTTCGCGGGCACCAGCCTGTATGGCTATGTGACGCGCCGGGATCTGACGAGCCTGGGCAGTTTCTTCATGATGGGGCTGATCGGTATTCTCATCGCCATGGTGGTGAATATCTTCCTGCACTCCCCGGCGGTGGCGTTTGCCATCAGCATTCTCGGCGTGCTCATCTTCGTCGGCCTCACGGCCTATGACACGCAGCGGATCAAGACCGAGTACCTGCAATATGGTTCGTCCTACGGCGTGGAGATGGCGAATAAGCGCAGCGTCTATGACGCGCTGACGCTATACCTGAACTTCATCAACCTGTTCATGTTCCTGCTGCAGCTCTTTGGGCAGCGGAACAACCGCTGAGGCAAGCACCTTAAAAACTGAGGTTTATCACCGGCGGCCATATAACGTGGCCGCCGGTTTTGTTTTCAGAGGGAGGAAACCATGACGAAACCCCTGGTGCTGACCTTTATCGGGCATGACCGGCCCGGCCTGGTGAACGCGATCGCGGAGACAATCGCCTCGGTGGGCGGCAACTGGCTGGAGAGCCGGCTGGCGCATCTGGCCGGCGAGTTCGCCGGCATTGTTCTGGTGAGCGTGCCGGAGCCACGGGTGCAGGCATTGATAGGCGCCTTGCGGGAGCTTGAGGCAGGGGGGCTGAACTTCACTATAGCCCTTGGCAGCCCCCTGAAGCCGGAGAATGGCTACGAGACGCTCACGCTCGACCTGCTCGGCCATGACCGGCCGGGGATCGTGCGCGATGTCACCCAGACCCTGACCAAGCTCGGCGTGAATATCGAGGCGTTCACCAGCCTCATCGAAAGCGCGCCCTTCACCGGCGAGGCGATGTTCCGCGCTTCCCTGCGGCTGCGTGTGCCCGAGCATATCGCGGCGGAGGATGTCCGCCAGACGCTGGAAAAGCTGGCCGATGAGATCATGGTCGATTTGCGGACGGGGACGGAGGCTTAGCCCCGCCCCAAAGCCGCCAGGAACTCCGTCCATTCGCGCTTGGAGAGGCCGGAAGATGCCTGCTCCACCGGCTCGTCGGCCAGCAGCTTCTTCAGCACCTCCATCATCTTCGCCGAGAAGGTCACGGCACCCAGGCGGTAATCAGTGAAGGCGCGGTAGGCGAGTGGCACCCAGGCTTCCACCATCTTCAGCATCGCCTCGGCATAGACGCGGATCTCGTACTGGGCGTGGCTGTCCGCCCGCAGACGCAGGAAGTGGAAGAGATTGTGCAGATCGGTCTTCCAGTACCATTGCGTGTAGGTGTTCAGTGTCAGGTTCATCCGCGCCAGCTCTCTGGCCAGGCCGATCTCGTCGCCCAGCATCTCCTCGTAATGGCCATAGGCCTGCTCCGCGTCCTCGCGCAGCAGGTTCAGCACACGCTCGGCGGTGGAGCCATCCAGCACCTCGCCCCTTCCCTGCCGGTTGTCGGTGGACTGGGCGGCTAGGTTCTCCGGAGTGGGGATGTAGAAATCCTTGTCCAGAATGGAGTAGCGGGCGGAGTATTCGTTCACGTTCGCGGTGCGATGGCGGATCCATTGGCGGGCCACGAAAATCGGCAGTTTCACGTGAAACTTGATCTCGCACATCTCGAATGGCGTGGAGTGGTAGTGGCGCATGAGGTAGCGGATCAGCCCCTCATCCTCCAGCGCCTTGCGGGTGCCGCGCCCGTAAGAGACGCGGGCAGCCTGCACCACGGCGGCGTCGTCCCCCATGTAATCCACCACGCGGATGAAGCCGTGGTCCAGCACCGGAATGGCGGTGAACAGCAGCGCCTCCAGCGCCGGTACGGTGGGGCGGCGGGTTTGGTGGGACATGCCGCGAGCGGCGTCGATCTCGTTTTGCTGGTCAGGTGAGAGGCTCATGCCTGCTCAATAACCGGGTTTGCCAGATAAATCGACTAGCTTAGCCCTTCCACATTGGCACGCTCCAGCTTATATTAGCCCCGTCAGCTTGCTGACTATGGTGATAAACGGTGCGTGGAATAAACGTTGTGGACCCGGGGGCAGTACCCGGCGCCTCCACCAAATACCCAGGTTTTCCGGGGTGCATGGGGGCGAAACAGACTCGACACGCGTGGTAAAGACCCATCTTTTGCCCGGCATTGTACCGCCGTCATCGGGCTATAACTTAAATGCGAACGATAATAACGTTGCATTCGCTGTCGCTGCCTAAAAACAGCTAAGCGCGGTTCGGGGGGCACCGGGCAACAGAAGCCCCCCACTCCTACTCTATAGTCTTGCCCTGGCCCGCCGCCCCCGGATAGGTTCTCCCCTGTTGATGCCAACATCATCCAAAGGGGAGTTAAAATGTCATCCGATGCTATTTATGTGTTCGCGATTCTGACCGCCGCCGAGGGTAAGGCCGACCCGTTGCGCGCCGCCCTCTCGGCCCTGGTGCCGGAGACGCGCAAGGAGCCTGGGTGCATCCAGTACACGCTGCATGAGGCCAGCGCGGCGCCGGGCACGTTCTATGTGTACGAGGTCTACAAGGACCAGGCGGCGGTGGAGGCGCACATGAACAGCCCATATCTGCAAGCCGCCTTGGCAAAAGCCGGGCCGCTACTGGGGAATGCTCCCTCTATTGTGCCGACCAAACAGATCGCCTGACGACAAAAAAAAGGCGGCGCATAAAGCGCCGCCAAGTTTAGGGAGGAAACGTCCAAGAAAATAGGAGAGATAACTCATCCTATGGGTGGGGTTATAGATGAGACGGGTTTGCCGCGACACAGGCTTTTGCGCAGCGCAGCATTGCGGTTTTGCGTGGGTTCATGTAGTTTTGTTCACAGTTCCGCATAGCCGCAGGCTTCACCTGCAGGATTATTCCATACTTGGTCATGCCTCAGGCACTAAAACGATGACCGCCGCCTGCGCGGCGACGCCCTCGCCCCGCCCGGTGAAACCCAGCCGCTCCGTTGTCGTCGCCTTCACGGAGACCAGGCTGACATCAACCCCCAGCAGCTCCGCCAGCCGCGCGCGCATGGCCGAGGCGTGCGGGGTGATCTTTGGGCGCTCACAGATGATGGTGATGTCCGCATTGGCCAGCCTGCCGCCACGGGCAGCGATACGCTCGGCGGCATGGCGCAGGAAACGGGCACTGTCAGCATCCTTCCATGTGTTCTCGGAAGGCGGGAAGTGCCGGCCGATATCACCCTCCGCCAGCGCACCGTAAATGGCGTCGCACAGCGCATGAATGCCGACATCGGCATCCGAATGCCCGGCAAGGCCCTGCTCGTGCGGCACGGTGACACCGCAGATGATCATCGGGCGGCCTTCCGCCATGGCGTGAACGTCAAAACCGGTGCCAATGCGGGGAATCATGGTATTGCTCCAAAAATTTGCTTGGCCGGAGATGTACGGGCTTAACCAAGCACGTCAACCTTGCATAAGGGTCATTGCGTGACGCGCCCGTGGGCGGTACTTTGCACAAATCATGAGCAGTGACTTTTCCCCGATGATCAAACCCGTGACGCTTGGCACCGGTGCGCGCCAAGTGGCGCTGGATCAGCCCGTGATTCTGGCACCGCTCTCCGGCGTCACGGATCTGCCTTTCCGCGCTCTGGTGAAGGAGATGGGGGCTGGGCTCGTGGTCTCGGAGATGATCGCCTCCTGGGCCATGGTGCGGGAGAACCGCAACACGCTGCGCATGGCGGAAGTGGCGGCCGGTGGCGGCCCGTCCTCGGTGCAGCTGGCTGGCTGCGAGCCGGAGGCGATGGCCGAGGCGGCGCGAATCGCCGTTGGGCTGGGTGCTGACCTCGTGGATATTAATTTCGGCTGCCCGGTGAAAAAAGTGGCCATCGGCCAGACCGCGGGCTCGGCGCTGATGCGCGACGAGGTGCTGGCCGGCAAGATACTGGAAGCCACGGCCCGCGCCGTGGACGTGCCGGTGACGCTGAAAATGCGCATGGGCTGGGACCACCAGAGCCTCAACGCCCCTGCCCTCGCGCGCATTGCCGAGGAATCGGGCATTGCCATGCTCACCGTGCATGGCCGTACCCGCCAGCAATTCTACGAGGGCGTGGCGGATTGGGATTTCGTGGCCAATGTGAAGCAGGCGGTGAAGCTGCCCGTGATTGTGAATGGCGACATCACCACCGAGCAGAAAGCCGCCGAGGCGCTGCGCCGCTCCGGGGCTGATGGCGTGATGATCGGCCGCGGTTCTTATGGCCGCCCGTGGTTCCTGCAGCAGGTTATCGGCTATCTCACCACCGGCCAGTTCACCGCGTCACCCTCCTTGGCCACACAGAAGGAAATCCTGCTGCGCCATTACCGCGATATCCGCAGCCATTTCGGCGAGAAGGGCGGCGTGCGCCTCGCCCGCAAGCATGTGGCTTGGTACAGCCACGGGCTGCGCGGTTCCGCCGCCTTCCGCGCGCGAATGAACCGGCTGGATAGCGGCGCCGCGGTGGAGGCGCTGATCGGCGAGTTCTACGATCCGCTGATCGAATCCGGCTTCATTCGCCAGGATGAGACGGCTCCATCCGGTGAAACGGCGCTGGCGGCATGAGCGGCTTCAAGCGGGCCTTCGGGCTGGTTAAACGCCCTATGCGGCAGAAAACCGAGCTCAAAATCGACGCCACGCAGATTCTGGAAACCCTGCCGCTCGCCGTGGCGGTGCTGGACGGTAACGATGTGTTCTGCGCCGTGAACTATGCGGCGGAGGAGTTCTTCGGCTCATCCAAGGCGCTCTTGCTACACGCCAATCTCGGCGAGATATTGCCGGTGGACCATCCTGTCTTCCTGGTGCTGGAACGCGCCCGGCGCGGCGGCGTCACCATTGCCGAGCATGACATGATCCTGGAAGGCCCGCGCATGACGCGGCGCGGCTGCTCGGTGCAAGCCGCCCCGATGCTGGACCATCCGGACTATGTGGTCCTGACCTTGCAGGACGAATCCGCCGCGCGGGCGCTGGACCAGCAGATGTCCGCCCGCAACGCGGCGCGCAGCATTACCGGCATGGCGGCGATTCTGGCGCATGAGGTGAAGAACCCGCTCTCGGGGATTCGCGGTGCCGCGCAATTGCTGGAGATGAGCGCGCCCGCCGCTGACCGCGAACTCGCGGTGCTGATCCGCGACGAGGCCGACCGCATCCGCGCGATGGTCGAACGCATGGAGACCTTTGGCGAGAAGAAGCTGGAGCGGCAGGCGGTGAACATTCACCGCGTGCTTGAGCATGTGCGCAAGCTGGCGGGCAACGGTTTCGCCGCGCGGATCAAATTCATTGAGAGTTATGACCCCTCTTTGCCGCATGTGCTGGGCAACCGGGATCAGCTCATCCAGGTGTTGCTGAATCTGGTCAAGAACGCCGCCGAAGCCATTGCCGGCACGGAGCGGCAGGACGGCGAGATCCACCTCTCCACCGGCTTCCAGCACGGCGTGCGGCTTTCCGCCGCCACCGGGCGCTCGCGCGCCAACCTGCCGCTTTTTGTCTCCGTGCGCGATAACGGCCCGGGCATACCTGAAGATATCCGCCGCCATCTCTTCGAACCCTTTATCACCACCAAAGCCACTGGGAGCGGGCTCGGCCTAGCTCTGGTGGCCAAAATCGTAGCCGACCATGGTGGGCTGATCGACGTGGACAGCCGCCCCGGACGCACCGAATTCCGCATCAATCTGCCGGTGTTCGAGGAACCTCCCGAAAGTACGCACTGATACAATGACCCTCCCGACTGTCCTGATCGCCGATGACGACCGCTCCATTCGCACTGTGCTCACCCAGGCCCTGGGCCGCGCCGGATATCAGGTGCGCGCCACCTCCTCCGCCGCCACGCTCTGGCGCTGGGTGGAGGATGGAGAAGGCGATGTCGTCATTACCGATGTCATCATGCCTGATGAAAACGGCCTGGACTTGATCCCGCGCATCCGCCGCATCCGCCCGGAGCTGCCGGTGATCGTGATGAGCGCGCAATCCACCCTGACCACGGCGGTGCAGGCAACCCAGCGCGGCGCGTTCGATTATCTACCCAAGCCCTTTGACCTCACCGATTTGCTGGCGGTGGTGGACCGGGCGCTGAAGCAGCCGGTGCAGCTGAGCCACCAGACCGAGGCACAGAAGCCGAACCCGGACGAGGCGCTGCCGCTGATTGGCCGCTCTCCGGCGATGCAGGAGATTTACCGCATCATCGCCCGGCTTACGACCACTGATCTGACCGTGATGATCAACGGCGAATCAGGCGCGGGCAAGGAGCTGGTGGCGCGCGCTTTGCACGATTATGGCCGCCGCCGCGCCGGGCCCTTCGTGGCCATCAACATGGCCGCGATCCCGCGCGAACTCATCGAGTCTGAGCTGTTCGGGCATGAGCGCGGCGCCTTTACCGGGGCCACCAACCGGCATGTCGGGCGCTTTGAGCAGGCCAATGGCGGCACGCTGTTTCTGGACGAGATCGGCGACATGCCGCCGGAAGCGCAGACCCGCCTGCTGCGCGTGCTGCAGGAGGGCGAGTTCACCACTGTCGGCGGGCGGCAGCCGATCCGCGCCAATGCCCGTATCGTCGCCGCCACGCACCGCGATCTGCGGGCGCTGATCCGCTCCGGGCAGTTCCGCGAGGATCTATTCTACCGCCTCAACGTCGTGCCCATCCGCCTGCCGCCCTTGCGCGAGCGGCCCGATGACATCCCCGTGCTGGCGCAGCACTTCCTCAACAAGGCGCAGGCCGAGGGGCTGCCGGCAAAGACCATCGACCCCGCCGCCATGGCCATGCTCTCGGCCTATCGCTGGCCGGGCAATGTGCGCGAGCTGGAGAACCTCATCCGCCGCCTTGCCGCGCTGGTGCCGCAGCCGGTCATCACCGAGGCCATTCTGGCCCAGGAGCTGGCTGATTACGCCGTGGCGGAGGAACCCGCCCCCGCCGCCAGCGGCGATGACGCGGACAGCATGACCACCGTGGTGGAGCGGCATATCTCCCGCCTGCTCGCCGCCATCCGCGAATCCGGCGAGGAAGGTGTGCTGTATGAGCGCGCTCTGGCGGAGCTGGAGCGCCCGCTGATCCGCATGACCCTGGCGGAGACGCGCGGCAACCAGATCCGTGCCGCGGCATTGCTCGGCCTCAATCGCAATACGCTGCGCAAGAAGATCCGCGAGCACGGCATCGGCGTGCAGCGCCGGGTGGGGTAACGCGCATGGCCAAACTGCCCCGAAACTGGCCAACCCTCTGATGGCCAACGGCGACGACATGCCGCCACGCTCGGGGCTGGCCTATATTGTGGATTTGCTGCTAGGGCGGGTCTCGACCCTGCTGGTGGCATCCATGGCGCTGCTGCTGGGTATCGCCTCCTTCGCGGTGCTGGCAGGGCGGGTGAAGCTCTCCGTGCATTCGGGCACGGCGGTGGGCATGATCGTGGCAGATTTCGCCGCATTGCTGCTGCTGATCATCGTGCTCGCCGGGCGGGTGACGCGCGTGGTGCTGGAGCACCGGCGCGGTGCCGCCGGCGCCAGGCTGCATGTGCGGCTGGTGTTCCTGTTCGGCGGCGTGGCGGCGGTGCCTGCCATTCTGGTGGCGATATTTGCCATCGTGTTCTTCAATTTTGGCATCCAGGCCTGGTTCAACCAACGTGTGCAGACGGCACTGGATGAGAGCAACCAGGTGGCGCAAGGCTACCTGCAAGAACACAATAACGACATCCGGCTGGATGCGCTGGCCATGGCGAATGATCTCTCGCAGAACGGCAGCGTGTTCTTCGGCAACCCGAACGAGTTCGCCTCGTATCTGGTCACCCAGGCGACGGTGCGCGGCCTGACCCAGGCGGTGATCTTCCAGCCGCTGAACGGGGAGATCGTGGCCTCAGCCGGACTATTCGCGGGGATGGCGGCGACTGTGCCGGATTCGCGGGCGATCTCGCAGGCCCAGAACGACCAGGTGCCGGTAATCAGCCCTCCGGGCAGCACTGTGGAGCAAGCGGTCATCAAGCTCGACATCACGCCGCCGCTGATGCTGATGATCGAGAAGCCCATCGACCCGGCGATTCTCGACCATGTAAGCAAGACCGAACAGGCCGTGGCGGAGTATCAGCGGCTTTCCAAGAACCGCGCCGGGCTGGAGGTGTCCTTCGCGCTCATCATCGCGGTGCTGGCGCTGCTGGTGCTCTCGGCGCTGGTCGGTTTCGGCCTCGTCATCGCCAACCAGATCGCCAAGCCCATCGGGCATCTCATCCGCGCGGCGGAGAAGATACGCGATGGCGACCTCGCCGTGCGCGTGCCGGAAAAAGATACTGGCGACGAGATGGCGGGCCTCTCCCGCGCCTTCAACAAAATGACGGCGCAGCTGGCGGCGCAGCGCAGCGAGCTGCTGGATGTGAACAACCAGCTCGACGAGCGGCGGCGCTTTACGGAGACAGTGCTGGCCGGGGTTTCCGCCGGCGTGATCGGGCTGGATAATAACGGGCGGATCGAACTCGCGAACCGTGCCGCCTCGGATTTGCTGGGGATCGACCTCGTGCCGCAGATCGGCCTCAATCTCGCCAATGTCGCGCCCGAATTCGGACCGCTGATCGCGGCAGTGATGAACTCCCCCGAGCGCCCGGCGACGGCGCAGATTGAGCATGGCAAGGTAATGCAGAAACGCATGCTGCTGGTGCGCATCGGGGCGGAGATGAAGGCGGAGACAGCGGTTGGGTTTATTGTGACGTTCGACGACGTGACCGAGCTGCTCTCGGCCCAGCGCAAGGCCGCCTGGGCGGATGTGGCGCGCCGGATCGCGCATGAGATCAAGAATCCGCTGACGCCCATTCAGCTTTCCGCTGAGCGGCTGAAGCGCCGCTTCGCCAAGGAGATCACCTCCGACCCGGAAAGCTTCAGCCTGTGCGCGGATACGATCGTGCGGCATGTGGGCGATATCGGCCGCATGGTGGATGAGTTCTCCACCTTCGCGCGCATGCCCACCCCGGTGATGCGTACCGAATCGCTGGAGCGAATCGCGCGCGAGGCGATGGTGCTGCAACGCGTGGCGCAGCCGCATATCGCCTGGCAGGTGGAGATAGACGAACCGCTGCGCGCCGTGTGCGACCGCCGGTTGCTCGGCCAGGCGCTGACCAACCTGCTGCAAAACGCGGCGGATGCGGTCTCCATGCGCGAGGGCGCCAAGCACGTGACCCTGCGCCTTGCGGCACAGGGCGGCATGGCGGTTTTGAGCGTGACCGATGACGGCGTAGGCCTGCCGGAAACCGACCGCGCGCGGCTGATAGAGCCCTATGTGACACATAAACCCAAGGGCACCGGACTTGGCCTTGCCATTGTCGCCAAGATCATGGAGGACCATGGTGGGCGGCTGGAGTTGAAGCCCGCCCCTTGCGGCGTGGGCGCGGAGGTAAGCCTGATCCTGCCCGCTCTGGCACCGGACGAAACAGAGGAAGAGAAGGAGTTGCCGCAGCAATGACCGAGATTCTGATCGTTGATGACGAGCCGGATATCCGCCTGCTGGTTGAGGCGATTTTGCGCGACGAGGGCTATGAGGCCCGCAGCGCCGGCACCTCCGACGAGGCGCTGGCGGCGTACCGCGCGCGCCGGCCAAATCTCGTGATCCTCGACGTGTGGCTGCAAGGCTCCAAGCTGGACGGCATCGGGATTCTGGAGGTGCTGCACCAGGAGGTGCCGCGCGTGCCGGTGGTGATGTTCTCCGGCCATGGCACGATCGAGACCGCGGTCGCGGCGATTCAGCGTGGCGCTTATGACTTTATCGAGAAGCCTTTCAACTCGGACCGGCTGCTACTGGTGGTGAAGCGCGCGCTGGAGGCGGCGAAGCTGACCGCCGAGAACGCCGAGCTGCGCTTGCGCGTGGGCAATGAGACGAACCTGACCGGCGAGGGCAATGGCATTTCATCGCTGCGCGCCGCCGTGGAGCGCGTGGCGCCTACCGGTTCGCGCGTGCTGATCTCCGGTGCGCCAGGCTCCGGCAAGGAGATTGTGGCGCGGATGATCCACGCCAAATCCCGCCGCGCGGAAGGGCCGTTCGTGGTGCTGAACTGCGGCATATTGGCGCCGGAGAAGTTCGAGAGCGAGTTATTCGGCGTGGAGGCCACGGCGGATACACCACGCAAGGTGGGCGTACTGGAGCGCGCCCATGGCGGCACCCTGCTGCTCGACGAGGTTTCCGAACTTCCCCTGGAAACACAAGGCAAGATCGCGCGCGTGTTGCAGGACCAGAGCTTCGAGCGCGTGGGTGGCAATGCGCGGGTGAAGGTGGATATCCGCGTGCTCGCCACCACGGCGAAGGATTTGCAGGCGGAGATCGCCGCCGGGCGGTTCCGCGAGGACCTCTATTACCGGCTGGCCGTGGTGCCGCTGCGGGTGCCGGCGCTGAAGGAGCGGCGCGAGGATATTCCAGCCCTGGCCGAGAGCTTTTTAAAGCATGCGGCGGAGATTTCCGGCCTGCCGGCGCGCAGCCTGGGCTCGGACGCCATCGCGGCGCTGCAGGCGCATGACTGGCCGGGCAATGTGCGCCAGCTGCGCAACATCATGGACTGGCTGATGATCATGCGCTCGAATGAGCCGGGCGAGGCATTCCATGCCGAGCATCTGCCGACGGAGCTTTCCGCCCACGCCCCGCGCGCCCTGGCGATAGACCCGGCGGCGGACGTGATGGCGTTGCCCTTGCGCGAGGCGCGGGACGTATTCGAGACGCAGTATCTGCAGGCGCAGCTGCTGCGCTTCGGTGGCAATATCTCGCGTACCGCGAATTTCGTGGGCATGGAGCGCAGTGCGCTGCACCGCAAGCTCAAGCAGCTTGGCATTGGCGCCGAGGACCGCGTGGGGGTATAACCCCCCGCCCGGGCTGGCGCCCCCTCTGAAACGTGCCATCAGTGCTTGATAAGAATTTTTTTTGAGCTAAAAGAAACCACGTGACCCCCGGTGCCTTAATATGCCGGCGGCGCTCAGGGTTTGCTTTGCCGGTCTCACGGGTTCCAGCCAGAACCACGGGGATTTTCGATGTCGGAGTTGCGTAAGGATAGCCTATCGTTCATCGAGGCACTCGGCCAGTCAGTGGCCAATGTCTCGCCCACCTTGACGCCCGCCCTGTCGGTCGCGGTCGTCGCCAGCATGGCCGGAACGGCGTCCTGGTTCGTCTTCATGCTCTGCACGATGGCGCTGTTCATCGTGGCGCTGAACATCTCCAAGCTGGCCGGGCGCATTCCGGCGGCTGGCTCGTTCTTCATCTACGTGTCGCGCAGCCTGGGGCCGGTCTGGGGCGTGCTGTCCGGCTGGGCCATGCTCGCGGCCTATCTCTTCACCGCCATGGCGCTCACCATCGCCACCTCCATTTTCGTGAAGACCTTCTTTGCCTCCATCGGCATCACCCTCGCGGTCCCGAACGCGGTTATGTACCTTATCATCTCAGGGCTGATCTGGATGTTCGCGACGCGCGACGTGCGGATCTCCTCGCGCATTGGGCTGACGCTCGAGGGGATCTCGATGACCATCATCCTGGCGGTGATCGTCGTTACCCTGGCGCATTCCGGCTTCAAGCCGGACACCACGCAGCTCAGCCTGAAGGGCGCCAGCTTCGGCGGTATCACCCAGGCCATTGTGTTCGGCATCTTCTCCTTCGTGGGCTTCGAATCTGCCGCCTCGCTGGGCAAGGAGACCAAGAACCCGCACACCACCATCCCCAAGGCGATTATCTGGACGGCGGTTTCCTCGGGCCTGTTCTTCATGATCACCACCTACGCCATCACCCAGGGCTTTGGGGATGATGCCGCCGCCCTTGGCAGCAGCGCCGCGCCGATCGGCGACATCGCCAACAAGGTCGGCAAATGGATGACCGCCCCGGTGTATTTTGGCGCTACCGTGTCCTCTTTCGCCTGCGCCCTGGCCTCGCTGAATGCCTTCGGCCGCATGTTGTTCTCACTCGGCCGCTACCAGTTCGTGCACAACTCGATGGGCCTGGTGGACAAGACGCACCGCACCCCCATCATCGCGCTCACCTGCGGCGCGGTACTGAACTTCTTGGTCTGCGCCGCCTTCTCTGGCCAAGCCGAGACCAACACTTATGGCTGGTACGGCACGCTCGCCTCTTACGGTTTCATTATCGTGTATCTGCTCTGCTCCATCGCGGCGCCGGTATTCCTCAAAGGCACGGGCGAGTTGAAGCTGGGCACCGTGGTGACAGGCGTGCTGGGCGTGGTCTTCATGCTCTTTGCCCTGGGTGGCAGCGTGTACCCGGTGCCATCGGCGCCATATAACTACTTCCCCTATGCATTCGGGGCCTACCTGCTGCTTGGCTTTGCCTGGTTCACTTTTGTGCGCCTGCGCTCACCGCAAGTTCTGGCTGGCATTGAGCATGATCTGGAAACGGCGGCGACCGAAATCTCGTAACCCAGCCAAAACCGGCGCCGTGAAAGCGGCGCCGGTTTTTTTTGCTACCGCCGTGCCGGAATGCAGAGCACCGCCCGCAGGCCGGGGTGGTTATCCACTAGTTGCAGCGTGCCGCTATGCAGCTGCGCCACCGCCACCACCAGAGCCAGCCCCAATCCGGAGCCCGAGGTATTGCGCGCGGCCTCGCCCCGGAAAAACCGCTCTGTCGCGCGGTCGCGGTCCTGCTCGGCAATACCTGCGCCACGATCCGCCACCGAAATCTCCACCACCGCTTCCTCCAGCCGCCCGGTGAGCGAGATCACTGTCGAGGGGGGCGAAAACTTCAAAGCATTATCGAGAAGATTCGCTACCGCCTGCTGCACCAGCTCGCGGTCTCCCAGTACCGGCAGTGGCGCCTGAATCACGGTCTGCAGACGCAGCCCGCGCTCCTCGGCCACGGCGCTGTACAACTCATCCATATCACGCAGCAGCGGCGCCAAGTCGATAACGGCGAAGGCAGTGCGGCGCGACCCGGCTTCGATTTCGGCAATTCGCAGCAATGCCTCGAACACGCCGACGATACCATCCAGATCCAGCATGGCGCGCTCTATGGCCTGCTCCATCTCATCCGGCTTATGCGCATACCTGGCGGCATCCTCCAGCCGCGTGCGCGCGCGCGTGATCGGTGTACGCAAATCATGCGCGATGGCGTTGGAGACCTGGCGCACACCGTCCATTAGCCGCGAGATACGCTCCAGCATGTCGTTGATAATGATGGCGAGCTCGTCGAACTCATCGCCTAGCCCCGTCAGCGGCACACGGCGCGCGAGGTCGCCACGCGCGATGGCCCGGGTGGTGGTGGCGATATTGCCGATCATGCGCCGGAACAGCGAGCGGATGAGCAGCGCGCCCAGCACGCCGAGCACCACCATCAGGCAGGCAGCCCAGATCAGCCCCTCCTGCAGCACCACGCTCAGTTGGGCCCGCGCCCGCACATCCCGCCCCACCAGCAGCCGCACGCCATCCGGCAGGTTCACGGCACGCAGCAACGCGATGCTGCTCTCGCCATTACGGCTCACCGGCAATTGGTAGAATACCGCAACATTGTTCAGCCCCGCTGGCCAGCGGTCGAGATTGCCGGCGATGCGGTTCCCGGACGGGTCGGCCAGCAGATAGATCCCGTCACTAACCCCGGCATCGTCCAGCCGGCCCCGGATAGCGGAGACGACAGCGGGCAGCCCGCCGATCGTCTCGTGTTCCTGCAACGCCGCGATATCGGTGCGCACGGCGCTCTCCACTTGGTGCTGCAACAGCCCCACGGTGGAGTACCAGAGCGAAACGGCGAGCAGGAAGGCTGAAAGGCCAAACACCACGGCGTAGACGAGGGCAAAGCGTATTCCGGCCGAGCGGATCAGAAGCCAGGGGCGTGACTGACCCGGCCGCCGGGCTTTTGCCGGCGGCCGGGTCAGACCGAAACTCGAGGGCTTGAGCTTATTCATCGCGATCCGGCGTGCCGGGGCTAGGCCTCTTCGGCGCGCAGCATGTAACCGGCATTGCGCACGGTATGCAGCAAAGGAAGCTCGAATGGCTTGTCGATCTTCTGACGCAGGCGCGAAACATGCACATCAATCACATTCGTTTGCGGGTCAAAATGGTAATCCCACACGCCCTCCAGCAGCATGGTGCGGGTTACGACCTGCCCGGCATGGCGCATCAGGTATTCCAGCAGGCGGAACTCCCGCGGCTGCAGGTCGATCTTGTGCTGGCCCCGGCGCACGCTGCGTGACAGCAAGTCCATCTCCAGATCGCCCACAAGCAAGCGGGTGGCCGGGCCGTCATTCTTGCCGCGCCGGGTCAGCGCCTCCACCCGCGCCAGCAATTCGGCAAAGGCGAAGGGCTTGGTCAGGTAATCGTCCCCGCCAGCCTTCAGCCCCTTCACCCGGTCATCCACCTGGCCAAGAGCCGAGAGGAACAGGACCGGCGTGGTGTTGTCCTGACCACGCAATGTTTCCAACAGGCGCAGCCCGTCTATGCCGCCGGGCAGCATGCGGTCCAGAATGATCGCGTCAAAATTCTCCGAGGCGGCAAGAAACAGACCGTCACGCCCGTTATCGGCGTGTTCCACGGTGTGCCCAGCCTCGCGCAATCCCTTCACGACAAAGCTGGCCACGTCCTTATCGTCCTCCACGACCAGTATTCGCATACTTATTCCCCTAATTGAGCCGGCCGACGCCCGACGATAACCGGTACATGAAATACATGATTGTTTCTGCTGACCCCTAGCACTACCTTACTGCCTGGTAGCATGGAGGCAATGGCGCGGGTCAGCCCCGCCGCGCCGGAGATTGAATCGCCGTTAACTGTGAGCACCATCTCGGCGGGCACAAGCCCAGCCCGGTCCGCCGGTCCGCCGGGCTCTATACCGGTGATAACCGCCCCCCCGACGGGCACTTGCTGCACGCTCGCCTGGTCCTGCACCGAGACCCCGAGCCATCCGCGCGCCACCGCGCCATGAGCGATCAGTGTACTGACTATTGGTGCCGCGCTGTTGCTGGGAATGGCGAAGCCGATGCCCACCGATCCGCCAGAAGGCGAGACTATAGCTGAATTTATGCCAATCACGGTGCCCGCCATGCTGAATGCGGGACCACCGGAATTACCGGGGTTTATCGGCGCGTCCAGCTGCAGGAAATGTGTGAACGGGCCATCACCGATATCCCGCCCCTCGGCGGAAATGATACCCAATGTGAACGAGTTGCCGAGCGCGAACGGGTTGCCGGCAGCCAGCACCCAATCCCCCACCTGGGCGGTGGAGGAGTCCCCCCAATGTGCCGCCGGGAGCGAATGGGGTGACAAGATTTTAATGACAGCGATATCCGTGAGGTCGTCCGCGCCGATCAGCCGGGCGGTGTAATGCTCGCCATTATCCAGCGTCACGCCAATATGCGCGGCCCCGGCGATCACGTGGTCGTTGGTGACGATCATGCCGTCCGGGCTGATGATGAAGCCCGAGCCCGCCGCCTGAGCGAGTTGCGGCGCATGGGCATGGCTGCCCGGCTGCAACGGCGACGAAGCTGGTGGTAGCGCGGTCTCCGGCGCCTCCGTCACCTCTATGCCGACCACGCTGGGGGCGACAGCCCGCACCAGCGGGGCCAGCGAGTTCGGCGCCCCGGCGAACAGGGAAAATTGCGCCCGCGCCACGCCTCCCC
>Ga0255356_1000738_pt1 | contig 21582 bp, 16 predicted proteins | sample HBST100metaG_FD_189944 | JGI IMG/M metagenome (GOLD analysis project Ga0255356, IMG submission 189944) | Peat soil microbial communities from Stordalen Mire, Sweden - H.B.S.T100 | ecosystem: Environmental > Terrestrial > Soil > Wetlands > Peat | place: Sweden: Norrbotten County, Stordalen Mire...
GCTCGTCATGGCGTAGCCGTGGTCAATGTGCGGATGCTGCTCTGGGTCGATGGCGACACTACGCCCGCCGTCCAGTTTGAGGCGCATCCTTCCATCAGCGCCGAATTCTTCCACGATTCCAAGTTCACGATTAGCAATCTTCAGCTCATTGTCTGGCGAGGTGAACTGAATACGGTCGCCAACAGAAAAAGCCTTCTCCTGAGCACGGTAGGCGATAACGCCCATCTGTCGGCGCGGATCGTAGGTTTGCTCGCTTCCGTCCGCGCGCACCACCGTCACAAGATTCTTTTGAGCATCAACACCGACAACGCGCGTGTATTCGCCCCTCTTGATGCCGGTTTCTTGAGAACTGCGCGAGTAGCGCAGAATGTCGTCCACTTGGTATTGCCGCGCCCAAGTGCGATCCGCTCCGGTCATTTCCTGACGCGGCACCAGTGTTTTGATGGCATACTCTACGCGGTTCACCAATCCTCGCGACTGCAATTCACGATGAATCCGCTGATTGATCTCTGCCCGTGATCTGTTATCCGGCGAAACGACAACAGGTTTCCAGCTTTTCCGGTGGTCACATCGGAAGGGATTGCAGGCAAGCTCTTGCGTTCTGGGGCTGTCTTCATCAGCCACCGAATTTCGGTTGCCGATCCTGCCTTTTCCGCTGCCTTGCTGCACTGCCAATAGTCGAGCAAATAATAACTTTGAAGCGGCTCGATCTCCCATACAAACCAAGCTGCAAATGCCAGCACAGGCGCACCCACGAGCGCGGCCATAAGCGCCGCAGTTCGCCACGGAAATGCACGGCGAATCCGCTGCAATCTCACGGCGTTTTGCCCCCTGATTCGGGTGCCGTATGGCGGCGCTTTCGGACCAGCAATTCCTCGGCTTTCTGGTCCTTGATCGCGTCGGCATACGTGCTGATTCTGCGCAAGGTTTCGTCGCTCAATGGACCCTTGGAAGCAACCGCGAATAGGTTGACGATCAGGCTGCGCAAACCCATCAGTTCCGCCAGCAGAACCGTGTCCGTTGTCTTCTCTTCACCTGTGGCGCGGGCCTGGGCGAGCGCGGCCTCGCGCAGCCATTCGGCAACTTTCTTCCCGGCGCTGGAAGCCGCATATTCGACCTCGGCGAACTCGGCGTCGGTAAGCCGCGTCGCAATCGACTTGGTGCGATTGCTCTCGCTCGTCGGCACAGCAGACGGAGCGGTGACAGGCATTTTGCCATCTAGAGAGGTCATCGGCGTATACCTCAGTACGGGCATTGTAGCGCCGTTCCTGTGGTGGCGCTATTGGGGCAGAACACTATAACCCCATACGAGAGAATGTGTTCACGCGCAGAGTGCATTGGAACCATTCGACCTATTGCCGCGTTTACGGTTGTAAACGCAAAACGCTAACCTTTTGAATATGCGCATGTTAACAAAAGCGCTCAACAGGTATACTTACAGCAACCCCACTGGGGATGACGTGTCAACTTTCATCCGCTGCGTAAGCAGCGCACACAACGGCTCCTGACAAGCCTTCGCCCTTGAAAAGCAACCTGCATCCTGCCCTCTTCAAGGTAGCGAACTGCAACGCTGTACTCTGGTCGTCAGTAGATACGCGGGCATAGCCGCATTTCATGGATTGATTATGGCTTTGACATTTGACCCATGCAAGCCCTTGAAAACGCGGGGCGGCGGTCGGTATTCGCAAAAAGGCGCGTTCGTCGGGAGTGAAACAGGGGGGGCGCTATAATTGGTGCCATGGAATGCCCCGAAGGATGGTCTTTTGTCTGCAAGCTCTGCGGCAAGAAGCATGAAGTGCCGGAGGAAATAGCGCCGTACTGGAAGGATATAGGGACACTCACTCAAATACCTTCCGGGAAAGTAACGCTTGGATGTTCGGAAAATCCGGGAACGGCGCAATACTCATTTTCCGACTTCACCGCTTATAAGGTTGACTAGCCGCGCTTCAACAGCGCCGGAAAATTACCCCTTGTGCCCCAAAGCCTGCATGAACGGAAAACAGGTTTGTACAGATGGCATGGCATGGATTGCTCTTCCAACCCTTCACGCTTCAGTGTGTAGTGTCGCGGATGTTGGCCGCAAAGAACTCCAGGAACCGGATGTCGGCGCGGTCGGCGGCGACGGTGACCTGGGCGGGGAGCATGGGAGCGAGTGGATGGGGAAAAGAAGCGAGCCGGTTCATGGCTCGGCCTCATTAGATTGTCGCGGCAGTGCTGAGACAATTGTGCCCCCGCGGTGGTTACAATTGCCCTGGGCACAGAATCCACGGAAACGGATCACCGAGTACATGGCCTAAACGACGACGGTTTAGATTTGTACGACCGACAAAAGGGCATTACTCATTGTTGGTTAGGAAACTTCCGTGGCTTGGATGGCCGCTGTTGGATAATCGCATGATCGAGAATTCCTCATGAAGGAGCAAATCCATGCAAGCGAATCTGGTCACAAGGACCACGGCGTTGATAGTCGTAGCCTCAGCCATAATTTGGGTAGGGATAATGCACGCGCAGGACCTCTTTAGGCGCGCTGCACCATTCGATCTGCACATCACGGACGTTCGTAGCCTCGGGCCTGAAAAGAGAGTGGGGTTCAGTAAGTCGTTGGAACTCTATGCAGTGACAGGGTACGGTCAACAGATGTCTTATGTCCTCTACTGTACGAAAGCAGCCCCTAATCCGGGCAGGGCCTACACAGCTCTTGATGAGTATGTTGTTTCCGACCTTTCTCCATTGCACCTGTGGCCCGTGGAGAGAAGCACCATCGATCTTCCCCAGGGCGCGAAGAAGAAGGGTCGCCTTTACAGGGTCATCATCATTCAAAACATCGCGTCAGGACCAAGGCCGGACCTAGCTTGTGACATCCACTCTGAGCAGGCTCTGCAGCAAAGCCCTCAATGAGTTCGCCGGCTGGCATGGCTTTTGCCACCGTAGCTAATGGCTTTACGGCGCTGCAATCTCTTTCTGCAAGGCTTGGCAGAGTAAATAGCAAGATGCTTCGCTCAGAAACGAGGCGTACGAGACTGGGTCCGGTGAATCTGGCAGCGTTCGTGTTTGGAGGAGGTCTACCGGCGATTTCTTATCGGCGGCAGCCTTGCGGAGGTCGACTCCATGGGCCAGTTTACTGCGCAATGTATAAAGGTGAAGTGCTATATCCTCGACCGTATCAGGAGGCGAATTGACATTCCAGTCGGGGAACGCACTCGTGGATGGCCCGAGATAGTCGCAAAGCTTCTTCTTGAAGTCGTTTCGATTGGCGCTGTTGCAAAGGGCTTCCAGCCCCATCACCCAAAGGAGCCCTGCGATCAACGGGTGAAAATGCTCAAGGCCTAGCTGAAGCAGCATGAACGCATTTCGTCTCTCCGCATTTAGCCCATTCATAACTTGCTTGACGCTCTCGATTGCAGCGGGCACCAGTTTAAGCAATTCCTGGTCGAATCTTCTTCTTATCGCCCATGGCCCAGGCTTCATCGGGGGTCGATGTTCTATGGCTGCCAGCAACTCAGAGTGAGCATCATGAGCTGCATCGTAAGACTGGCAGAAGAAGAGAAGGCCTTGCGTCTGTATAGGCTTCAGCATCTGAAGTGCCATCAGGCCGCACAGAAAGGCGCTCCTCATCTCTTCGTATGTCTTAGCTAAATACGACGGCGGCTCAAGGGACAGCGGTTCATAACTGTAAATGATGTATCGACTAAATTCAACGCTCTCCTGCCATTGCAAGCCTGTCATTGAGAATTTATTCCTCGCCGACAGGAGATAGTCATTTGGCTTCACCAAAGAGAACCCGTTTCCAAGGTCCACCTCCGCGTCATCGCCTGCCTCAACATCGCGCAGTCCTGAGAACATACATTGCATCGTGCCTCCCTATGCCTGCTCGGTTTCTGTCTCTGGCTTTGTTGCCGTGCTCGGCTTCGCTGGTTTGTCTTACTGAAGCGCCCCCTGCTTAACAAGGTTGGCTCAGCATCTCGGGCCTCGTCATCGCGTAAAGGGTTTGCCGTGTACATCGGTGATGTAGAAACCGGAAGTATCGTTCTTCGGGTACTCCGCTATTATTGCCCAACCCGCTCCCCCGGGGGAGGTCTGGCCGTTTTCTGGAGCCAGATCAATTTTGCCGGTTGGGCTTGGAACCCCAGGCAGGGAGGAGTATTCTTGGTGAGACACTACGTATTTGCATTAGTAGAACACTACGTATAAAATAGCTAGTATGAGTTACGTTAAGCCATCTGATGTCCACGCTCCAAAGCGTTTCTGGTCCCTAATCCATGTCATCTTTGATGGCGGGCCGGGGGGTAGCTCGCTCGCCATTGGACGTTGGAAAAACAACCCTGTTCTTGCGATGCGCTGGAACGGGACCGATGAAACTCCCCTCGGCAACCCTCAATCGCGGGGGCTGGCGACTTGGTTCATAATTCCAGAACAGCATTGGAGGCAGATACTCGAAACCGAACAATACGCGGCCATCAAAGAAGACACCCTCAATTTGGCGCGGAATTTTCTCGAACTGAAGCGCGTGTACTTTGTGAATCGCTGCCCGAACCCAGAGTGCCGCGATTATCAAAAACTCGTCCTTCACGAATACCGGACGGAGCAAATCGATAACGTTCTCGATCAGTTGAATAAAGGTGAATTGCGCTTCTATCACATCATCTGTGATGGTTTCTGGAATGCAAGCCCAGAAGATACTGCGCAGCTTACGGATGTTCTGACGGCTGCACGGGAAAGACACCGGCGCGGGGCAGGGGTCACGTTAACGGCGTTTCTGGTAGAGGACGGTTTAATACAAGCTCAACTTTCGGGATTGTCGGATGCCGTTCCGCCGTTGAGCAAACCTCAACATATGGACATGCTGTTAATGCAACTGAACAACTGCGTGGGGTTGACGGCGACGCAAAAAGAGGGGTTTCTGAAGGAGTTGAAGGAGAAGCGTACCGCCGCAATTTTCCTTCCCCGAAACGACGCCCAATTTTTTGACTAGAGGCCCAAGCCAATATCGAAGCTCTGCTCCCGCTGCGGCATGACCGCCTACTCCTGCTTCTGTTCTGGCTTCATCTCCGGCGCATGAGTGTTGCTGTGCGATACATCATGCCCCAGCGCGGCTCCCAGCTCGGTATCGGCATGAATCAGCACGCGGCCGGCGGTCTGCTGACATTCCCCGGATATTGGAAGATTTGCCGAGGCACGAGGGCCGGTGTCAAGGCTCTACGACCGCGAAGCGGCGCGCTTCAGCGCGGCCTTGACTCCGGTCCGGCCTCGGCTATGCTCTGTCTATCCGGGGAATGTCATTTGTTGCCCTATCCGGCTGAACATATATCAGCTAAGCTGACGGGAAAGAGGCCGCCCGTCAGCTCTCCATCTCTGTGCGCTCCCTCGATTACCTGATTGCTGGGAAGCTACTTGAGACGCGGCGTGTTGGCAGCAAAGTTCTAATCACCCGTGCATCACTGGTCCGGTTTGCGTCTGGGAACCACTACGAGATTACGAGGCGCTCCGATGCTGAGGCCGTGGCTTCCGGCGAAAGATGCGCGTAGCGGGCGGCCATCGTAATGGTTTTGTGGCCAGCCAAGACTTGAATTTCCTTGGTACTCACTCCTGCTATCGCAAGCCACGAGCAAAACGTATGCCGGTTATTGTGCCACGTGTAATCGGTGATTTTCGCCTCTCGGAGCGCCGGTCCAAACCACCAGCGACAATCTGACTGAGGGCCTGGGCGCGGGAAGACGGGTTCTCCAGCCTCATGGGATACGGCTTCCTTTTGTTGCTGAAGCGCCGCCAGCGCCACGGCATTCAATGGAACGTTCCGGGCTGATCCGTTCTTGGTTTGCGTCAGCCGGATGATCTTCCGCTTGAAGTCCACTTGTCCCCACGCCAAGGAGAATTGCTCTCCCCATCTCATCCCGGTATACACGCTCACGATGAAGGCGGGCGCCTGTGCCGGATTGTCGCGCTGGATAATGTCTAACAGCTTCCCGTATTCATCCCGGCTGAGAAAACGGAGCCGTGCATTGTTCTCGGTTCGCAACCGCACGAGACGCGCCGGATTACTCTCTACTTTCCCATTCTCCATGCCAAGCCTGTATGCAAGGGACATGAACGCGCGATAGCGGTTTGCTGTTGCTGGTGTCTTGCAGTGTTTGGAAAGCCACTCGTTAATCTCTTGCGGCGTGATTGAGGATGCGGCCCGCTCTCCGAACGGCTCTCGCAGTATAGAGTCTTTTGTCTTGTAATGAGCGATTGACTTGAGGTGAGTCTCGGCGTGTTCAACAGCCATCGCTGACAGATGACCAAACGTGACTACCTTGCCCGGCACGAGTTCAGGCAATTTGACTTTCCGCCGCGCGTCGGCCTTGCGCTTCTGGTAGAGGGCTAAGGCGTCACTCTTCCGCCCGGCTTTTTCCCTGTGCCGCTTCCCTTCGGCGTAGTAGTGAATCCAGTAGATCCCGGACCCGGCGGGATGCTCATAAACGCCCCTTACGGCCTTGGCTTTCATCTCTCCCCCTATAGGCCGGGATTGTAGCACAGCCACCGGGAGAATAACAGCCATCAAAACAGCCATCTCCAAAAGTACAGCCACCGGCGAATTTTTCTTTATTGTCCAATAAATTTATGATTCTATTTGGTTTATTTGGTGGGCCTGCAGGGATTTGAACCCCGAACCAAGGGATTATGAGTCCCCTGCTCTAACCGTTGAGCTACAGGCCCTTCAATGACTTACGGCAACAGCCCGCGTGAGTGTAGCGGATACTGTAGCGGGTGGCAGTCGTTTTGGCTCGATTACGGCGAAATCGCCGGACAGTTGCAGTCGCTCGAAAGCCCGCTCCACTGCCTCCGGGGTTGGATGGATATACCGCTGCGAAACCACGATGCTGCTGTGACCGGCAATCCGCATGATGGTGAAGGCGTCCACTCCCGATTCCCCAAGCCTAGTTAGCATTGTATGACGTAGAGAGTGCATCACGAAATCGGCTGAAAAGAGCGGGCGTCGCTTTCCTTCGATCTTGGGAGAGCAAGCGTCCCGGTGTAAGTGATTGATGGACGTTCCAAGGTACGGCTTGCCTTCCCGGTTGGCAAAGACAAAACCGCTTGCCTTGGACTCCAAACGCTCCCGGAGCATAGCAGACGCCCGGTCTGTGAGCGGAATGACCCGGCGGGCGTTCTTGCTCTTGCCTTCCCGGACCCTCAGAAAGCCGAACCGTGCGCCATTGACCGGCGCAAGCGTAATGTCCGCCCATTCCAGATGCAGGGCCTCACCAATGCGCAGCCCGGTTTCCAGCATGAGGATGGCAATATCGTTCAACGGTTGCGGGCAAGCCGCAAGGTAGATTTCCTCTTGCTTCCGGGAGAGAACGAAATCCCGGACCCGCTCACCAGTGAGCAGTCGGATTTTAGGGACGCGCTGAATCTCTCTCCACTCATGGGCAAGCCGTAGCATCCGGCGAAGGGTAGCAAGCTCACGATTGACCGTTGCAGGGCCTACAGAGGCGCGGCGGGCCACTACATAGCCCTCTATGACCCCTTCGTCTATGCGGTCAAGCCTTGCCCCTGCAATGGGCGGGTATTCGAGCAGCCGTGACAGCTTCGCAGCGTAAAACTGGACTGTCTGAGGTTTGTTCTCATGGCGGGCTTCCACATGGGCAATAAACCGCTTTGCCACGTCCGCAAACATGGGCGCGGCCTTCCGCTCTTCGATTCCCACCTCACCCTTTGCCAGCGCGGTACGATGTGCCGCTTCAATCTGGCGGGCCGTGCGCGGGTTCCCCTGTTTTGTGCTTTCTTGGATGTGCTCCCCGTTGAAGAGGAAGTGATACCAGTACACGCTACCACGCTTGAAAATCGACATTGCATTCCCTCACTTGATGTTCTTGTACTTGTGCAGCCAATAGTTTTTTCTGGCCCATTCTCGCCGTCTTTTCTTGTCGGCTTCGTTGAAGCGGTGGAAATGTTCTTTGCAGTTCTCAGAGCAAAACCGCTGGTGTGGGAAGCGCGCAAAAAGCCATTTGCGGCAGTGCTCACATTGCTTTAGGGAATCAATTCGGCCAGCTTGAGCAATCTCCATGACATCAAGAACTAAAAATAATTCATGGTTCTTGTTGTATTGCTCTCCTAGCAATGTCCAGCGTATCTGCAAAAAATGGTGGGGAGTATGTATTTCTCTTTTAGCTGGTGCCGCAAAATCCATGCCTGGCGTTGCGCGATACCGCGCTAAAAGGCGCATGATTGGCCCGTATTTCTTCGTTGTAAACTCTGACAAACCTAGTAGATGCCCCTTGTCATCTCTAGCAAAAAAACGCTCTGGGTTGCTTTCCCATGCTGCTTGGAACGCCTGAAATCGCTTAATTAGCAGCAGTAGCAACCGGGTGTTGTAGCGCCCTTCGTTAGGCTCATCCCGGTAGTAACCATTAAGCGCCTGCGCTACCACTGCGATACGCTCCTCAACAGTGGGCAGACTAGCGGTAAGTTTCTGTATACGGCTTATGCGTTTAGCCATAGCTAGAAAAGTACTACACGATTTTGGCTTAGTCAAGGCATTATTTGCTTAGCGCGGATAGCGCAGAGGAGGAATCCCTTGGAAGCACTGCTATCGGTTGAGGAAGCCGCCCGGAAACTTGGGGGGTTGAGCAAATACACGATTCACGCATGGCTGGCGAAGGGCAAGTTACGCCGGACGAAAGTTGGCAGTCGGACCATGATCCGCGAATCGGAGTTGCAGCGTGTGATTGAGGACGGCGGGAAGTCACCAGCGGCGGGGCGTTGCAAGTGACCGCCGATGCGCCCAAACTCCCGACACTTCGGGAATCGGAGAATGACGTGATACAGAGCAAGGTTAATCGAAAGATTGAGCCGGAATTGTTGGGCATGGCTGAGGCAGAGGCAATGACGTGCCGAAGCCGATGGAGTTGGAGACGCGATTGCTATTCGGGCGCGGTTGCCAGCGTGAAAATCGGGCGGCGTCTGTTCGTTCCAATCGCTGAGGTTCGCCGCGTGATTGCAGAGAATACCCGGCCACGGCTACGGGATGCGAAGTAATGGCGTCTCCCCAAGTCCGGCTCCCGGACAGGCTCCCGCCAGAGGTGCGCGCCGCCGCTGCCCGTGGTTGGCGTTTGCTGCCTATTCGCTCCAATGACAAGACTCCACTAGTGAAGGCATGGCCACAAGCGGCCACAAGCGAGAGAAACCAGCTTCAGGCATGGGCAGACCAATTCCCTGCTTGTAATTGGGGGGCCGTGACCGGGCCGATTTCCGGCATATTCGTCTTGGACGTGGACGGCAGTCCGGGCAAAGCTGCCTTGAAAGCGTATCAGCAGCAAGGCTGGAAACTGCCTGAGACGCTGACCGTGAATACTGGGCGCGGCAGACACCTATATTTCCAGTGGCCGGTAGGACAGACCATCCGCAATTCCGCCGGGAAACTTGCAAATGGTCTGGATATTCGCGGGGAAGGCGGTTATGTGGTCATCCCGCCGTCTACTCACTCCAACGGCAATCGCTATGCGTTTTCAAACCCGGATGCAGCGATAACTGTTGTTCCCGAATGGTTGCTCTCCTTGTTAAGAGAACCCGTACAAGGGCCACGGCTGGTTTCGTCCCAACCCGACGGGGCAATCGCAGAGGGCAAGCGTAATGACAAACTCACCAGTCTTGCCGGGACAATGCGCCGTAAAGGAATGGCTCATGCCGCCATTGAAGCGGCCTTGCTTGAAGAAAACCACCAGCATTGCCAGCCGCCATTGCCGGAAGTTGAGGTGCGGAGAATTGCGGCAAGCATCACGCGGTACGTACCAGTACCGTCCGCAACCAAGCAGGCGCGCCGCCCAAAGCTGGTTTGCCTGTCTGACGTAGAACCAAAGCCCGTGGATTGGCTCTGGGAGCCGTATCTGCCCAAAGGAATGCTTGCGCTGCTTTCTGGTGATCCCGGCAGCGGGAAGACGTATCTATCGCTTGCCATTGCCGCTGCATTGTCGAATGGCCGGACCCCGTACTCCGGGCAAGCCCGTGAGCCGGTAAACACTCTGTATCTCTCCCTGGAGAATTCAGCGGAGCACGTCGTCCGGCCCCGGTTTGACTCTCTCACGGGTGATTGCAGCCGCTTCCAACTGTTACAGGGAAGTATTAGCGGGGAGAATCAGCAGACCGGCACAATTGCGCTGTCTGATACGGACTTGCTTGAGCAGGCGATTATTGAGGCAAAGGCTGGCTTGCTGATAGTAGACCCAATCCAAAGCTACTTGGGCGCGGACGTTGACGCGCATCGCAGCAATGAAACGCGGCCCGTGTTGGACGGTCTGGGGCAGCTTGCCAGCAAGTACAATTGCTGCGTCTTGCTAGTGCGGCATCTTTCAAAGAATTCGGGCGGACGGGCCATTTTTCGCGGTCTGGGCAGCATCGACATAACCGGGGCAGCCCGCACAGAGCTATTGGCGGGGACTGCGCCAAACGAACCCAACAGTCGGGCGCTGGTGCAGTTAAAGAACAATCTTGGCCTTTTTGGGGATTCTCTGGGCTTCACCATTGGGGAAAACGGCTTCGCATGGACTGGCAAGAGCGAATTGACATCGGGGGATTTGCTTGCTTCCGATTGCGAAACGGAGACGCGCAGCGATATTTCTCTTGCCGCTGAATTCTTGAAAGCTGAATTGGTATCCGGCCCCAAGCTACAAAAAGAATTGGTGGAGCAAAGCGGATTGGGTGAGCGGACAATGCAGAGAGCGGCACGAAAAATCGGCTTGAAGAAGAAGCGGGACGGAGAGCATGGCCCGTGGCTCTGGTGCCTTGGATAACCATACCCGACAATAATCTGCATACCCGTCAACATAGAGAATTGTCACCTATGCGAAAAACTGTCGGGTACGCTTGTTATTTCATAGCCCCGTGGGAATTTTTGCACACGTATTGCGCGCGCGCGTGAGCGTAGCTTTGGCTCCCTTTGCTTTGCGGTGATCCGCGTACCGATTCCAGCACCGGAAGCCGGATTTTAGACTGAGGTCCGTGCGCGTGTGAGCAGGGTTTTGCGGCAGCCTATAAAAAGGGGCTTTGCTGAACAATTCGCGCACGCGAGGGCCAAGCGACTTTAGGATTCTTTAGAAGCTGGCAACCTTGTGACCAATACGCGCGCGCGAGAGGCAAGCCGAAACGCCTGAGAACACGCAAGAGAACAGGGAGCAATCCGCGCCAGGGGAACAGGATTAGCGGCAGCTAGAAAAGGGGCCGCGCAGTCGCGCCACGATGCCCCAGGATGTGCTGCCGGGTGGTTCCCCTATCCCTTTACCCCAGATGCCCTAGAGCCGATTCTGTCCGCCAATTGGCAATTATTATTTGCGAGGAATGCAGTGCTGACCGGCCTTTGGCGGAATAAATGGACCAGTGCGCGTGTGCGTGGATGTTAGGAAATGTTATGGTTGCGGCGGAATAAAACAACCAGTACGCGCACGCGCACGAGCGTTGCTTAATACAGGCTTGGAAGGGTTTTGCAGAACAAATCGGCATTTCCGTGCGGCTGGTGCTAAAATTCGCTTCGGAGTTCCATATCCCCATTTTTATCAAGTCTCTTGCAGATGAGAAGTCCAAAGACTGCCCTGATTCAAGAAAATGGGGGAAAGAGGAAACCGCTCAATGGCACTACACCCCGATTTTCCACGCTCTCCATACGAGCCGTTACTCCCGGAGTTTCGCTGGTTCCCGGCGGCTGAAAATCTGCGCGAAACCGCGTATGACAAGCTCCTGCCGCCCCTGGTGGCGAAGGTGCGCGAGGGCGTCACGGCTTGGCGTGCATCCGGGTATAAAGGGGCGTCCGCCACATCGCGGGCGCTCCTCACGTGGTGGTTTGAGACCGATCACCTCCAGGAACGGGCGGACGGCACACAGAGCCTCTTCCGCTACTACTTCGCCCAGCGGGAAGCGGTCGAGTCCGTTATCTGGCTCTACGAGGTGCGCCAGGCACGCGACAAATACGACCTGTTGCGCTTCGATTCCTCCGGGGCCATCTCGCTCAATATGTTCGACGAGAGCTGGCCGCGCTTTGTGGTCAAGATGGCAACGGGCGCGGGCAAAACAAAGGTTCTTTCTCTCCTCATGGCCTGGAGCTTCTTTCATAAGCTCTACGAACCCGATTCCACACTTGCCCGCAATTTTCTGCTCATAGCGCCCAACATCATCGTCCTGGACCGTCTGCGCACAGACTTTGAAAACCAAAAAATCTTCTTCAATGATCCCATCCTGCCGGACAGCGGCCACGGCGGGCAGAACTGGCGCGATGATTTCCAGATTGCGGTTCATATCCAGGACGATGTGCGCATTGTCCGGCCCACGGGTAACATTTTCCTAACCAACATTCACCGCGTCTATCTGGGCGACGTGCGGGAGCCGTCCCTTGAAGATGACGATCTGCGCGACTATTTCCTCTCCCCGTTTGGAGACAAGCCCGCTGGCAAAACGACCGACAGCAACACCGATCTGGGTGAGATTGTCCGCGAAATTGACGAACTCGCCGTCTTCAACGATGAGGCCCACCACATCCACGATGAAAAGCTGGCATGGTTCAAATGTATTCAGGACATTCATCATCGGCTGCTGCAAAAGGATCTGAGCCTCACCATTCAGGTGGACGTGACCGCCACGCCGCGCCACGACAACGGCGCAATCTTTGTACAGACCGTCAGTGATTATCCGCTGGTGGAAGCTATCGCGCAGAATGTGGTCAAGCATCCCGTCCTGCCGGATGAGGCCAGCCGCTCCAAACTCACTGAGCACACCAGCCCGCTCATCACAGAAAAGTATGACGATTATCTGCGTTTAGGAATTGAGGAATGGCGCAAGAGCTATGCGGAGCATGAGAAGCTGGGCAAAAAAGCCGTTCTCTTCGTCATGGTGGACGATACCCGGAACTGCGACGAAGTGGGCGAGTATCTGGTAAAGATTTGCCCTGAATTACAGGATGCTGTGCTGGTGATTCACACCAAACAAAACGGCGAAATCTCCGAAGCGGCAAGCGGCAAAAGCGAAGATGAATTGAGGAAACTCCGCAAAGAATCGAACGACATTGACACTTGGGATTCCAAGCATAAGGCAATTGTCTCCGTACTCATGCTCAAAGAAGGCTGGGACGTGCGCAACGTCACCACCATCGTTGGCTTGCGCGCCTACTCCGCCAAAAGCAATATCTTGCCGGAGCAAACGCTGGGGCGCGGCTTGCGCCGGATGTACTTTGGCAGTGACCAGAGGGAAACCGTCTCCGTCATGGGTACGCCAGCCTTCATGGAGTTTGTCGAGTCCATCCAAAATGAAGGCGTCGATTTAGAGTACGTGCCGATGGGCGGCGCGGCGGGCAGCGAGCGCAAAGACTCGCTTACCGTGGAAGTGGAGAATGACTCCCCGGACAAAGACATTGACGCGCTGGACATTGCCATTCCCAAGCTCTCCCGCCGTTTCAGCCGCGAGTACAAAGATTTGTCGCTGCTTGACCCGGCAGCCTTCGGCAATCCCAAGCTGCCCGTCAAGCCCTTTACGCCGGAAGAGACACGCGAAATTGTCTTCAAGACGATGCTGGAAGGCGAAGTCGATCATACGATTCAGTTGGACGGGACCGGCCCGGCGGATTATCGCTCCGTGGTGGCCTACTTTGCCCGCCAACTCCTCAAAGAAATGCGTCTGGTTGGCGGCTATGAGCAGCTTTATCCAAAGGTGCGCGACTTTCTCCGCGATTACCTCTTTGTGCGGCCTGTGGACCTTGAAGACGCGGTAATTCTCCGCAACCTCTCGGAGCCGGAAGTCTGCAAGGTTGTCTTCGATACCTTCCGCGCCGCGATGAACGCGCTGACCATTCAGGAACACGGCACATCGCGCATCGAAGGGCATATCCGCTTGCGCGATACGCGCCCCTTCCGTACCGATCCCCGCCGCTATCTTCCGGCCAAACGCTCCGTCTTCAACTGCATCGTGGGCGAAGCCAACGCGGATGGCCTGGAACTGGCCTTTGCTGCCTTTCTTGAGAGCGGCGCGCCCGATGTGCAAGCCTTCGGTAAGAATTACCTCCAGGTTGGCTTCAAACTGGATTACGTCAAGGCCAATGGTGAGCTATCCACCTATACGCCGGACTTCATCGTGCGCACCACGGATGGCCGAGTGTGGATTGTGGAGACCAAAGGCCGCGAAGAATTGGACCTGCCACAAAAGATGGCCCGCCTTCGTCAATGGTGCGCCGATGCGACAGAGGCCAGCATTCCGCTCAAAGGGCCGCAGTGGGGATTTGTTTACGTGGATGAAGAGAGTTTTGAACGGCACAGGCCGAAGTCTTTTGACGGGCTGGTGAGTGTATTCCGCGAATTTCAGGAGAATTAATGTGGCGCAAACCGGAAAGAAATCCTACGAACTGAGCGAAGCCGAGCAGCGTGACCTTATGACCCTGATTCAGCAGGGCAAGGCGCTGCCGGAAAAGTACCGCTTCATTCTCTTTGAAGACAAGCGCGAAGTTGAGCTGGTTTGGAACGGCAAGAACCGCGACGTTTGCACGACCGTGCTGCCCTTTCAAACGCTGGAGCACGTGGACGAACCGCGCCCTGAAACTCACTCGCAAGGCAGCCTCTTCGACAGCCGGGGACGCCAGATGCACGGCTGGACCAACAAGCTCATTTGGGGAGACAACAAGCTCATTCTCTCTTCGCTCAAAGCCGGGGCGCTGCGCCAGCAGATTGAAGAGGCGGGCGGTCTCAAGCTCATCTACATTGACCCGCCCTTTGACGTGGGCGCGGACTTCAGCATGGACATTGAGATTGGCGGCGAGACCTTTCACAAGGAACCGAATCTGCTAGAGCAGATTGCATACAGAGACACATGGGGAAGGGGCGCGGATAGTTTCGTGTCCATGATCTATGAACGTCTCATCCTGATGCGCGACTTGATGGCCAAGGACGGTAGTATCTACCTGCACTGCGACTGGAGGCTCAACAGCCTTTTGCGACTTGCACTCGATGAAGTCTTTGGCTCTGAGAATTATCGCCTAATGAAATCCGATGGAAACGGCAGCCTCCACGCGGGGCAAAAGCGATTTCAAGGCAATATGCTAAGAGTTCGGATGCGATTATTTATTACTCACGCAACAGTGATTATCAATGGAATCCTCAGTTCAAGCCGTATAGCGAGGAGTACATAAAAAGTAAGTTTACCTACAAAGATTCGACAGGTCGCCCTTATCGAATTGACAACATTGGAGACTATTCGGAGAAATCGATTGCAGAGTTTAGAACTCGCGGCAGAATTTATGATTATCCGTCTGGAAAAGTCGGCTTGATTCGATTCCTAGACGAAGCAAAGGGTGAGGCAATCACCGATATGTGGATTGATGTGTCTGAAGTGAATTCTCAAGCAATCGAGGCAACAGGTTACTCGACACAAAAGCCAGAGACTCTATTGGATCGCATAATCAAAGCGAGCAGTAATGAAGGCGATTTAGTTGCCGACTTTTTCTGCGGCTCAGGCACAACTGCTTCCGTTGCCGAAAAGCTAGGCAGGAAATGGATTTGCGCCGATCTGGGCAAGTTCGGCATTCACGCCACGCGCAAGCGGCTGATTGGAGTTCAGCGGGAACTCAAGGCGGCGGGCAAGGACTTCCGCGCCTTTGAGGTGTTGAATCTGGGCCGCTATGAGCGGCAAGCCTATTTGCATATCGGCGGGCGGTTGACCGGCGCGCAAAAGGCTGAGGCGCTGGCCCAGAAAGAGCGCGAATTCCGCGAATTGATTCTGCGCGCCTACAAGGCCACGCCCTTTGGCGGCAGTGAAGGCGGGCAGGCGCAGGACGGCTTCTTCCACGGGGCGCGCAACGGGCGGCTGGTAGTGATTGGTCCCATCAATCTTCCCGTAGGGCGCTTGTTTGTAGAAGAGGTGATCCTGGAGAGCCGCAAGCGCGGCGTCTCTCGCGTGGATATTCTGGCCTTCGAGTTTGAGATGGGTCTCTTCCCCGCCGTGCTCGAAGAGGCGCGCAGCAAGGGCATTGATCTGGCTCCCAAGCAGATTCCGCCTGAAGTCTTTGACAAGCGCGCCGTGGAACGCGGGCAGGTGGTTTTCTTCGACGTGAGCTTTGTGGGGGCCATGCCGCGCTATGACAAGAAAAACAGATTTACCGTAGAAATCGAGTTGACCGATTTCTCCGTCTACTACACGCAAGGCGCGGCGGAGGCCGCCATTGCCGCCATGAAAGAAGGCAAGAGCGAAGTGCTCTGTGAGCAAGGCCAGCTCTACAAGGTGAGCAAGGGCAAAGACGGCATTATCAAGAAAGAGCTGCTGACCAAACACTGGACCGATTGGGTTGATTATTGGGCCGTGGACTTCGATTACATGAGCCGCCGCGAGATTATCCGCGTTGCCAAAGGGAGCGGTTTTGTCGGCACGGCGTCCCTGCCGGGATTGGAGCCGCCGCAAACGGAGCTTGCCTTGCAGCAATTCGAGGAGCATTGGACGGGCGGCTACATCTTTGAGAACGAGTGGCAGAGCTTCCGCACTCGCCAGAACCGCAACCTGGAGCTAATCACCGCCGTCCACACCTACGACCGCCCAGGCCGCTACACGGTAGCCGTCAAGGTCATCGACATTTTCGGCAATGACACAATGACGCTGGTGCCGGTAAACGTGGGCTGAGGTGTTGAAGGTTTTTCAGGCGTGAGGCTGGCAGGGGCGGACTCTTCTTCGCTAGTCATTCAGAAGCGTTTCCCTTAACTCGGTATAGGGGCTGCGCGCATTTTGAGTGATTAGGAACTGGAATTGATGTTTCAGAACCTCACAGAGTTCTTCGTTTAGCGCCAGACGCTTTGGTTCAAGATGGGGTCTGAATACAGATTGCGTCTCATCCAAGCGCAGCATACTGTCAAGGTCAAGGAATCCAGGTTTCCTAGGTAGGAACATCAATTCAGGAAATTCCATTCTGCGGACTCGATCAATGAGCGTTGGGTTGAATTCTGCCGTGCCTGTTACGGAATCGGAGAGGCCATAGACTTGTCCTACTAAACAGCGGTGTCGTTGCCAACGCCCCCTGAATCCTTTGTTGTCGGTCTCGTTCAAGATTGATCCGGCCTGTAGCAGAACAACGGGACGTTTCTTGGCTCGAATCACGAGGAATTCCTCGTTGGTTTCCAGCTTTGGGGCATGAAGAGGATAAGGCCGGGCGAATGCATCCTTCCCCGCTGCCTCTAACTGGAATTTGCTTGCAATTGTCTTGGTAGGCTCTCCGGGGGATGGTACTGGCCGCCAAAGCTCAAGGTTTTCATGCGGGTAATATGCATGAGTATAAAACAACTGCCCAAAAACAAACTCGTCACGGAAATTCAGGGGCAACTCTCTATAGAAATCTTTCTCGAACCACTCATCTATATACATGAATCGTGCCTTTCCATAGTCTCTATAGCTTCAAAGAATTCATCATCGTATTTCGCGGGAGTGATGGTTGCCGTTCCTTGCCCCGCCAATTGCAGTCTTACAAGGCGAGCCAGGTACTCACGCTTTTTCCGTGCGATAGTGCCGGACCTTGTTTCCGAGGATGTGCGACGATACTTAGGCAATTGTTGACGGAGCACCAAGGAAAAATCAAGCCTCTCATTTCGGACGCCATGCTCCATTGGCTCAGTTTGAAAGTAAACATAATCCAACAGTTCACCCGTTGATCTTGTTCCCCAGTCCATCAAAATTCGATTCAGTTGGATTGCTGCCTTGGTGTCGGGAATGGCGCTATCCAGATCAACTCTTTCTTCTGTGCGGAGTAGGGCCACTTCATAATCTTCGGCTTGCAAATAATCCGGAACGACTTTCCCGGTTTCGACAAGTTCATTCAACAGGCTGTCGAATTGAGCCGTCCAAGGTCCCAGGTGGTAAAACTTCCAATCAAACCCTGTGAATAATTTTCCATATAAGCGAACGTATTCAATATCAAACAAGTAGAGGAGCTTGAGCAGTTTTGTTTTCGTAATGGCTCTGCCCCGCTCATTGACGAATGAGACAATAGCAGGAATCAGAAGTTTGACTTCTGGGTTCATGGTTTACTGAAGTTTATCACGACCCGAAACCTGAAATGGGCGAAAAGGGCTTGCAGTCGGCGGGTAACGGGATCAGTCAATGCCAAAATGGTCTTCCAATATGCGGTTTGTGCAGGCGGGCGTCCGGGATTATCCGGGAAATTCGCGCACGTGCGAGTGAGCGTGGACTATGACGGGTTGGGATGGGTTGAGCGAATGGAAGAGAAGCAGCGAAGTCGCTGAATCTTTTTGTCATTTCACGTCAGTAATGAATATGTCTTTTCGCGGTTGCGCCACATTGCGCAAACCCGCGTTTTATGCCTGAAAATCAAAAAATTTCACTCCGGCTGATTACTCACGTTCTTGTTTATGACGTTGACCAAATAGTTGATGCTCCTTTTAGCGAAAATTGCCAGACCCGGATATGTAACGCGCAGGCGGGGCGGCCTGCATGGGGGGGGAGCGGGGGTCCGCCAAAAAGAATGCTTTGCGGGACTGTAGCGGATAATGTAGCGGGTACGGGTCTAAATGGGCTTGTACCGGCTTAGACGCCAATTTGCTAAAACGCTGAAAATATAAGGGCATACAAGCGTATTGAAAAACAGCTAATATGCCCTGTCTGAGATTATGAGTCCCCTGCTCTAACCGTTGAGCTACAGGCCCTTCAATGACTCATGGCAGCCGTCCCAGTTAGTGTAGCGGATACGGTAACCGGCGGCAGTCGTTTCGGCTCGAATACGGCAAAATTTCCGGGCAGCTACAGCCGCTCGAAAGTGAGTTCCACTTCTGCTCGTATTGGATGGATCTACCGCCGCAAAACTGCGATACCGCAATTCGCCGGATGGTGAAAGCGTCCACTCCTGATTTTCCAAGCCTTATGAGCATTGTATGGCGTAGGGAGCGAAGCAACAAAATCGGCAGGGAAGAGAAGACCGCGTTGTCCTGCGATCCAGGGAGCCTAATCGTCTTGGAGCAGGGAATTGACGGATGCTTCCAGCATGGCATTCCTCTTCCGTTGGCAAGGACGATGAGGCCGCGAAGAAGGCAAGCTTCCGCGCGGCTTCAATCACATGGATCCCTTGCTCTAGCCGCGGGTCATGGTTCCATCCCATGTGCTGACTTTGGCCGGAATGACCTTGCCGGTAAACCAGGTTGAGGTCACATTCTTGGTCTCGGTGTAGAAGATGAAGCCGTCGCGCCCCATGCAGTGAAGGTCGCCGAAGAACGACTGCTTGTGTCCGGTGAATCCGAAGACGCCCAGCGGAACCGGAATGCCGACGTTGATGCCCACCATGCCGCCATCCGTGCGCCGGGCAAACTCGCGCGCAAAGTGGCCGCTCTCGGTATAAATCACCGAGCCATTGGCAAATGGGTTCTGATTCATCAACTGAAGACCTTCCTCGAAGCTGTCGACGCGCTTAATGCAGAGCACAGGCCCAAAGATCTCCATGCGGCCGCAAGACATCTCCTCGGTAACATGATCGAAGATGGTGGGGCCGATGAAATATCCCTTTTCGCATTCCGCCGGCACCTGTGGATTGCGCCCGTCGAGAACCAGCTTGGCGCCCTCCTTGATGGCTGTTTCAATCCAGTTGAGAACAAACTCCTTGTGTCCCTGATTGACGACCGGGCCCAGACCGGTGGCTTTGTCGTATGCAGAACCGAGGTTGATCTTTTTCGCCATGCGCGTGAGGGCTTCGATCAGTTGGTCCGCGACTGCGTTCTCGACAACAACCACAGGAAGAGCCATGCAGCGTTCGCCTGCGCATCCGCTGAAAGAGTTGATGATTCCCTGCGCGGTGCGCTCGATGATTGCGTCTTTGAGCACAAGGGCATGGTTCTTGGCCTCGGTGAGCGCCTGGACGCGCTTGCCGTTGCTGGCGGCGGTGGCATAAATGTGCTTGCCGACGCTGGTGGAACCGACGAAGGTGATGCCTTTGATGGCTGGATGCCGGAGCAGAATCTCCGCTTCGACACGGCTGGTCGTCACGATGTTCAGAACGCCGTCGGGCAGGCCGGCTTCCTTCCAGAGTTCAGTAATGCGCATGGCCGACTGGGGCGCAAAACTGGCAGCCTTGAGCACCATGCAATTTCCTGTAGCGATGCAGATGGGAGCCATCCACCCTTGCGGAATCATGGCCGGGAAGTTCCACGGCGCGATGCCGGCGAAGACGCCCAGAGGCTCGCGAAACTGGACTGTATCGTAGCCGGTCGAGACGTTCATCAGCGATTCGCCTTTCATCATCTGAGGAGCGCCGCAAGCAAACTCGACGATCTCGATTGCTTTGAGGACATCGCCCATCGCTTCGTCCCACTTTTTGCCGTTTTCCTGGGCGCAAAGGTGGGTAAGTTCGTCCAGATGCTCATCCAGCAACTGCTTCATCCTGAAAAGCACCTGGGTGCGCTTGGTGACCGGGGTATCGCGCCAAGCGGGGAAGGCCTTCACGGCAGCCTGAATGACCTCTTCCACTTCTTCGGCCGTGCACTGCGGCGCATAGGCTATGACAGCGCCAGTCGAGGGATCGTAACAGGGCATATATTTGCCGGTCTTGGATTCCCGCCAAGCGCCTCCGACGCCGTATTTCAACTTCTTGGCGCAGGCGCCGCTGATGGCTTCAGGCTTGGCATCGCTCGGAACAAAATAGTAACGATCGGCTGTTACAACATCGGAAACTGCGTTTGAAGTGGTCATCAACATTCCCTTCGTAAGAACTTGTTTCAGTTGCACATCATTGTGTCATCGACGAATTTAGCGCCGAGGAAATTCGGTAATCGCGATTTTGGCGGGCCGCCAGAATCAGGCCGCTCGGCGCCATCATTCGGTATCAGGGTTGGGCAGGATGATGTCGCGAATCATGCCATTCATCTCGGCGCAGGAGGCGATAAAGCCGCGCAAAGTCCTCCGCGTGGCGCCAAAGCCGTCAAACTCCTCATGGGATAAGCCGTTCTCGGTGTAGGCGCGCTCGAAGTCCGGAAACTTCTTCAGCAGTGTTTCCACGATCCTGGCGTCGACCGGCTTGTCCATCCGCGGCGTCACTGCAATATCGCTGGCGTTGAAACGCCGCTGCCAGGCGCAAGGCGGAGAGATCACCACATCTCCGCCGATGAATTCGCTCCAGTGCATGTGGTTGCGGAAGGCCGCGGAAAGCAGCCGCAGCCGGTAGCCGCGCTCGCGGTATAACTTGTAAGTCTTCTTGAAGACCGCGACCCCGGCCCACTCCAGATAGCCCGGATCGACGGCGAGCTTCTGCTTCTCCATCAGCACCTTCAGCCAGTCATCCAGCCGGCCCACCATGATGGTGCAGACCGGCCCCATGGTGGAGATCTCCAGCCCCTCCGCTTCGCGGCGTTTCAGGCCCCGCTCCACGGCTTCGGCGGCGGCGATGGCCTGCGGCAGCGTAAAGCTGGCGGTCGCGTTGATGCTCACTCCGCGATAGGTGGCTTCCTCCATGGCCACAATGCCCGCCCGCGTGGCCGCGATCTTCACAATCATGTTCGGAGCCAGTTGGCTGAAGCGAACGGCCTGCGCCACAATCGCCTCGGGATTGCGATACGTCCGCGGATCGGTCTGGATGGAAAGACGGCCATTGCGCCC
>Ga0255356_1000741_pt1 | contig 21553 bp, 14 predicted proteins | sample HBST100metaG_FD_189944 | JGI IMG/M metagenome (GOLD analysis project Ga0255356, IMG submission 189944) | Peat soil microbial communities from Stordalen Mire, Sweden - H.B.S.T100 | ecosystem: Environmental > Terrestrial > Soil > Wetlands > Peat | place: Sweden: Norrbotten County, Stordalen Mire...
GATTAAGGAAACAAACCGGAACCCACGCGGGCGTCCGAACTCCTCTGTGCAGAAGTGCTGCGGGAAGGATGGCTTGCTGTCGAAGTCTCCTTGAAGGTTTCGGCGGCATTGAAGATGACGCCATTCGTTACTGGGGAATGATTTCGAGTAACAAAGCATTCTTCCCGGATGCAGCAAAACGAAAGCATTAACGAATTAAGATTCAAAGGATGGAAACTCACATGGCAACCAAAACTGTAAAGACAAGCCCCAGGTTGCGTGGGGCGAGCAAGGGAAGCGATGCGAAGTCAAATGGTCACCGGAACCTTCCCAAAGGCGAGCAAAAGTCACAGAGTGACGAGGCAATGCAGGTATTCAAGGAAGTCCTCCGCTTGGTCGACGCGGCGCGAGACGGCCGACTCTCAGAGCGCGGCAGGGCCGATCAATTTACTGGTGATTATCGCGAAATTGTACTTGGCATCAACGACATGCTGGACGGTATTTTGCTGCCTATTGGGGAAGTCGAAAGAATGCTCGGTCAAATTTCCACCGGCAAAATTGACGAGCCGATTACTCAGACCTACAAAGGCGATCACGAGAAGATGAAGATTGCCGCCAACAAGGTGGCCGAAGTGCTGCTCATGTTGGAAAAGATGATGACGCGACTCTCCAATGCGACCAAGGAAGGCCATCTGGCCGAACGTGGGAATCCGGATTTGGTTCCTGGGGCCTATTCGGAGATTGTACGCGGAACGAACACTTTACTGGACAGTGTGATTGAGCCACTCAACGTCGCTGCCCACTATGTGGACCTGATCAGCAAGGGCGATATCCCGGGAAAAATCACCGACACCTACAACGGCGATTTCAACACCATCAAGAATAACTTGAATACATGCATCGACGCGGTTAACGCGCTAGTCGCTGATGCCGGGATGCTGGCGCAGGCCGGCGTCGACGGCAGGCTGGAGGTGCGTGCAGATGCAAGCAAGCACCTGGGAGACTACAAGAAGATCGTCGATGGCGTGAATGGCACTCTGGACAGTGTTGCCACTCCAATGATGCGGTGTATACAACACCTCGCAGATCTCAGCCGCGGCAAAACTCCCGAGAGTATAACTCGTGCGTACAAGGGCGATTATCAGAAACTCGTAGACGGCTTCAATACTCTGTTTACCACCATCAATCTATTGGTAGTGGACGCAACGATGCTTGCCCAGGCGGGAATCGAAGGAAAACTGGCTACCCGTGCGGATGCCAGCAAACATGAAGGTGACTTCCGCAAAATCGTACAAGGCGTGAACGATACGTTGGATGCGGTCATCGGGCCGTTGAATGTGGCGGCACATTATGTGGACCTAATTTCGAAGGGCGATGTGCCCTCGGAAATCACCGACACCTACAACGGTGATTTCAACACCATCAAGAACAACCTCAATGCGCTCATTGCTGCCATGAACGAAATCACAACCGCGGCAGAGGAGATTGCAGGAGGCGATCTGACAGTCGTCATCAAGGAACGCTCAGGGAAAGACAAACTGATGCAAGCGCTGAGTTCGATGGTGAGTGGCCTCGTGCGGACGGTGTCGGATATTCGCGCCATCGCGGGAGAAGTATCCGAGGCTAGTCAGTCCATCAGCACTGCATCCGTCCAGGTATCGAATGGAGCTACCGCGCAGGCGGCTTCTGCTGAGGAAGCATCATCTTCGATGGAGGAGATGGTTTCCAACATCAAGCAGAATGCGGATAACGCGCAGCAAACCAACAAGATTGCCAACAAATCAGCCAAGGACGCTCAAGAGAGTGGTAAGTCTGTATTGGAGGCTGTGGCGGCGATGAAAGAGATCGCCAGCAAGATTTCCATCATTGAAGAAATCGCGCGGCAGACAAATCTGCTGGCACTGAACGCAGCCATCGAAGCGGCACGGGCCGGTGAGCATGGCAAGGGCTTCGCTGTAGTGGCAGCTGAAGTTAGAAAACTGGCGGAGCGCAGCCAAAAAGCAGCAGGCGAGATCAACCAACTTTCGGGTACTACGGTCAAGGTATCGGAAAAGGCCGGCGAGATGCTCGATAAACTGGTGCCCGATATCCAGAGGACCGCGGATCTCGTTCAAGAAATCACCGCTGCAAGCAAAGAACAAGATACAGGCGCCGAACAGATCAACAAGGCTCTCCAGCAGCTCGAGCGAGTGATTCAGCAGAATGCTTCTGCATCTGAGGAGATGGCCTCCACCACCGAGGAGTTGACCGGTCAGGCTGACCAGCTACTGGGTGCGCTTGGATTCTTCCGTACCGGAGACGACAGCCGCGCTCCGGCGCAGCAGTTCGCCGGATCTAAGACTTCCAGGAATGTCAACGCAGCGCCCCAAAGGGTCTCGAAGCCGAACGGCCACGCGGTTCCGTCCGGATTGAAGGCGGCGACTAAGTCCGGGGTTAGCCTCAGGCTCAAGGACAAGGAGGACGACCTTGACAAGGGCTTTGAGCGTTACTAACCAGATTCGGCGCGGACCGCATGCCGTCCGCGCCTGTTCAGAATGCGAAGGAGGCGGACTATGAGCGTTGCTGAAATCACTGAGTCGCGGCAGTACCTGACCTTCAAGCTTGGCAACGAGGTCTTCGCGACCGACGTTGCCAAGGTAAGAGAAGTTCTCGATTTCACCAAGATTACCGAGATTCCCAGGACTCCGGAGTTTATGAGCGGCGTGATCAACCTTCGGGGCAGCGTTGTTCCGGTTGTCGATCTGCGACTTTGCTTCGAGATGTCAAAAACCGTTAAGACAAGAAATACCTGCATTGTGGTCGTCGAAGTATTGCTGGAAAATGAATCATTTGTAATTGGTGCGTTAGCCGATTCGGTAGAAGAGGTGATCGACCTTGAGCCGGATCAGATTCAACCTCCGCCCAGAATCGGCACTCGGATCAGAACCGATTTCATCAAGGGCATGGGAAAGCGCGATTCAGATTTCATCATGATCCTGGATATTGACCGTGTTTTCTCGGCCGAAGAGTTAGTGGCCGTGCGCGGCGTTGAAAACGTTAAATCAGCGGCTTGAAGATTGCGTGTGAAAGGGGTGGGGTGCGAGAGCGCCCCGTACATCCTATGAGTAGTCGCGAAGAATCAATATCCAATGCAGATTTTGGCCGGCTTCGCAGTTTGATCTATGCACAGTCGGGCATAAATCTGAATGATGACAAGAAGACGATGCTCGAGCTTCGGATCAAGCGTCGGTTGAAGAGTCTGGAGCTCACTTCATTCTCGGAATATTGCGAATACCTCTTTGGTCATCAAGGGCAAAAAGAAGAGATTATTCATTTCCTCGATGTCGTTACAACGAACAAAACCGACTTTTTCAGAGAACCAGACCATTTTGATTACTTGGTGCAGAAGGCTCTTCCGGAACTAATTGCGCAAAACGGGTGCGAACGGCAGATATTGGTGTGGAGTGCCGGTTGTTCTACTGGTGAGGAGCCATACACACTGGCCATGGTAATGAACGAGTTTAGAGAGGCCCATTCCGGTTTTCATTTCAGAGTGCTGGCCACAGATATATCTACGACTGTGCTTGCCAAGGCTAAGTTAGGAGTCTACAGCGAGGAAGCGGTGAAAACTGTCGCGCCTAATCTTCGCCGAAAATACTTCATGCGTAGCCGGGATCCTGATTCCAAACTCTTGCGGGTAGTTCCCGAGCTGCGGCAAATTGTTGAGTTTCAACGCTTGAACTTCAAGGATGCCGACTATGGGATCAGAGAAAAAATTGATGTTATATTCTGCCGCAACGTCATCATCTATTTCGACAGGCCAACCCAGGAACAGATTCTCCAAAAACTGACACAATACCTCTTGCCCGGAGGGTACGCATTTGTTGGCCACTCCGAAGCGCTGCACGGAATGGACCTCCCACTGGTGCCGATCGCTCCGGCCCTCTACAGGAGAATCAATGGCAGACTCTGAAGCCGAGGTTGCGGAAGTCTACTTGCAACCCGGCGAGATGTTTTTCGCGCGCGAACCGACAATCATCCGAACTCTTCTCGGATCCTGTGTTGGCGTGACATTTTGGAATGCGAGGCTCGGCATCGGAGCACTCTGTCATGCTATTTTGCCCAGATGTCCGGAACGCACTGCAAAGAAATTGCGCCCTGAGATTGGTTACCGCTATGTCGACTTCTCCATCTGTGACCTTGCCCGACAGTTCGATGAATTGGGAATCCACCGCTCTGAGGTGCAAGTAAAGGTGTTTGGAGGAGCGGACGTCCTCCTCGGTGAGACTGAGACGCTTCGCAGACCTACCGTCGGAAGTCTGAACTGCGACTCTGCTCTTGATGTCTTGAGAGCCGAAGGTTTTCAGGTGGTGGCATCGAGCCTGCGAGGTTCTTCAGGCCTGAATATACATTTCTATACCCGGACCGGCGAAGTTCGGCTTCGCCGGCTCAAGGATTGTTCGGTTATTCCACTGCGGCGTAATCGGGCCAAAGGGCGGCGCATATGAGCCCGCAGAGAATTCGTGTTCTCATTGTGGACGATTCAGCAGTTGTTCGCCAAACACTGAGTGAGGTGCTCTCGTCCGATCCCGAGATTGAGGTTATGGGGACTGCGGGTGACCCCTTCGCTGCTGCCGAAAGAATCGCCGAGCAGGTGCCGGATGTCATTACCTTGGATATTGAAATGCCGCGCATGGACGGTTTGACGTTTCTGCAGAAGATCATGAGTCAACACCCGATACCGGTTGTGATTTGTTCCAGCCTTGCCGAAGATAAGGCGCAGAGTACGCTAAAGGCGCTCGAATACGGCGCGGTGGATATCATTGCCAAACCCCGATTTGGCACAAAGCAGTTTCTTGAAGATTCGCGAATCATGTTTTGTCAGGCCGTGAAGGCCGCGGCCGCGGCGCGGTTACACCCGCTCCGTCCCGGCCATATTGTTGAGCCAAAGCTGACAGCGGACGCCATTCTTTCGCCTGCCACAAACGCCATGCTCGAGACGACTGAAAAGGTGGTAGTCATCGGTGCATCGACGGGAGGGACAGAGGCATTGAAAACTCTATTGGAAGCACTTCCCGCCGATTCGCCAGGTATCGTGATTGTGCAACATATGCCGGAGTTATTCACCCGCGCTTTTGCCATGCGATTGGACAGCTTGTGCAGTATTACCGTTAAGGAAGCAGAGACGAATGATACCGTACTGCGTGGACAAGCTTTGATCGCGCCTGGGAATCATCACACATTGATCAAGAGAAGCGGTGCCCGCTACTACGTCGATATTAAGGAGGGGCCGCTTGTGTGCCGCCATCGTCCCTCGGTTGACGTGTTGTTTCGCTCTGCGGCTCGCTACGCCGGGCAGAATGCCGTGGGAGTGATTCTTACGGGCATGGGGGATGATGGTGCGAGGGGAATGCTAGAAATGAAGCTGGCAGGTGCAATGACGATTGCGCAGGATGAGGCCAGTTGTATCGTGTTTGGCATGCCAAAGGAAGCTATTAAATACGGTGCGGTCAACAAGGTACTACCATTGCAAGCAGTTGCCGGGGCGATCTTGACTTGCACGAGATGACGCAGAGATAAGACAGGGCGTTAAAGGAACAGAGCAGATGAGCGACAGGATGAACACGGCGGCGGCATGCACTCTTGAGAAATCAGGAGGAAATCTCCTTTGGGTGCTTAGAACCACCGAAGATGCAATCAATGCGCTGATAGGTTCCTTTGAGACACTCACCCAAGAGACTGACACAATCTTGAAGCTGGCGTCTGCCGTCGTGGACTGCGTTGAGGATGAGAGCGTCAACTCCATTTTGCCACACATGCATGGCCTTGGCGTCGCGGCAAGAGAGTTTGTAGACGATAGGCTGCAAGCCACTTCTGGAATACTCGATACCGTGACGACGGAAATGGAATTACTGCATAAGTTATCTCTCGTGACGGACGGGCAGGCAAAAATTGCTTTCAGAATTAAGATGCTCAACGTGCACACAAAGATAGAGGTAGCTCATCTCGGGGCCGTAGGCGTTGATTTCGAATATCTCGCTCGCGAGTTGGCCGACTTTTCAATATCGCTCGCTCAGAATACTGAAGAACTCACGCGTCATACGAATGACCGCAGGACAGCGACCGAGAATACAAGGATCATTCTTTCTGCCGAACTTCCACACCTGAGAGAAGAGTTATCCCGTGTTGAGACGAATATTTGCGAAGAGTTGTCGGTTCTGGACACGGGTTTGGCCAAGCTTTCCAAGACGCCAGTGCAATTCAAACAGTCCACTGAAGACATTGCACGGCAGATCGCTGGCGTCGTGGTTGCTATTCAGGGGCACGATATTACTCGCCAGCAAATCGAACATGTGCAGGAAGCGTTTGAGGCCATCTCTGAAACTTTGCTTGTGGCGGACACTTCAAAAATCGGAACTACCCCTGAAATATCTCGCGCCTATGCCGGTCTCACCATCCAGACTTTTCAACTGAAGGCCATTAAAGCAACGATATCTGATTGGACATCACAAATTAGGACTTGTGTTGACAGTATATTCGGCGTAAGTATCTCCGATCTTGTTGCGATAGGGCCATTAGTGCTTGAACAAGAACAGTTGATCTCATCCAAGCTTACTCATATTGACCTGCTCGAACACGAGTGCCAATCGTACAGCGAGAGAATCCGATCGACTCTCGATGGAATCTCTGGCCTGTCGCAACTGGTCACTGAACATTTGCAGAAATCCGAGTCTGCCCGCAATCGCCTTCGTCTACTCACATATAACTCCGTCATTGAGGCTGCCCGACTGGGGGCACAGGCCGATACAATCTGCGTGATCGCAGAAGGGATCGCGGAGGTGTCAACTGAGTGGGGAAAGATTACCGAGCAATCCGGGAGCGCCTTGAGAGAGATTCTTGACTTGTCTAAGCGCATCAACGAAGTGATGGCAACGTTTTCGCAGACCAGCAGTGAAACCCTCAGGGAAGCGCAGGCACAAACGAGGCTGAGCCTCGAGAGTTTGCGCGGAGCTGCCACGTTTGCCGTTATGCAGAGCCAAAAAATTGGAATCGCGACTGAGGCTGTGCGGGCCAAGAGTAGTGAGATGGGGAAAGCCGGCGATCAACTGGACGCTTGCTTCGGCCGCATTGATGAGGTATTGACGGGCATTGAGAGCGCGAAGGAGAAGCTGGAGATCGACTATCCCGATGTGAAGAAAGAGCACAATTCCGCAGAGATTGAAAATCAGTTCTCTGCGTCCTATACGACACAGACAGAGCGCGATGTGTTGCGTGCGGCAATTTACGGTGATGCTATTTCTGTTGTGCAACATTCCTCGATAGGAAACAGCGTGGAATTGTTCTGATCGTGAACCTGGTTTTTCGTAAGTCAAATAACCTCGTATTAAGGAGATGATAACTCGCGATGGGACTGATACTAGCAGTGGATGATTCATCCAGCGTAAGGCAGATGGTTGGTTTTACCTTGCGCAAGGCCGGCCACTCAGTAACCGAGGCAGTCGATGGCAAAGATGCCATCGTCCAGGTCGGTCGAGCAAAGTTCGACTTGATTATTACGGATCTTAATATGCCAAACATGGATGGCATCGAACTAATTACCGCCGTTCGCAAACTCCCAGGATATTCATTTGTTCCTATCCTGATGCTTTCCACCGAGTCGCAGGCGGAGAAGAAAGATGCGGGACGCAAGGCTGGCGCGACCGGCTGGATTGTGAAGCCGTTCAATGCAGATCAGTTGATCGCGGTGGTTCAGAAGTTAGTCAAGTAGGCGCTCGGTAATGGCTATTGCCGAGCCTTCGATCATTGAAAGATCCAATCGGAGTCGAGCCCAGGCCGATAGTAAATATGAGGGCTTTGCCTCATCGGAGTGATGTGTGCAGCGAGACAATAGCACAATTGGACGGGCTGGTTTGGTTACGGCTGTCGAGCAGGCAGCTGACGGCATCCTCATCACGGATACTAAAGGCAATATCCAGTACGTAAATCCCGCATTCACGAAAATGACAGGTTACTCCTGCGAGGAGGTTGAGGGAAAGAACCCTAGCATTCTCAAATCTGGGTGTCACGCGCAAGCGTTCTACGACGATCTCTGGAGCACCATCAGATCCGGGCAGATCTGGCACGGCGACATGATCAATCGGCGCAAGGATGGAACTCAGTATCACGAGGAGATGCGGATTGCTCCTGTGCATTCTTCGACAGGGGAAGTTGTCAACTACATTGCGATCAAGCACGACGTCTCCGATCGTCGTGCCGCGGAAGAAGCCAAAGCGCTCCTCGCAGCAATTGTAGAGAGCTCCGATGATGCCATCATCGCTTATACGCCTACCGGTTTCATTCTCACATGGAATCGCGGCGCAGAAACTCTTTTTGGATACTATCCAGCAGAAGCGATCGGAAAGCAAATCTCAATGCTGGTGCCTGTCGAAAGACTGCCACACTTGGCGGATCTAACAGAATATGTGTTGCGAGGCAACGGCGGTAAAAACTATGAAGGATTAGCCCGACGCAAGAATGGGCGACTGGCACATGTCTCTGTGACCGCGAGTCCCATCAAAAACTCCGCAGGCGGGGTAGATGCGATCTCAGTGATTCTCCGTGACATCACAGAGCGAAAAGAGGCGGAACGGAACATTCGCGAAAGTGACGAGCGCTTCCGAGAGGTATTTGCGCATGCACCCGTCGGAATTTGCATAACGGGGCCGGACGCAAAGTTCGTCCAGGTGAACGCAGCGTATTGCAGAATGCTTGGATACACAGAAGCAGAACTGCTTGGTACTTGCTGGACGAGACTGCTTCATCCCGATGATCTGGAGGCTTCACGGCAGAAGATGGAGCACCTGATAGAGGAGCCAAACGGATGTGTGGAGGAGGAGCATCGAAACATTCATCGCGATGGGCATGATATATGGGTGCGCGTCAGGGTTTCTCTGGTACGGAAAGACGACGGCAACCCATTCTATTGTTTAATTCATGTGGAGGATATTACAGAGCGCAAGAAGGCTACCGAGGCACTTCGCGAGAGTGAAGAGCGCTTTCGCATCATGGCTGACGGTTGTCCCATGCCGATGTGGGTTACCAATGACCAGGGTGGTATTCAGTTCATTAATCGGGCATTCCAAGAGTTTGGCGGTACTGCCTACGAACAAGTGGAGGGAGACAAATGGCAGTTGTTGGTTCACCCCGACGATGCGCCGGAATTCATTCGGCAATCCCTTCGCGTGCAGCAAGAACATAGACCTTTCAGAGCAGAATCGCGCGTACGGCGAGCGGATGGCGAGTGGCGTTGGCTTTCTGCCTTTGGGGAACCGCGTTTTTCGCCGAGTGGTGAGTTCCTTGGACATGTCGGCCTCGGCGTGGACATAACCGAGCGCAAGCAAGCCGAGCAAGAGCGCCAATTCCAACTCTCTTTCATTCGCGCCATCTACGAGGGGTCGCTCGATGGAATTCTTGTTGTAAGCCCTCTCGATGTAGTTCTTTCGCACAACAAGAGGTTTCTGGATATTTGGAAAATATCCCTCCCAAATATTTCGGACAATCAGCAGGACAACATTGTAGGCGTTCCCGATCAGTCCGTCTTGTCCGAAGTTATCCAACGAGTGAAAGAGCCTGAGAGTTTTCTGAAGCGGGTTCGAGAGCTCTATCGCGATCCAGACGCAAAGGACCATAGCGAATTCAAGCTGACGGACAATAGAACTCTCGAACGCTATTCAACGAGCTTGCTAAGTGGAAGTGGTCAATACCTCGGGCGTGCGTGGTTCTTTCGAGATATTACCGAGCGCAAGCGGGCAGAAGAAGCGTTGATCGAGAGTGAACATCGGTTCCGTATCATGGCCGACAGTTGCCCGATTGGGATTTGGGTTACCGGAGTGCAAGGAGAGACTCGGTTCATCAACCGGACATACCGGGAGTTCTGCGGGATAACTTCAGAACAGATCGACGGAGACGAGTGGAAGTCGCGGCTTCACCCAGAGGATGCGCCTCAGTTTGTAGCTGCACTCGAGCGCGCGATTGGGGCACACACACCGTTTAAAGCAGAAGAACGCAGCCGGCGCGCCGATGGAGAGTGGCGATGGGTAGAGTCTTACGCGGTTCCGCGCTTTTCGCCGAGTGGCGACTTCCTGGGGCTCATCGGTACCAGTAAGGACACCACCGATCGTAGGCAATCCGAACAAGCACTACACACAAGCGAAGAAAAATTTCGCCAGTTGGCGGAAAACATTCGTGAGGTGTTTTGGATGAAGAACGCGGGGAGCAAAGAGTTTCTCTATGTTAGTCCTGCTTATGAGCAGATATGGGGAGCGACCTGTGCCAGCATCTATCAGAATCCAGCGTCTCGACTGGAGGCGATTCACCCGGATGACCTTGAGCAGTGCCTCTTGCTGTTTGAGAAGCAAATGCGAGGAGAAGCCGCTGAATCGGAATATAGAATACGAACGCCTGACGGGCAGGAAAAATGGATACTGGACCGAGCCTTTCCCATCCGAGACGAGAACGGCCAACTAATTCGCCTTGTCGGAATCGTCGATGAGATTACCGAACAGAAACGCTACGAAAAGGAACTTATTAGCTCACGGGAAGATGCCGAGGCCGCCAATCAGACGAAGAGCCGATTCCTCGCCAACATGAGTCACGAGATTCGCACGCCTATGAATGGCGTCATTGGCATGAATCAACTACTCCTGGGAACCGATCTCACTCGGGAACAACGACGATATGTCGAGGTGGTCCAAACGAGTGGGCGAACCCTCTTGACCATCATTGACAACATCCTCGATCTATCCAAGATTGAGGCGGGGAAGATAGTTATTGAAAAGCGAAACCTCGATGTGCGGCAAATGATTGCAGATGTCATTCTGCTCTTACAAGACCAGGTAAGTGCGAAGGGGATCAAGGTCGATTCATGTGTGTCGCCGGATGTTCCACAGGTCTTGAAGGGGGATGTACATCGCTTGCGCCAGATATTGACTAATCTCACCGCGAATGCGGTCAAGTTTACCGACCGTGGCGAGGTGACGCTCAACGTGGAACTTATGAGCAAATGCAATGATACAGTAATCATCCGTTTCGCCGTTGCCGACACAGGGATTGGCATACGTCCCGACCAAATAACAGCACTGTTTTCGCCCTTCGTTCAAGCCGATGCCTCTACTACCCGCAAGTATGGCGGAACAGGACTTGGGCTGACCATCTCGAAACAGCTTGTGGAGATGATGGGAGGAAAGATCGGTGTGAATAGTCGCGAAGCGCAAGGCTCCACCTTCTGGTTTACTGCGATTCTAGAACAGCCGCTTCCTGACGATCAGGTGCATGCTGATCAACTGCGGGAGAGGAGCATTGGTGAGACGGTTGGAAAGATGCCTCTCGGACATGGAGAACGAATCCTGGTGGCGGAGGACAATCTAACCAACGGAATTGTAGTTCTTGCGCAGCTGCGGAAGCTAGGATACAAAGCAGATGTAGTTACCAACGGTGCAGAGGCTGTCGAAGCGCTTGAGCGGGGAGGTTATAACCTTGTGCTGATGGACTGCGAGATGCCGTTGATGGACGGTTATGAAGCAACCCGCCGAATCCGTGGAGTGCTTCAATTGGATCTGCCGATCATTGCTCTAACGGCTGATGTGATGTCGTCGACCCGGGAAAGGTGCCTGAGCGAAGGGATGGATGATTATCTTGCAAAACCGCTGGAGCTCCCGCAGTTGGCAAGTGTGCTCGCGAAGTGGATATCCGTAGCCCAAGTCTCCAATTTAGCGCATACTCACTCGGCGAAGACTTTGGAATCGGAAGTAAGTACCTTCGAGGAAGAGTCTCTACTGCGGCGGCTGCTGGGAGATCGGAAACTGGCCAATTCCGTCCTCGATGTATTTATCCACGATGTTCCATCACAGTTGACAAATTTGCGAAAGCTTCTTTCTGCGAAAGATGTTCCGGGTATTCGCTTACAAGCTCACGCGCTCAAGGGGGCGGCTGCAACTGTTGGTGCCGGGGGCGTGCGTGCAATTGCGTTGGCAGTTGAACAGGCTGTGATCGCCGGACAACTTGATCAATGTGTCGAGCTAGTAGATTGCGCTGTTGATGAGTTCGAGCGGTTCAAGAATATTCTGGAGAAAACTGGATGGGTGGAACTCCAGAAAACACCTGTAGTCTTGAGGATGACAAGCAATGATTGATCTTGACAATGAGCTGGCGCAGGATTATCTGGCCGATTGCAATGAGCACTTGGCTGCGGTGGAGTCGAACCTTCTTGCTATCGAGATGGGTGGAGCACAAGTTGATGATGCACGGATAAGTCGCATTTTTCGGGCAGTGCATTCTGTCTGGGGTGGAGCAGCCCTCTTCGAGCTTACTACGATTCGTGAGCTCGCCTGCAAAATGGAAGAGGCCTTGACACCGATCCGCTCGGATAAGACAGTACTCACGCAGGAACAAATCCGTATTATGCTCTCCGCAACCGATCGGTTGTGCCAGCTCATTCGAGAGCCAGCCCTAAGCAACCAGACTGACATCGCTGAAATCATGACCGCTTTAGACAGCGTGCGCGCCCAGGGATTCTCCTCTGTCGGAACCAATATTCATGCGCTCACTCAGGCCCCCAGAAGCAGTGGACCGCTCAATATACTTCTCGCTGAAGACGATTTTGCTTGTAGGTTACTGCTGCAAACCTTTCTCGCCCGCTACGGCGAATGTCATGTCGCCGTGAATGGTGTGGAGGCCGTGGAGGCCTTTCGTGTCGCAATGGAGCGGGGGCAGAGATACGATATGATCTGCATGGACATCATGATGCCCGTGATGGACGGCCGCGAAGCTGTTCGACGCATTCGGGCCATGGAAGAAGCCCATGGGATTCTGTCGACATCGGGCGTAAAGATCATCATGACCACGACGGTCGAAGAGGTTAAGGAAGTTATCAGATGCTTTCAAGAACTTTGCGATGCGTATCTGATGAAGCCCATTGATCTGGCAGAATTACTTGACCATATGAAGGCCTATCAACTGATACGATAGGGGGCGCAATGCAGTTCAATCGCTACACTCGAATTCAGCTGCCTGCCTTGTCGCCTAGTTCCTCGAGTCGTTGAGGATTGCGAATTAAGACGCCTTCTCTCCGTGGCAAGACAAAGCCCTCTTCTCCCCATTTTGAAAGAAGGCGGCTAATGGTGAATAGGGTTGTGCCAGTCATTTGGCCCAGTTCTTCGCGCGAGAGAGAGACTTCGATCCCACCAGACGACTCTTTCCCCACCTGTTTAAGCAAGCGCAGAAGAGCGAGAGCTACTCGCTTCGCGACCTTCTCCGTTGCTACCTCGCGGAAGCGTTCCTCGAGTTCATTTAGTCGGTTTGAAAGAATGTGGCTGATATTCTTTCGGATCTGTGGATACTCCGCCATGAGGTTCTGTAGTCTGGCGTATTCCCAAGTCAATGCCTTGCATTGCTCGATTGCGCGGGCCGAGCAAGTGTGGCTGCAAGCAGTCTGATCGGCAGATACACCTACGGCATCTCCTGACCCATTCATCCAAAGGATGACCTCATTGCCGTTCTGGCTGAGTTGAGTACTCTTGACACTCCCTGACTGGATGAGCACCAAGTTGCGGATTGGCTGCCCTTGCATAAATAGAAGCTCGTCGCGCGCAAAAACTCTCGCTCGCGCACATGAAGCAATCTCCATACATTCACGTTCGGATAGACCGGTGAAAAGCGCGGAAGCACACATCAGAACGACGCGCTCTGCGATGTTGGAATCAGTTTTTGATGGCCCCCCATGGCCCTGCTGAAGCACAGACACACGTGCTGTCGCCATGTACCCCCTCCATGACAACCAAGTCGAACTTCGTTACTGCGCCGCAAGGTACTCAACCTTGTTATGCGCATCCCCATAGAATGTCCCCAGGCAAGGCGGGAAAATCCTAGATTCTGACCCGATTCTGCTCAATGAAATGCAGATTGTTGTACCTATCTGGTTAGCGACTCTTCAAGGCTGTGCAACGCCTAGATAAGCCTTGTTCAAAGGCGCTTATCTGATCTGTCAAAACCCCCAGTATTATTTAGACAGAACCCGCCCTGAATGTAATCACGAATACAATATCCCTTGCATCATGTCAACTATTTTTTTCAGTTCCTCGATTCGGTACCGTTCGTTAAGCTCTGAACTATCCTGCCTCATTCTAAGGTCGCGACTTTTAGCTTGCCTTGACCGCAAAGAAAGTACGTAGTAAATGCAACATAATAAATAGTATTTCCTGCAATCTATAGCCCGTTCGGTGGGCATGAAGAGACACTACAACGTAATATCCCATTCAGTTTGCTCAACAGCAAAGACGTGAACTCTGAAATCGCGGCATGATTTGACAGCTTTCAAGGGGAGAGGTAGGTTCTCATTCACCTTGAGAATACTTCGGATCTGAAAATTCTGAAACGATGTAGGTGGACGTTCTCGATGAAGTAAAAGGTAATCCTAGGCATACGACTTGGCCGTTACCGGGTCGAAGCATAATCGCGAACAGCGGACGGTATCTGCAAGAGGATCGCTCTTAGAGAGGAGGTATCGGGTGATATGCAAACGGCTCTATATCTTCCCAATTGTGGTGGCATTGATCGCCGGATTGGCATATGGTATTTTTTGTCAGAAGCATGTGTCGGGACACGCGCGTCATGTTCTCTATTATGTAGACCCGATGCACCCTGCCTATCACTCTGATAGGCCTGGCACTGCCCCAGATTGCGGAATGGCATTAGAGCCTGTGTATGCAGAAGAGGCGAGCAAATCACTGGTCCATTCTGAAGATTCAATGTCTGGAACGGTGCAAATTGATCAAGCGTCCCAGCAACTCTATGGGATAAGGCTAGCTAAAGTTGTAAGAGGAACAGGGCAGGGGACAATCACAGTCTTCGGCCGAGTTGCTGCCGACCAATCCCGCATATATCGGGTCAATCTCGGTACTGACGGATTCGTCAAGGAGACTTATGGCGATGCTGTCGGTAATCATGTCACGAAAGATCAGCATCTAGCTATTGTCTATTCTCCGGAATTTCTTTCAGTGGCAGGTGGGTATCTTTCGGCAAACGAGCGCACCCCAGGAAGTATTCAGGCCTCGAAGGATAACTCAGTAGCTACGACTACGCAAGGGGCAGCTAGTGCGCAGGCCAGGGCTGACAGGCTTCGCAATCTGGGTATGAGCGACTCTCAGATCGACGAGATCAGCACAACTCGCAAAATTCCAGAGAATATATATGTTGTATCTCCCACCGACGGGTTCATCCTCTCCAGAAATGTTTCGCCTGGCGTTCGATTTGAAAGATACATGGATATGTATACGATCGCCGATCTAAGACGAGTTTGGGTTCTGGCCGAAGTATTCGGCAAGGATGCGCAGATCTTCCGCCCGAGAACAAGAGCACGCGTGATTCTTCCAGACACTGGTGAAAGCTTTTCGGCTCGGGTGAGCGATGTTCTACCGGAGGTCGATCCTGCCACGCGCATCCTCAGTCCCCGGTTGGAGGTCGATAACCATAACTTCAAGTTGCGTCCGGATATGTTCGTCAATGTGGAGTTGACTGTGTCGCAGCCATCTGGTCTTACGGTGCCTGCCGATGCAGTTCTTGATTCCGGGTTATCGAAGCGAGTCTTCGTACAAACATCGCCTGGCCATTTTGAAGCACGCGCAGTAGAAACTGGTTGGCGCCTGAATGATCAAGTGCAGATTGTGCGAGGTTTGCGAGAAGGCGAAACCGTTGTTGCTACAGGCACCTTCTTGGTCGATTCTGAGAGTCGCTTGCAGGTCGTTTCCAATTCTGGTGGTTCGGCACAAAATGGCGCCAAAGTAACGGCAGCGGTCGATCACGCCATGAACTGATCTCTAACTAAATACCGCATGGCTTCCGTAATGTCGCTCTGAGTGGAGGCTTCAAAAGTGATCGATCGGGTTATCGATTATTCCGTTCGAAACAAGCTCCCCATTTTCGTGGCGGTGGCAATCGGCTGTGTCCTCGGGTGGTGGTCGATTGCACATACACACCTCGATGCAATACCCGATTTGGGTGACACTCAGGTAATTGTTCTTTCGCGTTGGGACCGCAGTCCAGACTTGGTCGAGACCCAGGTAACTTATCCTATTGTCACTGCAATGCTGGGTGCGCCACATGTAAAGGCTGTGCGCGGCGTATCTGATTTCGGATACTCCTATGTGTATGTAATCTTCGATGATGGAACCGACCCCTATTGGGCACGTTCGCGAACTCTGGAATATATGGCGGGCGCGCTTACGCGGCTTCCAGAAGGTGTAAAGACAGAACTCGGACCGGATGCGACCAGCCTTGGTTGGGTCTTCCAATACGCACTGGTGGATACAACAAGTCGCCATAATCTGGCGGAACTTCGGTCTTTTGAGGATTGGAACCTCCGTTACCACCTCAGGTCGGTTCCTGGTGTCGCTGATGTCGCACCCGTTGGCGGATACACTCGCCAATTCCAGGTAAATATCGATCCGAACAGAATGCAGGGATATGGCATCCGCATCGGCCAGGTAGTCGATGCTGTCCGTGAAGGAAACAACGAAACAAGTGCGCGCTTGCTCGACTTCGGTGGGACCGAGTATATGGTGCGCGGCAGGGGGTATGCAACCTCCATTGAGGACTTCCAGAATATCGTAGTTGTTGCACCGGCAGATGGAGCGCCTATTCGAGTCAAGGATCTAGGCGAAGTTGTCGAGGGACCGGAGTTGCGTCGCGGCGTCTCTGATCTGAACGGTGCGGGAGAAGTGGTCTCCGGCGTCGTCGTCATGCGCAGCGGAGAGAATGCTCTCGACGTGATTGACCGCGTCAAAGCCAGGCTGAAGGAGATCGAGACGACGCTCCCGCCTGGTGTCAAGATCGTTCCCATCTATGATCGTTCCCAGTTGATTCATCGCACAATCAGCAGCGTGCAAGAGACAATACTTGAAGTCGTTGTCACCGTTGTACTCATCATTCTGGTTTTCCTCTGGCATTTTCCCAGTGCCGCCGTTCCTCTGGTAACCATGCCAGCAGCGGTCTTGCTTTCGTTCATTCCCTTGCGCTATTTGGGGATCAGCGTCAATGTCATGTCTTTGGCAGGAGTTGCGATTGCCTTCGGCGAACTGATTGATGCGTCGATAGTAGTGGTCGAACAGACTCATAAGAAGCTTGAGCAGTGGCAAAAGAATGGGTCTCCCGGAAGACATCGTGACGTTGTGCTTTCCGCTGTAAAAGAAGTTGCAGGCCCAACATTCTTTGCCTTGCTTGTTATAGCTATATCGTTTCTTCCTATGCTGACGCTTGAAGGCCAGGAAGGTCGCATGTTTCGCCCGTTGGTGTATACAAAGACGTTGGCGATGCTCATAGCCGCCGCACTAGCTATAACTCTTGATCCGGCTCTTCGCTTACTGCTGACGAGAATTGGGCGCCTTGACTTCCGTCCCGTCTGGATTTGCAAGTTAGCCAATGCGCTATTTGTTGGGAGCATCCGCCAAGAGGAACAGAATCCTATCAGCAGTTTCTTGATGCGTATTTACGAACCGGCAGTTAGATGGACCTTGCGCTCGAAAACGATAGTTTTCGCAACAACGGCGGTGCTGCTCGCAGTCACTATTCCAATATTTCTTTCGTTGGGATCTGAATTTATGCCGCCGATGGACGAAGGGGCGATCCTCTATATGCCCACCACCATGCCAGGTATCTCTATCGCACAAGCACGTCGTGTGTTGCAGACAACAGATTTGATTCTCAAGGAGTTTCCCGAGGTCGATCAGGTTTTAGGCAAGGCGGGCCGTGCTGAAACTGCTACAGACCCGGCTCCACTGTCGATGCTGGAGACTGTCATAACGCTAAAGCCCAGATCCCAGTGGCGCAAGGTTGACACATGGTATTCAGGCTGGGCTCCAGAATGGGCAAAGCACATCCTTCGTCATTTCACCCAGGACACCATCTCCTCAGAAGAACTCATCAGCCAGATGGATGCGGCAATTAAGGTACCGGGTGTCCGCAACGCCTGGACGATGCCAATCAAGGGCCGTATCGATATGTTAACAAGTGGTATCCGAACTCCGGTAGGATTGAAAATCTCAGGAGATGATCCCAAGATGATCGAAGAGATCGGGAAACAGGCTCAGGCAATTCTGTCGCCTGTTGCCGGCACACGCGCGGTTTTTGCCGAACGCACCAATGATGGTTACTTCCTCGACGTACGTTGGAAGCGCGAGCAACTGGCTCGTTATGGCATAAGCATGGAGAAGGCGGAGGAGGTCCTCAATAATACGATTGGAGGCGACAACGTCTCCACAGTTTATGCGGGCGCAGAACGTTATCCTGTAAATGTCCGCTATATGCGCGACTATCGCAGCGATGTAGATTCGATCAATCACATCCTCGTTCCAGCCGGAGGACAGCGTCAGGCGCCGATTGGTGAGTTGGCAACTATTCAGATTACCAATGGTCCCTCGATGATTCGCGATGAAAATGGCCTATTAACGGGCTACATCTATGTAGACCTTGCCAATCGCGATCCAGGAAGCTACATTGCCGACGCTGACCGTGCATTGAGAGAGAAAGCGAAGTTGCCTCCAGGCTATGTGATCTCTTGGGGAGGGCAATATGAATCTATCGCAAGAGCAAATCATCGATTGCAGTTTGTTGTGCCTGCAACCATAGTATTGGTGATGTTGTTGATCTATATAAACACGCGGTCGTTTACCAAGACGATGATTGTTCTTCTTGCCGTTCCGTTTTCAGCGATCGGTTCCATCTGGGTTCTATACTTCCTCCATTACAACCTGAGTGTGGCGGTATGGGTGGGACTTACAGCACTCTTGAGCATCGATGCGGAGACCGGCGTGTTCATGCTTTTGTTTCTAGACCTTGCCTACGAAGAGGCCAGAATGCACGGTCGTCTGAGGACCTTGGAAGATTTGCGCGAAGCTATTGTCTATGGGGCCGCAAAAAGGTTACGGCCGAAGTTCATGACTTTTGCAACGACCTGCATCGGCTTGCTTCCGGTAATGTGGTCCATAGGGACAGGAGCGGACGTGATGAAGCGAATTGCCGCACCAATGGTAGGCGGCATATTCACTTCTTTCATTTTGGAACTCCTTGTCTATCCCGTAATTTATGAGCTATGGAGACGAAAAACAATATCTGAGCGGTTCGAGGATATAACTGGGTCTGCACGCGAAGACCGAGAATCCCAACGCGAGCTAGCGCTTTCTGCGCAAGATTGATGCTCAAGCGCACAGCATGTAAATGGATCGGAACAACTAAAGCCCCGAACAGGAGGTAGAAAATGGCGATCAACAATATCATTAGACCGCTTTTATGTGGACTGCTGATTGTGCTTGCAGGTCCTGCGTTCAACGCACAGGAGTCGTCAGTTCCAATCGGAAGCGCAAGCCAAGGAGCCGATTCTACCTCGACTGTATCGCACTCGACAACATTGACCGAGATGCCGCCCAAGGCTCCCAAAGTTACCTGCAAAGACGGCCAGTTGACAATCTCGTCTGATAACTCCACGCTCGGAAGCGTATTGGCCGCAGTGCATACGTGCATTGGCGTTCAATTCGATATTCCTGAAGCTGCGGCTGGAAGCAGGACATTTGGAGATCTCGGCCCGGGTCCGGAACGGCAGGTACTTGAGTCTCTGCTAAGTGGAACAGATTTTAACTACGTTATTGGATCATCTGACACATATCCGCAAAGGATCGAAGCCATCCTTCTAATGCCGCGTCTAAGCAATGGAACAAATGCCCCTGTTACGGATCGTCAGCTTACTCCGGCACGCCGTGCATGGATGCAGAGCCGTCAAAATGGCAGAGGTCCTTCTGCGTCCAGCGACGAAAACCAAGAAAGTGTAGATGGCTCCTCAGCTACACCCACGACAGAGGATACAGGTTCCGTACCGGTCGAACAAACTCAGACGGATCCGACTCCACCTCAAGTGCACGACACACCACCACCCTCGACTACTGAAGTGCCGCCAGTCCCCAGCGAAAATTCCCCCGCGTTCGTGCCCGCACCAGCTACAGAAGCTTCTTCCGGTGCCAGTCCGAGTTCCGATCAAAGTAAAAGCACCGGGGATAAGATTGCTGACATGCAGCAGTTATTCGAAGAGCGCCGCAAGATGACTCAAGAGCAGAACTCCACTACGCATCAGCCATAGTGTTTGCGTTTCGAGATGATTCCAATCGAGGAGGAAGAGAGCGTGGCGATGCCTGGGTGGGCATCGCCTACGACTTAGTGCTTTATGCAGCGCGAGATGGAATCTTTACGCTACTGAGCCGGCTGCACTACAAGATCGCTCGCCAGTCTGAAGTGCACAATGGACTCCGCGGGTATATCGAGGTCCCGGTTGCCTGTCAATCCTGCAGCAGCGGTGCCAGCGCCGCCACCTACCAGGCCGCCAACCAGAAGCCCTGTGCCACCTGAGGCAACACCACCTACTAGCATGCCTAGCCCAGCTCCTCCGCCAATCATGGCAGCGGAGCGTTTACCTTTGCCCTTTTTGCTGCGCGCCAGGTCTCGCGTTGTCAGGGGATATCGCGTTCCATTCAGCGTCAGTGAAGTTAGCCGCAATTCCAGCAGAGAACTGCCTTTGAAGTGGCCCCGCCTATGCGACACATCCACCACTCCACCAACCCGTGCACCCTTCGGCACCAGCACACTGTTGTCACCGGTCAAAACTGGGTCAACGATCTCGCCAGTGAACGTCTCTCCTGCGCGGCTGGTCTTTACGCTGATGCGTTGGTCAATCCGAATCGTCAGCGTCGTGCCCGCCGGAATTGTCACGTTAACAGGCACGGGAGGCGGCTGTGGAACTGCGGAAACTGTCGGCTCCGAAGGTGCTGGAATGGGCGCTCCTGCTGTGGATGGTGCCGTCGTCGTTGTGATTGCCTGGCTCTTCTGTCCGGCTACTGGTGGTTGCACTACTGTCGTCGTAGTGGTCCCATTCTTATCAACAGTAACTATCTGCTGCGCCTGCCCAGTACTAGCTGCTTGTTTCTCGGCTTGGTTCAGCGCCCGCTCTTGTTTTGATTGGCATCCAACGAGCATGGCAGCTACCAACACCAGCATCAGAATCGGGTTCCGTGGCATCTTACGGGTGCGCAGCAATGAGTCTGAATTAAACATTGTCCATCCCCTTTCGCGTATGTTTGTGAAGTAGGTCGGGTTCGATTCTCCGTATCAATGGAGTTCGGTACGGTGTGCTTCAATCCGGCAAGGTGTCTTAGTTGAGTAACTCTTGCCTGCTTGAACATTCTACCGCATCCCTTGTCGAGTTCTTCAATCTACTTGTCGCATGAGTATCGAGATGTATCTCTGTATCATCAATAGTATTCGAGAGCTCGGCTTTTGACTTATCAAGAGCCGGTTCTACTCATTTTTCCTCTAAAGAACTTCTGAATAAGTCGAAGTTTTGAAAGGGCGCGGCTTTAGCCGTGCCGCAAAGGTAGCAAAATCAAGGTGGGCTTTAGCCCCTGAAGGAATGCTTGCACAGCAGCAAGACTTGTAGAGTCGAGATGTGGCGCGGTGGTTTAGGTTTGGCCTGTCTGTATCCAGCTCTTTCGTTTGCCGGTGCCTCACTATCCAAGCCATGCTC
>Ga0255356_1000745_pt1 | contig 21506 bp, 18 predicted proteins | sample HBST100metaG_FD_189944 | JGI IMG/M metagenome (GOLD analysis project Ga0255356, IMG submission 189944) | Peat soil microbial communities from Stordalen Mire, Sweden - H.B.S.T100 | ecosystem: Environmental > Terrestrial > Soil > Wetlands > Peat | place: Sweden: Norrbotten County, Stordalen Mire...
GGCCGTGGTCGAGTACACCTATGCGATCGGCGACCGCGTCGTTGTGCCTGCTGGCGCACGAGTCTACGGGCAGTTGCAGCAGGCGGATCGGTCTGGGTTTGTCGGAGTAAAGTTCGATGAGATTGAATTGCTGGATGGGCAGCGGGAGAAGATCGAGGCCATCGGCGCGGGTCTTGATCTTGGGCCGATCAAGGGAACCGTATACGGGAAGAACACGGGCAAGAACTTCTTGATCAAGGCTGCTTCGGGCGTTGGGTCGTTGGCCGCGATGCTGGTCGGCAATAACTCCAGCGCCGCGTTCTCTGAGGGCGACCTACTGCGCGAAAGAGTGGCGGATAACGTTTGCAACGCCGGCGACTCGGAACTGATGAGCCTGAACGCAACCAGCAAAATTATCGTCTCGGTACCGGCCGACACGAAGATCTACATCGTCTTTACTAAGCATGAAGAGAGCCAGGCTGGGCTGCACAGAGTGGCTGGCCAATAGGATTGCGTTATCCGTATTGAATGCCCCGGCGTCAGGACTGGGGCATTTTTTGTGCCCGTGTGTGGGCCTGCTCAGTCCTATGTTTTGGCCGCTTCGAGTCGGTGTGCGTGGGTACGATTCAGGTTCCAATCGTGACCCGATCCGCGAGGCCTTCCTGACGGGCGTTTGACCAATGATCGGTCCGGTTATGTCATTGTGCGTTTAACCAAAAACCGATCCCGATATGTCACTGTGCGTTTGACCAATCATCGGTCCCGATGTGTCGTTGTGCGTTTGACATAAAATCTTGCGAATTCGTCTGGACGGACTGAATCAGTAATTGAGCAGCAGCATAACCATGCTTCTCTCTACTAACTGATCACCAGCGGAGTAAGGCCGGAGAATCTCCCTTGCAGGCCAACTTCGCCGTCCAACGCGGCGCATATTGACGTTAGACGTTTGCGGTCAGCACAACATTACCGCAGACGCCGTGAGCATTCCTATACAGAAAGCCGACGAAGCATTTGAAAGAATGGTGATGTCCGATGTTGAATACCGTTTCTTCATCGATATGGCTTCTCTCAAACCCGAGTAGCCGACAAAACGAATTTTTCGCAATTCAATACGAGATGGTTCGACCCAATCCATTCCTAAAACTACTGGTATCCGGAAGCCATGGAAAAGCTGACTGGCCGCTGATCTGGGTAGAAGTATTGAAGCTGGCTTCCTACTGAAAGAGAGACAAACATGGAGAACCAAATGCCGCATCGCACTTTTCTAAAGAGTACAGCGATCACGTTGAGCGGTGATGCCGCAATCGACTCGCCCCATACAGCAAGCGCTGCTGCGGAAACGAATAAATCTCCGGTATTTTTTACAAAAGATATAAGCGTCAGCGGATTGCTGAAGATCTACGCCAAAATCAACGAGGGTATGACCGGAAAGATCGCCATCAAGCTGCACAGTGGCGAACCGCATGGGCCGAACCTGTTGCCGATTGAACTGATCAAGAATTTGCAGGCTCAGATTCCAAACAGCACCATCGTGGAATGTAACGTCCTCTATCCAAGCCCAAGGCAAAACACGGCAACTCATCGGGAGACGTTGAAAACCAATGGATTCAGTTTCTGCCCGGTCGACATCATGGACGCCGATGGCGATGCGATGCTGCCGATTCCGGGTATGCGCGACTTTCTCGATAAGTACTCATCACCCACGTTGACGGAACACCCCTTTACACCGGGCGTACATCTCACTGAGATCGCCGTGGGTAAACATCTTTTGAACTACGATTCCCTCCTCGTCTACACACATTTGAAGGGCCATATAATGGGAGGTTTTGGCGGGTCGCTCAAGAACATCGCCATTGGTTGTGCGTCCGGACAGGTGGGCAAGCGGCAGATTCACGGCGAAGGATGGCCTATAGGACCGCTCTTTCTGGAACGTATGGTCGAATCAGGCAAAGGGACCACCGAACATTTCGGCGAGCACATCACCTATATCAATGTTCTGAAGAATATCTCCGTGGACTGCGATTGCGACCCGCACGGAGTAAAACCGACCTGCAACGACATCGGCATTCTCGGTTCACGGGATATTCTAGCCATCGATAAGGCCTCCGTTGATCTGATCTACGCGCAGCCTGAACTGGAACGACACGACATGATGGAACGTATCGAGTCGCGTAGCGGATTGCACCAGCTTGAATACATGAAGACTTTGCAGATGGGCAATGATCAGTACGATCTGATTACGCTGTGAGAATGAATCAAGCCTAGCGTGGACCTAACCTTCGACGGATTGTGAGTCCGCTTTTCGGCGTATTGCAGCGTCACCAGTTGAATTGGACGTGATCGGATAAGGACGCAACTTCTAATCCAAAAGGGAGATCCCCCGGCTCTGCCGGGGTGGCAGTCGAACTTTGAGAATTCCGGGAGTATGTTCTCCCTCGAATTGCCCGTGCTGCGGCAGTGAAGACAGCAGTACGAGGTTTTTGCTTTTGTTCTTGCTTTTGCTTCGGACGGTTGCGAAAAGGCCCCTTTGAGGGGCCAGCAACCGTAAAGCCACCGGCTCTGCCGGTGGATACTTACAGCATTCCATGTCCCTTCAGGAGTTCCTCTGTCTTTGCCCACGGCTCCCCTGGAAGCATCACGACAAGCTGGTTGAATACCGTCAAGAAGGCTTGTTGCGTCGATTCATCTCCGAAGTTATGCAGGGCAGCGGCCGGCAACAGAGGCTTCATGTCATCGAGGAAGCGCGGCCGTCGCAGCTTCGCCAACATTCGTTGTTCTGCCTCAGCCCGCGGGATCTTCACGTTGGCTCTCTCCAAATAGAGATTGAAGCATTCAAGCAGGCGCGCCCGATTCAGGTCTTTGAAAACCTCCAGGGCATGAGCAAGATCGAAGAGGTCGCGCCCCTTTTCCCGCTGTAACAGTGCGCGCAATTTTGTCGCCAGCATCTCTTCCGTTGTAAACGTCATGACCTCTGCCGAACCAGTAAACCAAGGATTCTCGATGCGAAAGGGCACGCTGCGAGGCGGATCGTAGGCCCGCGTCTCCGCGGTATTGATTTCGAGTTTGAGGCGTATTGGCGCAGACGAGGCTGCATCTTCCGCCGCAACCTTGAAGCGCAGTTTCGGCGCGACGGGGCTTTGATCGAAGTTCGCTCTGCCGAGCCAGGGCTCAAGCACATCGCGCAAGCGATCAAGCACCGGGCCGATGGGGCCGGACTCGGTGCGTACTAGATCAATATCTTCGGAGTAACGAAACGGCTGAGGAAAGTGCAATTTGTTGAGAGCCGTGCCACCGCGAAAGCGAAGTTGTTTCTGAAGAGGCTTATCGGAGAAGATCGCGACGATGGCCCGGCTGATGATCAGATCCTGCTCGACCTGACGCATCTCTGGCCAAGGCGCTCGATGGCTCCAGGCGATAATGTTCATCATTGGAATCATTCATCAACCTCCGGCTTGCGGCGAACGACGATGTTCCATCGTTTATCTCTCTCAATGCATTTTGGCGCAAGTTGAGGCTCGGCAACTTCTTCTGGATCGAGTTCAACCCAGGGAGGCAGTTGCTCGCGGAGGAGTTCGCGCAGCATCGGTTGCGTAGCGTCCGCATAGCCAAGTTGATCCAACAGATGCCCGAGGCGCTGAACAACAGATTTTGGAAACGATACCGACACGGATGCCAGCTTTTCAGAATCGATCTTCTCTCCAAGGTCGGCAAGAATCGTGACTATATTGTCGAGGCCAGCGGATGCCTGCGGGTATCGCAACAGGTCCAAGGCGGTTAGTTCGACAGAGGAGACTTTCATCGACCCCGTCTCCGTCTTGTGGTCCGCTATTGCTTGTGAGACGGGAGCAATCTGCTTCCGATAGTAGAAGGAGAGCATCGACCGCCCAATTTGTATGTTGGGCACGCGCTTCTCGGTAATGATCTGGAACTCCAGCACTGCCTGATGGGTTGCACCGTGGATCTCCGCAGCCTTCAGCAGGCCAACATAATAGGGCGACGACTCATGCCGCATCAGGGCATCAATGTACCAGGATGGCGGCGGCGCGCCCCACGAGCCGAATTGCGGCGGAACGACCACGTAGTTGCCGCGCCGGAGCCGGACAAGTTTTTTCTGCTTTTGGAGACGCTCCGCAGCATCCAGGAATGCGCCGTGGCCAACCCCGAGGCTCTGCTCCGCCTCCTGGCTGGAGAAGATGACCTCGCCGCGTGCGAGCAGTTCCGAAAGATGAGAGGAGAGTTCGGCGCCCATAATGCCTCATGTATATATATCCGCTATTATAGCGGTTTTGTCAACATGCGACTGCAATTTACATATTCACTATTTCCGCCTACTATGCGGATATATCGACATGAGAATACATCGTAATGAGACTACGCAGCATCATTTTATGGTTACATATAGCATTTTAAATAGGTTACTCCTTTCACTGACGAGCATAGAGCACCCGGCTGTCGAGGGATAATAAAGTTTCATCCTCAACCGACCGGAGCGACAAACTGGCTGCGAACGGAATCGCCGAGTGGTAAGGGCTCGTCAACCCAAGATCCCGACCAGGCAGATAGGCGAACACTGGCCGGCTTACCTCGTTTTGTCATGATGAAGTCAACATAGCGTTGCATCTAGTGAGCCAGAGCTTCACCAGGCTCGTACTTGCCGGCGAGTGCAGAAGCCGCATGGGCGCAGGCATCCACTTGAATTTGGAAAACTGCCATGATGAGATCCGAGCGCTGCGGGGAATGGCGGTAGACCGTGCCGAGGCCGACGCCCGCCCTCTCCGCGGCAGGACGACGTTTTCGAGACCGTTTCGAAACTGGTTTGGCGACTGTGCGCGGCGGAAGCCTTTTTTCGACCGCCAGAAGCAGCCGGAGTGGCAAATATACAGCTAACCTGTACATATCAACTGTCTATCTGTTATAGTTTCGTTATGGTAGAAACGTTGCCGAATACCGATACGGCACTTGCATCCAAGCTTGCAGCAGAGTTGCGCACCACCTTTGGGAAACTCAAACGGCAGGTGCTACAGCACGGCGGAGCGAGCGATTTCACGTCGTCTCAGATCGCTGTCATTCTCCGATTGGAAAGGGACGGTCCGGCAACGGTGTCGAACCCGAGTGGGTCGAGGCGTGTGACCGCATGGGCATGATGTTGATGTGTGAAACCCGGCAGGCGAGCTCAAGTGCGGAGGGTCTCGGACAGCTTGAACTGATGATCAAGCGGTACCGCAACTCTCCCTCGGTGATCATTTGGTCGATTGGTAACGAGGAAAATGAGCTGCAGGGGCCGATGGCCGAACAAGGAGCCAGAATCGCAGCCACGATGGTGCGCAAGTGTCATGAACTGGATCTGACTCGCGTTGTTACCGCCGCTGTCAACGCCGACAACAGACGCGGGATCTCCGATGCTGTCGACCTCGTCGGCTTCAACTACCATCTGGATTTTCCGGATGCCTTTCACAAGGACAACCCGACGCGCCCAATCTTCGGCTCGGAGACATCGAGCGCTGTCAGTACGCGCGGTGAATACACGACCGATTGGAAGCGCAATGTGGTGGATGCCTACCACGGCGTCTATGAGCTGCCTGAACTCTGGTGGAAGTTCTATGGGGAGAGAGACTGGACGGCAGGAGGGTTTGCCTGGACCGGTTTCGACTATCGCGGCGAACCGACCCCGTTCGGCTGGCCGTCGGTCAGTTCCAACTTCGGTATCGTGGACCTCTGCGGATTTCCAAAGGACTACTTCTTCTACTACAAGGCATGGTGGCGTCCAGAGCCTTCGCTGCATCTCTTTCCGCATTGGAATTGGAGCGGCAAGGAAGGTGCCGAAATCCCGGTTTGGGTGTATTCCAACCTGGACGAGGTGGAGTTGTTGGTGAACGGCACGTCTGTCGGCACCCAGAAGGTTCCGCATTTGAGCCATATCGAGTGGAAAGTAAAGTACGAGCCCGGCGTGATCGAAGCGCGCGGATCGAAGGACGGCAAGGTTGTCCTGATCGAAAAGCGAGAGACCACTGGAGCACCCGACTCCATCCGGCTCACCGCCGACCGCACCGAGATTAATGCCGACGGTGAAGACATTGCCGTCCTCAAGGTCGAGATCCTCGATCGGCAGGGCAGACCCGTACCGACCGCAAACAACAAGATCGTCTTCAAGGTTTCCGGTGAGGGCGTGCTCATCGGTGTTGGAAACGGAGATCCAAACTGCCAGGAGTGCGACAAGGAGCCGAGGCGCTCGGTTTTCAATGGTCTGGCTCAGGCGATCGTCCAGAGCACCATGGAGTCCGGGAACATTCACGTCAAAGCGGTAAAAGAAGAATCGGCCGGTCCGGAGTTGATACCTGCCTCATTGGTCATCGCTACCAAGCGGGTGCAGCTACGGCCCGCGGTGCCAGTCGTTCGAAGAGGGTGATGAGTGTACTGGCGTCTGCTAAAATCCCGGGACTCCACGAACGGAGTTCCCGGTTCCACAGAATGAATTGAGATTCAGGGTAGGCAGAGGTTCAAGTGAACAGACGACAGTTTCTTCGAAGCGCGGGAGCGGCGGCAGTGATTGGACCGCTTGCGCTCAACGCAGAAAACCCCGGCGTGCAAGCGGAGATACACATCAGCCCGTCGGGTGACGACCTCAATCCAGCCACGCATGTTGCGCCTGTTCGGACGCTGGCCCGGGCATTGCAACTCTCTCGGGAACGAAAGCAAGAAATCGGTTTTCCCGCTTTACTTCTTCTGCATGGCGGCGTCTACGAATTGCCCGCGACGCTCCGGCTTACGAGCGACGATGCGGGAACGGCAGCCTGTCCGCTACGCATCGAAGCATTCGGAGACGGCGAGGCCGTGCTGAGCGGAGGCTCCCGTCTTCATCTCGAATGGAAGCCATACCGCGATGGAATCTATCGGGCGTCCGTCCCTCGCGATACCAAGACCGATCAACTGTTTGTCAACGGACAACGGCAAATCCTGGCGCGTTATCCGAACTTCGACAAGAATGCCCGCTATCTCAACGGGACTGCATCCGATGCTTTGAGCCCAGAACGCGTGCGCCGATGGAAACATCCGGAAGGCGCGTACGTGCATGGCTTGCAGGCGTCGCTCTGGGGGAGCCTGCACTATCGTGTAACCGGTCGCAACGCGGACGGCTCTCTAGCCATGGAAGGCGGCTGGCAAATCGATCGCGACCAGCCCATGCACAAGGAGTTTCGCTTCATCGAAGGGATTTTCGAGGAATTGGATGCGCCGGGCGAGTGGTACCTCGACGAAGGAACCTCGACACTCTACTTCTACCCTCCCGGTAGCATCGATCTCAACAGAGCGACCGTGGATATCGTTCGGTTGGTCAATCTCATCGAAATCGGTTCGCAGCACACTGCCACCGCGCGCGGCATCAGCCTGCGCGACCTCACCTTCCGTCATACTCAGCGTACCTTCATGCAAACGCGGGAACAGTTGCTGCGCAGCGACTGGCGTATCTTTCGCGGCGGCGCACTCATGATAGAGAACGCCGAAGACATCAACTTCGAAGATTGCTTCTTTGATCAGGTTGGCGGCAACGCAGCCTTCGTCAGCGGCCACGCGAGACGGGTGGGGTTCAGAACGTGCCGCATCGAAGAGGCGGGCTCGAGCGGCGTCTGCTTCGTGGGCAGGCCTGGCGCGGTGCGCAATGCTTTGCTGGGTTACTACCAGGAAGCGTCTCTCGATCAGATTGGCCGGACGCCGGGGCCGAAGGACGACGAATATCCGCGCGACTGTTTCGTGGATGACTGTCTCATTGCGAGAACCGGACGTTTCGAAAAGCAATCGGCCGGCGTTCACATCTCCACCAGCTCCGAGATCCGGGTGACGAACTGCTCGATTTACGGAGTACCCCGCGCTGGCATCAACGTCGGCGATGGCACATTCGGTGGGCATCTGGTGGATGGCTGCGATGTGTTCGACACCGTGCTCGAGACGAGCGATCATGGCGCCTTCAACTCCTGGGGCCGCGATCGCTGGTGGCATCTCCATGGCGCGGCCGAGGATAGCTTGCTGACGGGTTCACTGGTTGATCTGCCCACGCTGGACGCGGTGCTGCCCATTGTTCTCACCCGCACGCGCTGGGCTTGCGCCCACGGATGGGACATCGACTTGGACGATGGATCGTCGAATTATCGCATTACAGAGAATCTCTGCCTATGTGGTGGAATCAAGTTCCGCGAGGGATTTTTGCGAACCGCAATGGACAATGTTCTTGTGAACAATACGTTTCATCCGCACGTATGGCCCGCGCATACCGGCGACGTGATTGAAAGAAACATCGTCTTCGCCCCGTATCAGCCGATTCGAGTGCGCGGCTGGGGTCAATTGATCGACCTGAACTTCCTTCAACGGGATGGCGCGACGGCAACAAAGCGTGCAGAGGATTTGCAGAGGCTCTCCGGGCAGGATGCAGTCTCCCTCGACGGAGATGCGCTGTTCCGCGACCCTGTACGAGGCGACTTCTCTCTGCGGGAGGAATCTCCGGCGCGCCGTCTCGGCATTGCGAGTCTCTCACCTGGCGAATACGGAGTCCGCTCGAAGGAGCTGCGGATACTTGCTCAAAGTCCGGATATCGCAAAGTGGCTCGCCACGCCATCGGCCACACTCGCTGTCACAAGGGAACGTGACACGATGCTCTGGATGGGTGCAACTGTTCGCAACTTGGTAGGCCAAGGTGAAATTTCCGAGAAGGGGGCGCCAACGGAGACGGGAGTGATCGTGGAAACCGTGCCTCCAGGTTCTGTTGCTGCGCTTGCGGGATTACAGCCGGACGACCTGTTACTTGAGGCGAATGGCAACGCCGCGGGAAGCACAGGTCAATTGCGATCGATCACAAACTCGTGCAAGTCCGGCCAACGGGTGAAGTTGAGCGGCCTAAGGAACCAGCGCAAGGTTGAGTTCACGTTGATCCCCTATTCGGCAGTTGAGCCACCGAAGACGTCTGAAACGGTGGACTGGTAGGGGCTTTTCTAGTGATAGGGGGTGTCACCCGATGGGTGAGTCGTCAGGGGCGGAGATTTCCGCTATCGGATCGGAGTTGGAGTCTTTTTCGGTGGCGACACCGGGTGGCCGTATACAGATTCGCTGGGATATATGCCACATTGTTGGCACGTTGCAGTCAACGTAAAAGCACTCATCAGGGAGCAGAGAATTGGCAGCGCTGTGGCGAGGTCCGAGGAATAGCGCCACAGCTTCACAGCCGTGTCATTCTTTGCGAGGCGCCGTCTCGGGGGTTGAGATGACGGAGATCTCGGCTGCACTTGCTCTGTCAGCACTCTGTGTGTCTTGCAATGCCGTGAGCCGGAAGAAGCGGGCGTCCGACGAAGGGAAAAAAACTTTTTGCAGTTCGGGATTGTTGGAGATGTTTTCGAAACGTCCCGACGCGATAGCCGTACTCCAGGTCCTCCCATCGGCGCTGGTCTCGAAACGGTACCTTTCTACGACGCCAGCATGGTCACGATCCTGACGCGGCAGATATGTGAAGCCGCTGACCCGGTGGACACCTCCCATATCGACTGTGATCTGCTGCTCCGGCATTGCGTTCGCGCCGGTCTCCCAGAACGTGTTCGGCTTTCCATCGATCGCGTTGACTGCGGGATGCTCCGGCGACTCGCTCGATACGCTGACAATCTTCCAGCCGATAGGCGTGAGCCCCGGCATATCTTTCAGAGCCAACATGCCGAGCCGCCCATCAGGAGCAATGCATGCCGCCAGCACTTTGCCGCCGTTCGCCAACGGGATAGGCGTACGATAGACGGTCGACTGAACTGTAGGCACGGTGCCGTCCAGAGTGTAAACAACTGGCAAACCTGTCGGGCTGCTGATGCCTACGTCGCCACGAGCATCTCTGTCTCCGATCTCCGGCGCCTGGACCAGCTCAGCCTGTTTGAACAGACCTATTTCGGCAAGAGTGGGCTCCGTTCGGGATTCGTTGATGCGGATACGCACCTCATCGGTGGTAACCGGCGAGACGAGTCGCAAGAGCCGCTTGTGGCCGACTGTGGTCTGCTCCTCAACCTGCTTCCAATGCTCTCCCTCTTTAACATCCACGGCGAAGGACTCGATTCGCTGGCTCCGATGGTCCACGGCCTCCTGTAGGGAGATGACGTCGAACGAGATCGGGTGTGGAAGCTTCAGCGTCACGACGGCTGTGCTGTGACCAGGCGCGGCCTCCCACCACGTGTCCAGATTACCGTCGAGAGCGTCCGAGGGGTGGTGCATCCTTTGACTTGAGTCAGCCGTAAGGCGGGCGCCGTTAGCGAGGTTCTTCGCGAACGTCTCGCTGACGACCTGATTCATCAGACGAACGTTGGCAACCTGCAGTTCCGGGATCAAGCCGCGATTGTCGGGCGACAGGTTCAGCAGCCAGTTGCTGTTGCGACCGACTGATTGATAGTAGATATCGACGAGCTCAGCGGCGGTTCGCGAACTCTTATCTGCAGCCCAGAACCAGCCGTGTAGAATCGGCACGTTGGTCTCTGCCGGATACCACCAGAGGTACGATCCAGGGACAAGTTTGGAACGGCTGCCCAGATCTTGCTCCCTCATATCCGGCCACCGGAACTGGTCCGGCGGCGTGGGAAGAGGGATCACGCTCCACTCCGTCGTTCGTCCGACGCCGCTCTCATTGCCGACCCAGCGGCCATCGGGTCCCTTGCCGAAGATGATCGCATGCGGCTGAAGATGACGGATCATGTCGTACCAGGCGTTGTAGTCGTACGTCTCCTGCACGCTCGGATCAGGGTTTGCACCATCGAACCAGACCTCATCGATCCGACCGTATTCCGTCAGGAGCTCGTAGAGCTCGTTCAGGAAGTACCGGTTGTAATCGTCGACCTGGTACGTAAAGCTGCCAAGGCCCACAGGCTGTTTCCGACCCTTGGATGGATCAGTGTTGAAGGCGGCGGGATCTGTCGGAATGACCGAGCGCAGCTTTGGGCTTTCGTTGCCATAGTAGCCGTTTGGATTTGTGGGATTGGTCTTCAGCTGATACAGATCTGCGGGCGAGAGATACACGCCAAGCTTTATGTTGTATTTCCGCGCTGCTGCAGCCACTTCGCGAACAAGATTTCCCTTTCCACCTTCCCAGGGGCTGAACGCAACCGAGTGATTTGAGTATCGCGTTGGCCACAGGTTCAATCCATCGTGATGCTTACATACGAGGATCACCATCTTGCCGCCACCGTCTCTCACGGTGCGTACCCATTGATCAGCATCGAGTTGTGTAGGGTTGAAGACGGAAGGGTCTTCGTGACCGTTGCCCCACTCAACGCCTCGAAAGGTGTTCGGGCCGAAGTGGATGAAGAATGTGCGCTCTAGGCGCATCCAGTCCGCTTGGTTCTGGCGGGGTAGAACCCTTGACGCCTTCTGGATGATCACCTGACTCGAGTCGTTTCGGGTAATGTGCTGCAATGTGGAATACCCGACCGGCGATGATGCGGCGTCGCCTTCCAGCGCCGCTTGCGCGTTTGCCGAAGACAAGCCCAGGGCGAATGCGGTCAAAACAGCGATTGCCGGGATTGCGCATGCAGGTTTCATAGATTCAGAACTTCCGACACTGTGTTGGAGAACCTTGAGGCTGCGGCTTCAAAGCCCTGAGCGTTGATGAAATGTTCGAAGAGATCGCCGCTGAACACATAGCGAATCCTCGGTGCGTACCTGCCGAAACGCGCAGACAAGACCTGTTCACGAATGTCTTCGTTGGATCGCTGGTTTCCCGTTCGACTTCCTAGAGAGCAGGGCTTGCCATTGAGAGAATTATACATTTACTGTAGCGTGGGCTGAGTGACCCGTCAACTGGAACTCTTATCCAATACAAGAAGAGCCTGAAGGCGGGATCTGATTCCAACACAAGATGAGCCTGAAGGGGCGGGTCATGCTGGGTAGTGAACATCCGCATGGACGACCAAGAAAAGCTGAGTTTGGAAGCGATGGGCCGGTTCGTCGAGGCCAGCCAGCGTTGCACTCGCTCATGTTTGTGCGTCGAGTAGTTGTCGCAGATCAGATAAATTTCTTTGCCAGCGGGTACGGTCTGATCGATCATACGCAGAAACCTCAGCCACTCCTGATGGCGGTGCTTCTGCTGGCACAGGCCGTAGACCTCGCCACTGGCGACATTCAACGCAGCAAACAAGGTGGTTGTGCCGTTGCGCTTGTAATCGTGCGTCATGGTGGCGCCTCGACCCTTCTTTATCGGCAGGCCTGGTTGCGTGCGATCCAACGCCTGGATCTGGCTCTTCTCATCCACCGACAACACCAGCGCGTGCTCCGGCGGGTTGAGATAGAGCCCAACGATGGCCTCCAGCTTGTCTGCGAAAAACGGATCGTTGCTGACTTTGAAGCTCGCCACTCGATGTGGCTTCAAGCCCTGTGAGCGCCAGATACGCCCGACGCTGGATTCGGAAATGCCCGCTTCCCGTGCCATGGTGCTGCGCGACCAGTGCGTGGCGTTGGCAGGCTTGCTCTGTGTCGTCTTCTCGATGATCTGAGTCACCGTCTGTGTCGAGATGGAGCGAGTCCGACCCGGTCGGCTGGCGTCCCGCAGAAGCCCATCGACGCCTAGGGTCTGGAAACGGTTGCGCCACAAAGCCACCATCCGAGGCGCAACCTCCATCCGCTCTGCGATCTGCTTGTTCTGAAGACCGTCCCCAGCCAGAAGAACAATTCGGCTACGCTGCACGATGCGAACCGGCGTCAAGCGCCCACGCGCCAGCTTTTCCAGCCGAAGCCGAGTCTCATCGGATAATGTAATCGCCGCCGCCACACGCATATAGAGGTTCCCTCATCTTATGAGATGACCTTCGATACATAAAAGACTCTATTTATGGCGGCCTACACTAGCTTCATGGGATATATGATGGCGAGCCATACTCCCGCGACTGCGCCTCATGTTCCAGTCTATCCTCAACAGGGGCTCTACTTCACGATTGCGCGGACGAGACAAATGGAGAATCCACAACGAAATCCAGCGTGAATTCTCTGGAGGCTTTGACCGCTACAAAATCGACTACAGCCCGAATTTCTGACAGACTTTCGGCGGGAAATTAGCCTGGACGTTTCAGGTATTACTGTAGGTCCATATGCCTCATGTGAACAGCATGAGGCTCTCAGGACCGTACGATCCGGTAACAAGGCAAGACTTCATCCGGCGCCGGTGTTCTCGGAAGTATTGGCTCGTAGTGAAGCTTTATGGGGATGATGGCCATTGGATCGCCCGGCGCGGTGCGAAATTGCATCTTCGCATATGGCATATCGCACTGCTCATCCCTTCTGATCCGAAGAATTGTTCCGGCGGTCGAAGTCAGGCTATCAACCGACAACGGAAGTTGAAAGGGAAGAAACTCATCCATCAGACGCGCCAGGACCGGCTCACTCCCAGCGTGCAGAACTATTTCAGTCAGATAAACATCCTGATTGCTGCCCCAGGTTCCACGAATGCATGAACTGGTCGCAAGAAAGCGGACTTGAGCTTTCACGGGGCGAGGCCGGTCAGTCTTGGCCGTTGTTATTCCAGAGAAAAGCGCCATAAACATAACTTGCGCTATGCCGAACCTGCTGCTGCGGATCAATGCAAGACCTCCAATTTGAGGGTGCAAATCTGCCGGCTACTTGCTACATCAGAATCTTACAGCACCAGAATCCATCTTTGCGATAAAGTGAACGAATTATTATCTTCCTGTTGGCATCCACTTACTCTTCTGCTACAACTGGTTGATGCCGAGATCCCTGAAACTTCTGTTCGTTCTGTTTGTGGAGTCGATACGTTCCCGCCGCGACCTGCTGTTGGAAAACCTAGCTCTTCGGCAACAGCTCAGTGTCATGAAACAGAAGCACCCGCAGCCGCGGTTTGCTACTTCCGGAAAACTGTTTTGGGTGATCTTGCGGCAGCTGTGGCCGGGATGGAAGAAGGCGCTGATTCTTGTACAGCCGGAAACAGTCGCTCGTTGGCACCGAGCCGGGTTCAAGTTGTATTGGACGTGGCTCTCGCGGTATCGGGTTCGTGTGGGAAGAAAATGCGTCAGTGAGCAATTGCGCAAACTCATCTTTCGCATGGTCACAGAGAACCCGACTTGGGGTGCCCCGCGAATTCATGCAGAACTGAAAATGCTCGGCTTCGATATTTCCGAACGAAGTGTGCAGCGCTGGATGAGGAAAGCTCCGAGGAATCCCGAGCCGGCAAAGCGATGGGCAGCCTTTCTGACCAATCATCGCGAGGCCATCGCCGCGATGGACTTCTTTACCGTGCCAACGCTCATCCTGTCCGCCAGAACTCCGCCACGGTGAAGGAGCATTGTGTTGCCGCTCAGTATCGCCTATTGCCAGCATTCTGAAGCGCGATCGAACTGCAATTCAACCCACGCATGACACATTACGTGTCAGCCTTGATAAGTGGTCATGAATCAGAACTTGGCGAAATCGACCATGACCTCTGTACGTGCGGCAATGGGCTGACCCTTCTTTGTGGCGGGGAAGAACCGATATTGCCAGACGGCGGCTTCGGCCTTTTTGTCCAATCCAAAGCCGAGGCCACGCCGGATGTGGACATCCTTCGGCAATCCATCTGCTCCCACCATCACCGAAACGATGGCCACTTGCACCCACGGATGCTTTACGAACGGATCGACGAAGTCCGCGTCAACCGTGTGGACGGGGATAGGCGCAGTGTACGAAAGTGGATGGTGATGCTTGTCTTCAGATTTTGAAGCATCCGGCACTGGCAGGTCTCTCTCGGTGATAAGAACTTCGGGGACGGTCTGGCTGCGGTTGGGGCGGAAGACAACTCGCACATCGATCCATACAGGCACAGGTCTATCTCCCAATTTTCCCGGCTCAAACTTCGACTGCTTCACAGCCGCAATGGCGGTCTGATCGAACGCTTCGCCGTGCGTATGCAGCACTTGAATGTGTGCCGGAATGCCGTTGGCGTCAATCACCATGGCCAGCACGGCCATGCCTTGAATTTCTTTCGCGGGTACGCCAGAAGGGTATGGTACATATACGGTGCTCAGCAACCGGGGCGCAGTGACCTCGTGGCCGAAATAGTACACGCCATCCTTATCAGGAATCTGGTGGAGCGGAAGACTCAGAGATCTTGCATCCTGCGCCCGAACGGCGATGGCCGTCAGCGCCAATAGAGTCCATGTAAATTTCGCTTTCCTCATTCGATTCTCCGATCGGTTTGTTTTGATTTTGTTTGCCGTTCTGTCGAATCTGGTGCGGTTGAGCCTGGGCGGCAAGCAAGGCAACGGCCGCCAGTTCGTCTCCTGGATTCACGAGGCTGATTACGCCCGCGCCGTCGAGTTTCTCATCGACCGCGATGACCTTTCCGGTCCCATTAACATCGCCGCGCCCAATCCTCTGCCCAATCGCGAATTCATGCAGGCGCTGCGCGATGCCTGGGAGATGCCCAACGGACTGCCCGCGCCTGCGCTGTTCATCCACATCGGTGCATTCCTGATGCGCACCGAGGCGGAACTGGTGCTGCAAAGCTGCCGCGCCGTTCCCGCCCGCCTGCTCGACGCAGGCTTCCTGTTCGAGTTTCCCTCATGGCCCGAGGCTGCGGAAAACCTGGTGCAACAATGGCGAAACAGAGAATAGGGAAAAGGTTGCGCGTTCGTCGAGAACGTGTCTTGTATTCCCAGGGCGCTGGCGCTGCTCATTCAGGACTTCTTGGTTGCACCACGCTGTTCATTGCAGCGCGTGCTCTCCCACTCCCTACTCCCTCTCCTTTCACTTCTTTGCCGGCGTGATGTCGGTGACTGGCAGGTCAATGTGGCCGAGCAGAATCTCAAACCGCCGCTGCTCTTCTTTTTGATAAGTCGCATGGTCCGGCCATAACTCCTTGATGAAGGCCTCTTCGTCGGGATTGGAGGTGGTGGCCACGGTCGAGTTCTTGTCGCGGATGGTTACGCGATAATCCCAGCGGCCGTCCTCGGTGGTGTGATAGGCGGGCGAGTCGATCTTGACCGAGAGAATGCGCCCAGTGGCCTGAATCTTCTCAAGCAGCGGGTAGTGGTTTTTGAGGAAGAGTTGCAGAAACTCCTGCTGATGGCCCCACTGGCACTTGTAGTAGTACTCGACGGTGTAAGGCTGGTCGGCGCTGCCTTGCGGCGGCGCGCCCTGGGCCATGAGCGGGGCGGCAAACCAAAAGACAAAGACCACGGCGAGAGCGGCGAGAAAAGTTTTGCGCATGAAGCCTCCATTCAGCGAATGAAAGCATTGTACCGTGGAGACGATTTTTTCGGGGAGCGCTTTTGGGCGGTGGCATTTACTGCGTGCCGGCAGCCGTCCCAATCCGCAGATGAAGAAAGCGCTTCAACTCCGGAGAAAACTCCTGCGCCAGATGGATTGCGCCGGTCAGTCCGACTTGGATGTGGCCGGTCAGCACGCCCTGCACCAGCGCGGTGTAGTGATGCGGCCACCACATGGCCTCGATCATCGAGCTGCCATAAACTCCGGAGAGTTGAGGCAGGTCCAGCGTCTCGTGACCGCTGTGGGAGTAAGTGAAAAAGGTCATTTTCAGAGCGTGGCCCGAGCGGCGAAAAAGCCCTGTGCAGGCGCAGGCAAAGTAGCGCGGATCGGCGCCCTCGGCCGCGGCCAGGCTTTCGTGTACTGAGTTCTGAATCAAATTGCTTCCGTAGCTGGAGCCCGCGCGGCGGACAAAGCCGCCTGCCGTCCTGCTCCAAGCAGCCGGGTCGCCGATGGCCTGCAAGTAGGCGGCGGAGGCGAAGGATTGCACATGAATCGCGCCGGAAGCGCCGTCTTCGCTCACCCATCGCTGCCAGCGCTGCGGCCCATCCAGCGGCTTGTATGTGCCGGGATCGAAGGGGCCATGCACGGCAAACGACTGGGCAGGGACCAGCCGCGGCGCAAAAACGAGCGCAAGCAACACAATCAGGGATTTCAGGATCACACTTCCATTCTCACCCAGAAACGGAATATTTTCCGCCAAAAAGGCAAATACTTCACAGTTGAGCCGCCTCGAACGGCGCAAATTTTTGGTGCGCCGCCGAGGTCCCGGTGAATCGAAAACGGCGCAAGGCGAATCCAAAGCTGCACAGGAGAAACTTCCCCATGCCTCAGAAAATCGCATTCATCACCGGCGGAAACCGCGGACTCGGATTCCAGACAGCACTCGAACTCAAGGATACCGGCGCAAAAGTCGTCATCGGCTCCCGTGACCTGCGCCAGGGAGAACAGGCGGTGGCCAAATTGCGCGCCGCGGGAGTGGACGCAGACGTGCTCCAGTTCGACATCACCAAACCAGCCGATTCCCAAGCCGCCTATGACTATTTCAACTCCAAATACGGCCGCCTCGACATCCTGGTAAACAACGCGGGCATAGCCGGTGGCAGCTTCCCCGGCGAGGGGCCCGAACACTCCGCTGCCGAGGTTCCTCTGGATCTTCTGTACCGGGTCTTTGAGACGAACTTCTTTGCGCAGGTGGCGCTCACCAAAGCCCTGCTGCCGCTGCTCAAAAAGAGTGCTGCCGGCCGCATTGTGAATCTTTCCAGCGTTCTGGGTTCGCTCACCCTCCACGCCGATCCAAAATCCCCAATCTACAACACCAAGACATTTGCCTACGATGCATCGAAAACCGCGCTCAACGCCTTCACGGTCCACCTTGCATGGGAGTTGCGCGATACCAAAATCAAGGTCAACTCGGCGCACCCCGGCTGGGTAAAGACCGACATGGGCGGTCCGCAAGCCACCATGGAACTCAGCGAAGGAGGCAAAACCAGCGCAGCGCTCGCCACGCTGCCCGGCGACGGGCCGACGGGCGGGTTCTTCCACCTGGGGCAGCCGCTGCCGTGGTAATCGGGCAGCCGGCCTCCGCTCCTGTGTCCACTCCGGCAGCGCTCTTACGGCATCGAGCATAAGGGTCGTAGCGAGGACTGAAATCTCGCCGATAGGTAGAATGGCGGGGTGCGGGTATGCGCAAGAGTCGCAAGAGCCTGTGAGGGTGCTTGCGCTGAATCCCGCCGACAGGGTTGGAGGAAAGACCGATGAAAGAGAAGCACGCGAAGAAACAGCCGGAGATTGAGCGCGATGGCGCGGCTCCTGGCGTCACCAAGCATGGTGGAGACCTGCCGGCGCCGGCCGAAGCCAGCGCATTGAAGCTGGGCAAGGACTGCGACTACAACCGCGAATTGCGCCGGTTGCAGGTTGAACTGGTCAAGCTTCAGGAGTGGATTCGCCATGACAACCTGCGGGTTGTGGTCCTGTTTGAAGGCCGGGATGCGGCCGGCAAGGGCGGCGCCATCAAGCGCATCACCGAGAGCATCAATCCCCGCATCTGCCGGGTGGTGGCGCTGGGCACGCCAACCGAGCGCGAAAAATCGCAGTGGTACTTTCAGAGATATGTCGCTCATCTGCCCGCTGCGGGAGAGATGGTGCTCTTCGACCGCAGTTGGTACAACCGCGCCGGCGTTGAGCGCGTGATGGGTTTCTGCAGCGATCCGCAATATCTGGAGTTCATGCAGAGCTGCCCGGAGTTTGAGCGCATGTTGGTGCGCTCGGGCGTTCGCCTCATCAAATACTGGTTTTCCGTCAGCGATGAGGAGCAGGAGCGGCGCTTTCAGGACCGCATGAACAAGCCAACCAAGCGCTGGAAGCTCAGCCCCATGTATCTGGAGTCGCGCCGGCATTGGGCGGAGTATTCCCGTGCCAAAGACGAGATGTTTGCAGTGACTGACACCAAGCAGGCGCCCTGGTTTGTGGCGAACGCTGAAAACAAGGAGTGTGCCCGGCTCAACGTCATCCGCCATCTGCTGTCAATGATCGACTATCGTGACCTGACGCCGGAGCCGCTGGCCCTGCCCCCGCTCGACAAGACAAAATACGTGCGTCCCCCCATGCACGAGCAGAGCTTCATTCCGCAGGTGTATCGATAGAAAACCGCTCTCTTCGGGCGCCTAGATCCCGATTCCAGGACCTGGGAATCTATCGGCGCCTGCTCCCTGATCTCTGCTCGCTGGTTTATCGTTGGAAGCAAGCCCATGAAGCAGACCCTCACCCGCCTCGTGCTCACGCTTCCGGTCGTCTGGCTGGTGGTTTCGCTGGTTTTTCTGCTCATCCACCTGGTTCCCGGCGACCCCATCCTGCAAATATTGGGCGAGGGCGCAGCTCCAACCGATATAGCGGCTTTGCGCCGCCAATACGGCCTCGACCAGCCGCTCTGGGCGCAGTACATCCACTACTGGGCCGGCGTCCTCCATGGCGATCTGGGCAGTTCCATTCGACTCCACGACACGGTGGCCCACCTGATCGCCGCGCGCTACCCTTACACGCTGGCGCTTACGCTCACGGCATTGGCGTCCGGGCTGGCCCTGGCGCTGCCGGCCGGCATTCTGGCTGCCGTGCGGCGAGGCCGCTGGCTCGATCAGGTGCTCTCCGTGGTGAGCCTCTTCGGCCTCTCCGTTCCCGGCCTGGCCTTGGGCCCGGTGCTGATCCTGGTCTTCTCCATCACTCTCGGCTGGCTGCCGGTCTCCGGCGCAAACGCCGGCGGAGGCAACTCGATCGATTGGCGCTACCTGATTCTTCCCTCAATAGCCATGGGCGCTTCATTGGCCGCCATTCTCACCCGTATGGTGCGCACCGCCATGCTTGAGGAGCTGGGCCAGGACTACATCCGCACCGCCCGCGCCAAGGGCCTCAGCGAGACTGCCGTCGTCTGCCGCCACGCCCTGCCCAATGCGCTGGTTCCCATCGTCACCGTGGTGGGGTTGCAGTTTGGCGCGCTGCTGGCCGGCGCCATCGTGACTGAAACCATCTTTAGTTGGCCCGGCCTGGGCCGCCTGACGGTCAGTGCCATCTCCAATCGCGACTATGCGCTGGTGCAGGGCTGCCTGCTGTCGATCGGGCTGACCTATGTGCTGGTCAACCTGCTGACCGACGTGGCTTATCGCTGGGTCAATCCCCGGATGCGAGGGTGAGGTTGCGGCCGCTGCCGGTGTGGGGCCGGATGGGGTAATCTCCGAGTTGGCGACTAACCAAGCTTTACCCCATTACCGAAATCTCGGTAGCCACGCTTTCGAATATCGGAATCTGCTCTGTGAATCTGCAACTCTGTAGACTATTATCATTATTTCATTGAGGGAGCATTGCGAGACGATTTCACTCAATTCGTTTGTAGATTGTTGGCGCAACGCGTTGGCTTACATTGTTCCAATCCTGAGTGCCGAGCCGCAACGAGCGGGCCACAAACAGATCCCGGAAGGGCGGTGAATGTCGGTGTAGCTGCACATATAACGGCGGCTTCATCGGGAGGACCTAGATTTGACAGCGCCTTGCCTGAAAGAGAGCGTCGGAGTGCTGCAAACGGAATATGGCTTTGCCAAACGTGCGCCAAGTTGATTGACAGTGACACTCCTCGATTCACAACAGCGGTCTTGAACAAGTGGAAAGCGGATGCTGAATGTGATGCGAGGAACAGAATTGGGAAGACGAATCAGGCTTCTAGCAAGCGATCCATAGCGAAAGCTGAGCAAGAGTTAAAACGCAATCACCGCGTGCGCGACGAATTGACAAGGGCATTTCTTAAAAGCCTGGAAGAGCGGATGGCACTGCCTCGGGGCGGTCCGCAATACCGCAAATTTGCAGAAAGCGAGTTTATCGTTCACAGGCTAGACGACACCGCTTACCCGAAATCTGACGACAGCCCCGGAATTAGCGGATGGTTCAAGCTTGAGGTCTTCGACTTTTACTTTAACGGTATCGAAGGGATCCTCGACATCGAGTATGCCCTTGTTTCGGAGTTCACAAAGAGTTGGAGCACCTTGCCGGAAGACCGGGCCAAAGAGCCCTTCCCAACTGGTTTTTGGCCCATTAAAGTATTCAAGACAGGAAGAATCCCCTGGAGGAACATTCGGCATTACGATCTCGGAGGGGATGAGTATTACCCATTTCCACATCTGTATTGCCTTTACGCAGACAATGGCATGCCCTACGAAGGTTTCGAGTATTACCAGATGCCCGAGAGCGAATCATATCTTTTCTCCCTCCCCTCCGATGGACGTGTCGAGCTGGAAAGGCTCTTACGATTGGATCCCAAAACGCAAAATCGCTGGGAGTGTCTTGGTTAGGGCGGACGCTGAAAGCCATGAAGCGCGTTGAGCATCTCTTCAGATCGGTACCAGCAAGTAGGCTCATAGAATGCTTTCCGAGAAATCAGCGCAGTTCCGAGTGTGTGACCGGCAACCCGGAATAGCTCCTATTTGGCGCCAACAGCCCTTGGCGTGAAATGAAATCTACGCGCTGGACGAAGACCGACGGCAGTGCCTCTCTTTCGACCCCACTTGCCGATAATTACCCTCCCTTGGCGCAGAATGACAGATGGGAAGAGATGTGGGTGAACAGGCTGCGAAAAAACGCGATCCGGAGGGAGGCGGGGTTTTAACCCCCACATAAAGCTACAGAATCAACGATGGCTTCAGCCACGGATGGACGTTTTGCGCAAATTTCGCCCAAAAATCCCGAGTTTTTCCGCAGCCTGTGAAGCCCCCGAATCTGTCTGAAAG
>Ga0255356_1000746_pt1 | contig 21480 bp, 18 predicted proteins | sample HBST100metaG_FD_189944 | JGI IMG/M metagenome (GOLD analysis project Ga0255356, IMG submission 189944) | Peat soil microbial communities from Stordalen Mire, Sweden - H.B.S.T100 | ecosystem: Environmental > Terrestrial > Soil > Wetlands > Peat | place: Sweden: Norrbotten County, Stordalen Mire...
TTCTTCTTTGTATCGCCAAGCGCATTGGCGTCCAGGATATTGACGCCCAGGCCCAGTTCTTTTGAAGTTTCACGGGCAATGGCAATTTGATCGCCCGTCACCATCTTGATCTTCACGCCCATTTGGACGGCGTTGGCGATGGTTTCCTTGGCATCCGCGCGCGGCGGATCGAACAAGGGCAACATGCCGACAAACTTCCATTTGCCTTCCTCGTCGGCCCGCGCCACGCCCAGCGAACGAAAGCCTTTTCCGGCGAAATCAAGAATGGCTTTGTCGGCCGCTGTCTTGACTTCGGCGGCATTTGTCGCCATCTGCAGAATGACCTGCGGCGCCCCCTTGGCTACAAAGAACTGCTTCCCGTCCGCCCCTTTGACGGTAGCTTCCGTGCGCTTGTGCACCGGATCAAAGGGCATGAAGTGGGTCACATGATTGCTCTTCAGAGCTTTATCGTCCTTGACCCCGCCGATCACGGCGAGGTCGATGGTGTCCTTATCCTCAGCGCGGGAGGCCAGCGCGGCCCAGAGAATTACTTGATCGGCGGGGAGGTTGTCCACCGTGAACGGGTCGCCCAGTGTCAGTTTGTTTTGGGTGAGCGTGCCAGTTTTATCCGAGCAGAGAACATCTACGCCAGCCAGTTCTTCAATCGCTGACAGGCGGGTGACGATCGCTTCCTTCTTTGCCAGCAGACGTGCGCCGACGGCCATGGTCACCGATAAGACAGTTGGCATTGCGACAGGAATCGCGGCCACCAACAGCACCAGGCAGAATTCCAGTGTGGTGAGTACCTTGTCTCCGCGGAAGAGGGCGAAGACAAGAATCAAGGCGACCAGCGCTACCGCCAAAACGATCAGGTAGTCGCCAATCTTCATCACAGCCTTTTGGAAGTGGCTGACTGTATGAGCCTCTTGCACCAGTTGCGCGGTCTTGCCAAAGTAGGTGTTTACACCAGTGGCATAGACGATGGCGTCGATCTCACCCTGGCGGATGATGGAGCCGGAGTACACAGCGCCGCCGGGCTTGGCAGTGACAGGCAGCGACTCGCCAGTCAAAGCGGACTGGTCTACCTCAATCGAATCGCCATCGAGCAGGCGCGCATCCGCGGGAACGATGTCTCCCAACCGGAGACGAATGACGTCGCCGGGGACCAACTCGCTCGCTTTGGGATCCTCCCACTTGCCATCCCGCTTGACCTTGGCCTTGACCGCCAAACGGGCTTTGAGGGCGGCAATGGCATTCCCCGCCTGGTGTTCTTCCCAAAATCCAACGAGAGCGTTAGACAAAAGCAGCACAAGGATGACGAAGAAATCGAGCCAGTGGCGGACGACCCCGGAGAGGATCACGGCGACTTCAATCATCCACGGAATAGGACCCCAGAAGTAGGAGAGGAACTTCAGGTATTCGTTGGTCTTCTTTTCCTCAATCTGGTTCGGCCCATACTGCGCCTGGCGCTTCGTAGCCTCGGCCTGTGTGAGTCCGTCAGCCGATGCACCAAGCTTTTTCATCAGCTCAGGCATGGCGAGTGTCTTCAGGGAATTCTTATCATCCTTCGGAGCGGTCTTGGATTCCGGCTTCGACTCTGACTTGTCTGCAATGGGAGTCGGCTTCGATTCAGGCCTCGACTCGGTCTTACCTGGGTTGGATGTCACGATCGTTGTTCTCCTGTTTTGGTTCCTTCCACTGGGTGCCGGTCACGGGAAGGCTTGGAAGATCGTTGATCAGGCCCTGAAGAAGGCTCATTGGAAACCTTTGAATTCACCAAAAGTAGGCACATTACACGTAGCATATCGTCCATGCATCCCGGACTGGCGCTTGCAAAAAGTATTAACTTTCGCATATGAGGACGCTGTACAATTTTGCTCAAGAATGACCGAACAGCCACTCACCTGGAGGGTTGTGCAGAGGACCGTTCGCGAAGCTCAGGTCCATCGGGGCGAGTATGCAGAGTTGCGAATGCGCGGACAAGACTTCCCGCTTCGAATTGGCCTTAAATCCCATCTCTATTGTGATGCAGATTGATTCTGAGATCGGCCCAGGAAATGGACTTCACCCAGCGAGTAGGGATCAGCACTGAGCGGCCGTGTAACCAGTCTCCGGTTTTCACATCTAAATAGCCGAGATGCCAGGAAGCCTCGTCCATAATGAGACCTTCCAGGCGCCCAACCTCACCGTCCGAGGCCCAAACCTTGTAATCAACTAAGTCCCAGACGCTGCGGAGATGCGGGTCCTCTTTGGTGTGGACAGGATATTTCATCCCGGTTGGACATTGAGCCCCCCCCAAACTGAGTGGACGCCCAGCTGGTTAACTTCCCGAAGTATTCTTCCATAGCGATTGCTTGCTGGCGTGAAACCGGCTTTTCTGTATCCACATCCGGGCTATTGCCGACCTGCTCTTTCGTCAAATGGACGTGGAAGGTCTTCTGAGCCCAGCCGGGCGGGTCAACTGCTGCAATCGGCAGAATTACATCTCGCCGTTTGAACCAGGATCCCACGTCAACCACCAAATAATGAATCGTCCATGAAAGGCCGTCGAAAAGAAAGTTGCGGACCGTTCCGATTTCGCCATCTGTTGCTACCACGGAAGAACCTATCAAAGTCTCCAAGTCGTGCAGCATATTCCTCCTGTGGTGGAAAGCCTGGGATAATCGCTTTCCTAACTCTACTCAGCAACATAGCACTTTGCCAATGAGCCTTTTGTATTGGAATGCTCATCTCAAGGAATGCGCACCTTGGCATCCTTCGGAGTTGCGACCAAGGCTCTTTCAGCGCCTGCTATGGCCTGAGAGTGCCGTTCTGGTTGATCCAGCCGCCTCGAAAGAAACGGTGATGCACCATGCTTTGGGCAAGCAAAAAGACGGCGACGGCCAACCCAACCAGAAACAGGAACTGAGCAATTTGGAACCAGGGCGACCTTTCCCTTGCAGGGGCTGCCTTATTCGAATTCTTCGCCATTTGAGCTACCGCTCCGCCAAGTCAGACGACTACCGTCATAACTTCATTCATGCGCCTGGACCGACGCAATAGTCTGTACTATTCTGCTCAATGTCGAAAACTGTCAAAAAACTTCCCGATACAATCGCGCATCTCATCTCAATCTGAAAATCTCCATCTGCAGTACTATACCGCTGAAGTGATCCCGCCTTTGAGCGGCTTTGCAGGATGGGACCCGCGGTTGTGGCCAGTGGAGCGCTATAGCGCCGTGAGGCTCTGCAGCGGCTTTGCGGTCTGGCTAGGGGGAATCGCGGAAGGCGCCGGTCGATGCACTCATCATTGGGGCCTGTGCCGCTGTTTTTGCTACCACCATTCCATTGAGCGGTCTGAAGGAGTCTTCACGTCGGTTTCCGGCTTGGCTGAGTGAAGAAGCAAGAGGGGACACTGCACGAGCTTCACGACCTTTTCGGCAATCGACCCGAAGACCAGTGGATGCCAGCCGGAGATACCGTGCGTGGAGATCACGACCATGTCGATATGTTCGCGCTCCACCACTTCCATGATGCACCCCGCTATGTCATTCGCGACTTCGACACTGGAACCTGCTTTGACCCCTTTGGTTGTGAGGACTGCACAGGTCTTCGCCAGATGCCGCTCTGCACGCGTCTTCTCCTCCTTTTGAAACTGCACCTGGGGAGTAGCATATTCGGAGGTGAAGGTCGAGAAGAGCGGAACGACATTCACGAGGAAGAGTTCAGCATGGAAATGCTGAGCCAGGTCCGTCGCCATCTCTAAGGCCGCGTGGGACGATTTGCTGAAGTCGATAGGCAACAGGATCTTTGTCGGGATGGACTTCAAAGTGTGACGTTCAGACATGACGGTCTCCTCGCCGGATCATAGTCGCGGCCAAATGACCATTCTTCTCTCCAGGGAGAACAAAGACTGTGCTCTCTTGCACAGTTCCGGTCCAATGCACCTGATGTTCTCTCAGGCCGACATGGTGAATCCCGGCACCGGGATTGCGGGGGCTCCCTGGTGAGCAATTGTGACCTGCATTCATGAGCTGGGCTGTCCAATACTGGCGACGCAAGGTCAGTGCACTTGGCAGGATTTGAAATGGCGTCACGTGACAAACGATACCGCAGTAGATGCTTTTCTTTACGTTTAGCGGCGCCTGGTCGTACAGCTTATTGCGAGTGAGGGAAGAGGAGTCATGAGAGTCTTAATGGCAGTTGACAACTCGTCATTTTCTGAAACTGTGCTTCGTGCTGTTGAGATCGGGATTCGTCATGAGAATACCGAGATCCTGGTGTTACACGTGCTGCAACCGGTTGAGCCCGTGCCTCCGCCTGAAATGGCTCAAGGTTACGCTCCCGAGTTGGAAGGGCAGAAGCAGCAAGCTCGTACATTGGTCGAGCGAATTGCGGGCGAACTGCGCAAAGCGGGATTTACGGCACAAACCAAAGTCCAGATTGGAGACGTAACAGAGACCATTCTCGACAGAGCGGCAAAATGGCGTGCCGATCTGATAGTGGTTGGTTCACACGGGCAGAGGAGCATCCACGATTTCTTACTGGGCAGCGTGGCGGAGTCGGTCGCTCGTCGAGCCGGGTGCTCCGTGGCTATCGTACGCAAAGCGGTCAGCAAGTAAGGAACGCCCTGGTGCAGGCACGCTAGATAAATGAGCAATTCGGGGCAGATACCCTCGGCAGCGGAGTTGGCGGCGGCACCGCCCTTGAGCACGAACTGCGCAGTGGTTGGGCACCCTTTGGGAGACTTGGGTTTGCGTCGACCACGGGAACCTCGATCAAGCAGGTTGAAGAGGTTGGCCTGGACCAGGTGAAGCCTTTTGGAAGGTGCGGAGATATGTTCGGCATTACCTTTATTCACTCACAGCCAAGTTTCGGCGCCAAACATCACGAGAGCGTAATAGAGACCTTTTACCGGCTTCGCTTGACGAAGAGTGTTGACCTTGGCCCGGACCTCGAGGTATCGAACCATCCCACCTACGCAAACAAAACTTATACGACTGCACTGCTGGGCATAAGAATGCGGATCATGTTCTGATGCGGCAACACGGCGGGAGCAGGGCAAAATCTTCAATTCGACTGATGGGCATCCGCCGCCGATGGCCAAAAGGGAACAGATAGACTCGCACGCTCGTGGAATGCTGCATGTATCTGGCGGTGCAAGAGCGCTCCAGAGCGGAGTGCATATTCTCCGCGCAACAGAGCCTTCAGAGGAGCGAGGGCATGTTCAGGAAAAGGAGCTTTCATGACGACTACACCCAAATGTGAAAACAAAGCTTGTAACTGCCCGGCTGCGCCCGGAAAGAATCACTGCAGCGATACATGTGCCGATGCAAAGAAGACACCTGAACTCACCTGCCAATGCAAGCACCCGGGATGCGGTGATACAGGCCTCAAGATGTAGCGGAGCGTGGCCCTTGATGCAACTGCGAGTCTCGAATCTCCGCGCCATGTTCAACCCATTTCAACAGTGAAAGGCAAAGAGCACCTCATGTCATCTTCTACGACACTCTCAGCGCTCATCGCTCCACCTGCATTGGACGAGTTGTGCATCAACACGCTCCGCTTTCTGGCAGTGGACATGGTGCAGAAGGCCAACTCGGGTCATCCCGGCTTGCCGATGGGCTCGGCGTCCATGGCGTATGCGCTCTGGGATCGATCGCTCAAGTTCAATCCCCGCGATCCCCGATGGCCTGACCGGGACCGGTTCGTTCTCTCGGCTGGACATGGCTGTGCGCTGTTGTATGCCCTGCTTCATGTCACGGGATACGACTTACCACTGGAGGAGCTCAAGAGATTTCGTCAATGGGGCAGCCGTACTCCGGGGCATCCGGAGTACGGCAAAACTCCAGGCGTCGAGGCTACCACAGGGCCCTTGGGACAAGGATTGGCCAATGGCGTTGGCATGGCCATCGCCGAGGTTGCTCTTGCGGCACGCTTTAACCGGCCCGGTCACCGGATCGTGGACCACTATACCTATGTTCTAGTCAGCGATGGCGACCTTGAGGAGGGAATATCCTCAGAGGCCGGATCGGATGCGGGTCATCAGCACCTGGGCAAACTGATCGTTCTCTATGCCGACAACCACATCACGATCGAAGGCAGCACGGAGCTTACGTTCACCGAAGATCGAATGGCCCGGTTCGCTGCCTTTGGCTGGCACGTGCAGAGAGTAGAACGGAGCAACGACGTCGAAGCTGTGGCCCTTGCACTGGAGAATGCACGTGCGGAGAGCGGACGCCCGTCGTTGATTGCAGTGCGTACCCACATTGGCTTCGGAAGCCCGCACAAACAGGACACCGCTGCGGCTCACGGTGAAGCTCTCGGTGTGGACGAGGTGCGTCTCACCAAAGAGGGGATGGACTGGCCGGTTTCGCCTTCCTTCCATATACCCGAGGAGGCGCTTGAGCACTTTCGAAGAGCAGTCGCTCGCGGAAACGTTGAGCAAGTGGAGTGGGAGGCGCGATTCAAAGCCTTCGCGCAAGAACATCCGGACCTTGCCGCTGAGTTCCAGAGAGTAATCGATAGACACCTGCCTAAAGGTTGGGATGCCGGCCTGCCGGTGTTTACTTCAGCGGATGGACCTATGGCCACCCGCGTCGCTTCAGGAAAAGTGATCGAAATCCTCGGCTCTCGTCTGCCGGAGATGATGGGAGGGTCGGCAGACCTTGGTCCCAGCACCCATACAGACATTCAAGGAGCGGGCAACTTTGAGCCCGAGAACTGGGCGGGACGCAACATGCACTTCGGCATTCGCGAGAATGCGATGGGCGCCATCTTGAATGGAATGGCCTTGCATCGCGGCCTGATTCCATATGGCGGCACCTTCTTGGTCTTCTGCGACTACATGCGGCCTCCCATGCGCCTTGCGGCCATGAACGCCCTGCCGGTGATTTATATCTTCACTCACGACAGCATTGGCATGGGCGAGGACGGCCCGACCCATCAGCCTGTGGAGCAACTGGTCGGCTTGCGATCAATCCCTGGTATGGTTGTCCTTCGGCCAGCAGACGCCAACGAGACAGTGGCCGCATGGCGAGTTGCGATTGGCAGGCAGCAAGGGCCTGTTGCATTGGTGCTCACACGACAGGGCCTTCCAGTGCTTGACCTGAAATCCTATCCAGCCATTCCCGATGGAGTTCTGCTAGGCGGTTATATCCTTGCGGATTCTCCGGCAACGGAACATCCGGACATCATCCTTATCGCTACAGGATCCGAAGTGCATCTTGCACTCGATGGCCGTGACCGGCTTCTGACACAGGGTGTGCAGGCCAGAGTGGTGAGCATGCCGAGCACAAACCTATTTGCGTTGCAATCGGACGATTACCGAGAAATGATCTTGCCCGCGGATGTGCCGCTCTTGGTCATCGAAGCTGGTTCTCCAGTAGGATGGCAGTCCTTTGTTGGCCCTAAGATCGCCGTTATTGGGATCGACACATTCGGCTCATCTGCTCCCGGAACGGTCGTGATGGAGCACTACGGCTTCACTGTGAAGAACGTCTGCAGGCAGGTTCATCATGTGCTCGACCAGCACAAGGAGAAAGCATCATGCGTGTAGGAATCGCATCTGACCATGGAGGGTTTGCTCTGAAAGAGCAGATATCGGATTTGCTGCGCGGTGCTACCCATGAGGTCGTAGACTTCGGTGCGATTCAACCGAGCCCCGGAGACGATTACCCGGATTACGTTATCCCACTGGCCAGGGCCGTGGCCGCAGGCACAGTTGAACGCGGAATAGCGCTCTGCGGCAGCGGAGTGGGTGCATCCATCTGCGCCAACAAAGTTGCTGGTGTGCGCGCAGGGCTCATCCATGACGTGTTCTCGGCTCACCAGGGAGTTGAAGACGATGACATGAATGTCTTTTCACTCGGTGGACAGGTCATAGGGCCCGCGTTGGCGTGGGAATTGATCGAGACGTTTCTAAAGGCACGGTTCAGCGGTGCGGAGCGCCACCAACGAAGAGTCGACAAAGTGAAGGCGCTTGAAATGCATGAGATCGCGCTTTGAATGTATTTGTTGAGCTGACCGCACTTTGAAGCGAATCAGGAGCGGTCGGCAGTTGCCTTTTGCTGGGATCGAGCTTTCCCAGGCCCGGAAGGCGGGTACCGAATGTGTACGGTATCGGCTGGGATTGGTACTCACAAACCGCGCGACGGAGGTTTCCATGATTGAGATTCTTAGGAACTTTCCCGACAATGTCATAGCGTTTTCTTGCGAGGGACAAGTCACAAAAGACGATTATGAAGGGATTCTTGTTCCGGCCATTATCGAGACGCTCAAGCGGCACGACAAGATCCGGCTTTTCTATAAGACCTCTGCGAATTTCACCGGCTATGCCCCAGGCGCTATCTGGGAGGACCTCAAGATTGGGGTGGAACATCCCACGCGCTGGGAGCGCGTCGCGGTGGTTACCGATGTGGACTGGATCGTACAAATGATGAGCCTGTTTAGCTTCCTTATTCCCTGTCCGATAAAGTTGTTTCCGTCGTCAGGGTTCGCGCAGGCCCATGCTTGGATCATCGCCGCCAGTTGAGCCAGGAAGGACGCAAGCCGGCATGATGAGTTGCGTTCTGCCCGCTGATCAGCGGTGTGTCGTATAGCAGTGAGTGTTCCCGCGCCGCCGCGCGACTACATCATCTACACGTAGGCGTAGCTTTGTAAGTACCGCATATTCGCGAATCAGCGTTTCAATCGCTTAGGCGCCTTTTTCAACAGAGGAAAATATATGGAATTGGGTATGATCGGATTAGGTAGGATGGGATCCAACATGGTGCAGCGCCTTCTGCGGGCCGGCCACCAGTGCGTTGCTTACGACATCCATCCGGAAGCCGCGCAAGCGCTAGTCAAAGACGGTGCAATTGGCGCAACGTCGATTGCAGACTTCGCTAAGAAGCTGAAAGCGCCTCGCGCCATCTGGATGATGGTGCCGGCCGCCGTGGTCGATGAGACGCTGAGGTCACTCACTCCGTTCCTCGAAAAGGATGATGTAGTCATCGACGGCGGCAACTCCTATTATCACGATGACATCCGCCGCGCTGCCGAATTGAAGCCGAAGGGCATCCACTATGTGGACGCAGGAACCAGCGGTGGGGTGTGGGGCTCGGAGCGAGGCTACTGCCTGATGATCGGCGGGGACGACAACGTAGTGCAGCGCATCGACCCCATCTTTTCTGCCCTCGCCCCGAGCATCGATTCGGCGCCACGCACGCCGGGTCGGGAAAAGGTCGGCGGAACGGCCGAACACGGCTATCTGCATTGCGGTCCGAACGGCGCCGGCCACTTTGTCAAGATGGTCCACAACGGCATCGAATACGGCATGATGGCTTCGTATGCGGAAGGTTTGAACATTCTGCGCCATGCCAATGCGGGCAAGCAGAAGCAGACCGTGGATGCAGAGACCACGCCGCTGCGCAATCCCGAGTACTACCCCTACGACCTGAACATTGCCGACATCGCCGAGGTCTGGCGCCGCGGCAGTGTGATTGCTTCATGGCTGTTGGACCTCGCAGCTATCTCTCTGCTCGACAGCCCGGACCTGGCGAAGTTTGAGGGACGTGTATCGGATTCGGGAGAAGGGCGGTGGACGATCAAGGCAGCCATCGACGAGTCGGTTCCTGCTCCAGTCCTCAGCGCCGCGCTCTACGAACGTTTCAGCTCACGCGGCGAAGACGACTTTGCTGAAAAAGTCCTGTCGGCTCTGCGCTTTCAGTTCGGCGGCCATGAAGAGAAGGCCGCTGACAGCAAGGCAGGCGCCTGATGTCCCGGCCCCATTCGGACGCGCTGGTGATCTTCGGTGTGACAGGCGATCTGGCCCACAAGATGATCTTCCCGGCACTCTATGCAATGGTAAAAAAGGGCGCCCTTAAAGTTCCGGTCATCGGTGTCGCTTTTCCAAAATGGAGCATGGAGCGTTTGCACAAGCGTGTGACAGACAGCATAGAGCGATCGGGCGGAATCGATAACAAGCGCGCATTTGAACATCTCCTCTCCCGGCTCAAGTATGTGAGTGGAGACTATAAACACCCAGTCACGTTCACAGCGATCAAAGCAGTGCTGGGTAAGGCGCGACGGCCTGCGCATTATCTGGCGATTCCACCGTCACTCTTTGAGACCGTGATCGAAGGTCTCGGCGTCGCGAAACTGGCTGAACACGCGCGCGTTATTGTCGAAAAACCTTTCGGCCGCGACCTGGCCTCCGCACGAGCGCTCAACCAAGTGGCCCATTCGGTGTTCCCGGAAGACTCAATCTTCCGCATCGATCACTTCCTCGGGAAGGAAGCGATCATGAATATCCTTTATTTTCGCTTTGCCAATTCGTTTCTTGAGCCGATCTGGAACCGTAACTACGTGGCCAGCGTCCAGATCACTCTCTCGGAGAGTTTCGGCGTGGGAAAGCGCGGCGCGTTTTACGAGACAGCTGGCTGCTTGCGCGACGTGGTCCAGAATCACCTCTTCCAGGTAGTCGCACTCCTTGCGATGGAACCACCGGCGGGCCGGGACTTTGGTGCAGTGCACAGCGAGAAGGCCAAGGTCTTCAAAGCAATGCGACCTCTGACACCAGACGACGTGGCCCGCGGGCAATACGCCGGTTACAGGGATGAGCAGGATGTGGCAAAGCACTCAGACGTGGAGACTTTCTGCGCTTTGCGACTGTTCATCGATTCGTGGCGTTGGGAGGGGGTGCCGTGGTACCTTCGTTCCGGCAAATACCTGCCAGACACCGCGACCGAGGTTCTAGTGGAGTTGAAGCCGGCGCCGCAGAGGCTTTTCGCCGACTCGGAACCGCTGACTGGCCGATCAAACTACTTGCGCTTCCGGCTCTCCCCCAACCCCGCCATTGCCGTTGCCGCACGCGTCAAGCTCGCGGGCCAAGATTTCGTCGGAGAGCAGCAAGAGCTTTACCTGTCGGAAGAACGGACGGGCGACGAGACGCCCTACGAGAGGCTACTTGGCGACGCCATGGCCGGCGATGGCGCGCTCTTCACGCGTGAAGATGCGGTTGAGGCTGCGTGGGTGGTTGTCGATCCGGTCCTCAAGACTCATCACCGCGTTCGCCTCTACAAACGCCGCAGCTGGGGGCCGAAGGAGGCTGACACGATCATCGCTGCTGATGGCGGTTGGCATAACCCCAACAGCGCAGACTCATCGGAATGAAGTGCCGGACGCCGTCGGTTTAGTCCAACCCGATCATAGCCGGACACATCAACGCCGCACCGTCCTATCCAGGAGAAATCGAATGAAAACGACCCAGAAACTTCATGAGATCGGCCAGAGCCTCTGGCTCGATAACATCACCCGCGGCTTGCTGACCAGCGGCACCCTTCAACGCTATATCCAGGAGCTGTCGATCACCGGTCTTACCTCGAATCCCACGATCTTCGATCACGCCATCAAGAACAGTCACGACTATGACGGCGCCATCAGCCAGAAGCTGAAAGAAGGCAAATCAGGCGAGGCTCTCTTCTTTGAATTGGCAATCGAGGACCTGCGGCAGGCCGCCGATCTCTTCCGCCCAATCCACGACCGGACAGATGGCGTGGACGGCTGGGTATCTTTGGAGGTCTCGCCCCTGCTGGCCCGCGACACGGCGGGCACCCTCGTCGCGGCCAAGGCTCTTCACGCCCGAGCGGAACGGCCCAATCTCTTCATCAAGATCCCTGGTACAAGCCAGGGCCTCCCAGCAATTGAAGAGGCAATCTTTGCCGGAGTGCCCGTCAACGTAACCCTGCTATTCTCTGGCGCGCAATATGTGGCGGCCGCTGAGGCATACCTGCGCGGCATCGAGCGGCGCATCGCAGCCGGGCTGAATCCCGATGTGGGCTCCGTGGCTTCACTCTTCGTCAGCCGATGGGACGTGGCAGTAGCAAAAAAGGCGCCGGAGTCATTGCGCAACAAGCTTGGCATCGCCATCGCCGGAGAGGCCTATGAGCGATACCGCGCTCTGCTTGACTCGCCGCGGTGGCTGCGCATCCTGAATGCCGGTGCCCGTTCCCAGCGCCTTCTCTGGGCAAGCACCGGAACCAAAGACCCCCAAGCCTCCAACATCCTCTACGTTCAGGCGCTTGCGTTGCCCTTCACCGTGAACACGATGCCTGAAGCCACTCTGAAAGCCCTCGCCGCTCATGAAGAATTCGGCGAAGCCCTGCCTGCACAAGCCGATGTGGTGCTGGCCGAATTCGCCAAGGCTGGTATTGACACGGACGCCGTGGCCGCTCAGCTCCTCGGGGAAGGGGTCGCATCGTTCGCCAAGTCCTGGAATGATCTGATGGGTTGCATCGCGTCAAAAAGCCAGATACTCAAAGTCGCCTGAGTGCGTGCTGGGGCCACGCTCTGCTCCGTGTACGCAATTGCTCAGCACCGCGGCCTTCAAAACTGAAATGCTTATTGAACAAGCGGTTCAGAACTCGCCTGCGGGATGTGATGCGGGCCAGCACGGGGCTCCCGTTGGCCTACCAAGAATGATCTTTGCAGCCCTATTAGCACTTCGGGAGCAACCGCTTGAGCTATGTCAGGTCAACCATGTTAAAGGAGACGTCATGTTAATCAAAGCGAAGGCGCTGAAGGGTTACTCACTCAAGAGCCTCGACGGGGATATCGGGTCGGCCAGCGAGTTCTTGTTCGACGACCGGTTTTGGGCAATTCGATACCTCGTCGCAAACTCAGAGAGTTGGCTTAGCGGCAAGAAGGTGTTGATTTCGCCGTACTCTCTGAGCGGCCTCAATGACGTTGAACAGCAGGTGTCCGTCCGATTGACCAAGAAGCAGATCGAAGATAGTCCCTCCATAGACATGGATGAGCCAGTTTCACGTCAGTATGAGGACTCATACAACGGATACTATGGCTTTCCCAACTATTGGGGCGGCTCATACATGTGGGGAGGCAATCCGTACATAGTGCGGGATCGCAGCAGATGGGGCGTGGCCGCCTCGAAAGCAATGGATTGGGATCGCCACCTTCGCAGCACGCACGAAGTAACGGGCTACCATCTCCTTGCGCTTGACGGTGAGATTGGCCATGTTGATGACTTCATCATCGACGATGAGACCTGGGCGATTCGTTACCTTGTTGTGGCAACAAAGAACTGGTGGCCCGGGAAAAAAGTTCTCATTTCACCGAAGTGGATCGAGAGCGTAAGTTGGGACGCCAGGGAAGTTGTGGTCGGACTAACTCGTGAGACCATCAAGGCTGCCCCCGAATATACCGATGAGTCTGTGCTCACGAGGGATTACGAAACGGGCCTGCATGGTCACTACAATCGTGAAGGATACTGGGTCGACGAACTTTCGGCGGTGTGAATCCACTTCAACAAGTTGTTACAGCAGCTTCGTGTTGAATGTGCACTCCGAAGCAAGATAAGCCACAGACCCCACTTCCGCGCAGTCTGTGGCATATCTTGCTTTGCTCTTGACATCCCTGACCGATATTGCAAATTGCGCTGGGCAGGTGTGTATGGGCGTCCTTCTTCTTTAGATACCGCCTTTACGAAGCAGGAAACCAATGCCGTAGGTTACGTCGCATTCTCTAGAGTTTTCGAAATCGGTGGGACTTCGCTATGCCTACGTCGGCAAGTAACAGAGCACTTCGGATGCCGAGACGACCGTATGCGGCTAGCCACAAATGCAAGTGGTACCGATCAATCAATACCGTTCTCTTTTGAACGGATTATTGTTTGCACAGGTGCGAAGCTGACATCATGCAAGGGCATGGCAGCGAGCAGTCTCGGGGGCACTACGTAGCTAATCTAAAGAATAACTTGCAAGTATCCGGTGCCGATACGGAAGACAACTCGGTTCTGCAATCAAGGGCCAAACCATGGATTCAGGAAGGATGCAACTCCAAATCATGACTCTAATGGATGCACCAAAGTACGACGCGGTTCGTGAACGGCGACACAAACACATCGTGATGGCCGTCTTTCTGCTGGCAGTCCTAAGCGCCCTCGGCACCTGGTGGTTCTGGAATTGGCCGGAAGAGCACCGCGTGAACGCATTTATGACGACAGTTGAATCCGGTGACCTGACAAAAGCGTACGGCATTTGGAAACAGGATCAAGATTGGCAACAACACCCAGAACGCTACAAGGCTTATGGCTTTGATCGTTTCCAGCAGGACTGGGGAGTTGGCAGTCAATACGGGACAATTCACAGTTATAAGTTCGTTCTGTCAAGGTCTTGGGGAAATGGAGTCATCACTGGGTTGGATATCAACGGCGGCAAGACTCCGATTTTCCTGTGGGTGGATCGCAAGACCAAAGCGATCAGTTTTTCCCCGGTGGAACTATACCGGCCCATATGGGATACGCGATGGGATCCAGTGACCCATTGAAACCTTAGAAAGGTTGGACAGACGCTCCGATATAGATCGCGCTTCGAAGAGCTATCGACATAGTAAGCAAGAGGCCACCGAGTTGATCCACGGTGGCCTCTTGTTGCGGTTCATTTAGCCGTTTTGATTGTCCTGATCGGGATGTATCGTGCGGTAACTTGAATTTCCCTTCGACCAGACGAGCATCAGAAGTTCCTTTCCATCCTTGTCCTGGTGCACTGCGCTGGCGAATTGGCTGGCAGATTCGGCCGGCTTCCGGTTGACTTCCAGGATGACGTCTCCTGGCTGTAGGCCGGCGTCATCAGCGGGGCTACCAGAGCGAACATTCTGGACAACGACGCCATGCACCTGCTCCGGCACATTGAACTGCTGCCGTGCTTCCGCAGTCAGGTTGCCGACCTCAATCCCGATCTTTCCGTTTGGTTGACCATCCTCCCCGCCATTGTCTGCAACTTCTGAATTGCCGTGGAACTGGCCCACCGTTAGGTTCAGTGTTGTGGGCTTGCCGTCGCGAAGAATCCCCAGTGTGATCTTGGTCCCCGGCGCCATCTCGCTGACCGCAACCTGTAATGCGCTTCCGTTGACGATCTTCTGCCCATTGAGCTGCGCGATCACGTCGCCGGTCTTTAGTCCGCCGCTGCTTGCTGGCGAGTCAGGCGTAACTTGGGAGACGATGGCCCCGGTAGCGTCCTGCAGGTTGAAGAAATGAGCGTTGTCCGGGGTGACGTCGTTCATCCCGATGCCGAGATAGCCGTGCTCGACCTTGCCGCTCTTGATCAATTGCTCGGTTGTGGCGCGCACTATCTGCGAAGGAATCGCAAAACCCGCGCCTGCGAACGAACCGCTGTTCGAGATGATGAAGGTGTTGATGCCGACCAGCTCGCCATGTGAATTCACGAGCGGGCCACCGGAGTTTCCGGGATTGATGGCCGCATCGGTCTGGATATAACCGCCGGGTTTGCGCGCGTCATCCGAATAGGGGTTGGGACGATTGACGGCGCTGACGATGCCGCGGGTTACCGAGAACTGAAAGTAACCGAAGGGGCTGCCGAAGGCAAGAACCGTCTGTCCCGGCTCCAGCTTGGTGGAATCTCCCCAGGCGATGGTGGGAAGGTCGGATGCATTCACTTTCAGTACGGCAAGGTCAGTCAACTTGTCGACGCCGACAACCTTCGCATTCAAAATCCGTCGATCATTCAACGTCACCTTGATCTGCGTCGCCCCGTCCACCACGTGATTGTTGGTCACAATGTATCCGTCCGGAGAGATGATGATGCCGCTTCCCACTCCATGTTGAATCTGCGGCTGGGCTGGCTGCTGGAGCATGGGTCCAAAGAACTGTTGCAATCCCGGAGGAAGACCCTGCATCTGGCCCTCCGAGGTGGCAAACTCGCTGGATCCTTTTGACGTGACGGCGACGTTCACAACGGCTGGGGTAACGCGTGAGGCAACCGCTTCCATGGCGTGATCGAGCGATGTGAGAGCCGCGATGCTGTTGTCGTCCATCTTCGTTGTGGCTGCATGAGCACTGCGATTACCGGCGAAAACGATCCAGCCCAGCGCAAAGACGCCTACAAATGCAGCAGCAGCGCCAAATTGCTTTGCGGTCGCAACTAATTGATTAGTTGATTGAGGCATGACGACTCCTTTTCTGGTTGAGGTTGCGGTTAAATCTGAACGATCAGCCAGCCATTTGCAACGGCAACGGCGGCATACGAAGGATGGTGATCCTCGGCGACGGCGAAGATCAAGCGTGGAGGGGGTGCGTTGAACTCCCACTCCGTCAGCACTATCAACTCGGGCTGGTTCGGAGTGGAACGGCTCTGCCGAAGCCTTTGTTTCAGCGAATTTCCTTGCCGGTCATTCAGGCGAGTCGCTTTCGGGGAGATTCGTTGTGGCATTACTGCCTTGACGAATGTCGGGTGAATGCCTAATTCAGGATTGCTGATCGGCTGAATCGAAGATGCTGGCAACGAAGTCTCCTGCATGGTCGATGGAGCAAACGGAACGAAGCTCACAACTTGCGGAGTGCGGGCCAAGGCGATTGCGCCGACAAAGACGCTGAGAATCAGGCTCCCGGTCACAACTATCGCCGGTCCGCGCCGCATGGACTCACTTGGCCGCCGCAAGATTCGGAGAACGCGCCGCGCCAGTTCCGGTCTTCGCTCCCAGGCACCGAGCGCCAGAGAAAGGCCGCGGCTGACGAGCGTGATTTCGGCCAGCCGGGTGAGGCAAAGCGCGTAGCTCTTCTTGCCATAACTGGATCGCAGAACCCTGTCGTCACAGGCATATTCCCGTTCTGCACACAGCCGGCGCTCGACCCAGAACAATACTGGATTCAGCGGGAAGAGCACAACGCAGACCTTCTGCAGAAGATTGGACCAATTGTCAGCGCGATGCAGGTGCTCCATCTCATGCAGCACCACTTGTTTCAAATCCCCCGCACTGAGTTGCCTGAACAATGCTTGAGGAAGTAATATTCGCGGTCGGAAGAAGCCAACTACGCAAGGTCGCTCGACCACTGTCGAAGTACAAAGTTCGGCGGCGCGGCCATTCTTTCCGGTCTGGAGAAGCGTCTGGATGAACTCATCGGGCTGAATGCGAGTCGCCCGCCTCGCCAATTCGCGAAGATAGATGGCGCTCGAAATCAACTGCGCGCCACGCCAGAGTGAAAGCACCAGCCAGACGCTGGAAATTGCAACACTCCAGAGTGGATCGAAGTGAAAAGGGGTAGCCTGAAATCCCCTTTCACTCTGGAGATGGCTGTTCATGGAAGGGAAAAAATGCAAGAGCAGCAACAGCAGAAAAACATTTGTCCACACGACCCATCGTGCGGCCGCACTGAGATCAGGAAGAATATGCAGGCAGAAGGCAACGCAAAGGACCAGTATGGCTCCCTCCCAAATCGCGGAAACCAAGCTACCTGCCAATGCCGCCGATAGAGTTGAAATTGCATGAAGAAGCGGATTCATCTATTTCTCCTCCATGGCTTCGTCCGGCAAGCTAGCAATCGCGTCCCTCAGACGCTTTAACTCATCGGGCGTGATCTCCTCGTCGCCCAATAGCGAGAGCAACAATCGCTCACGAGAGTTTCCAAAAAACCGCTGCAAAACATGGCGCACCTCTGACCGGCTCGCCTCAGACTCTCCTACGCATGAGCTGTAGAGGAACGCGCGACCCTCTTGCCGGTGGCAGACGTAGCCCTTCTTCTCAAGTATCCGGATGGTCGTGAGGACGGAGGTGTAGGCCAACTCGGTTTCGGGTGAGATCGCCGTCACCATGTCGGAAACCGCGCTTTCGCCGCGCTCCCAAAGGATTTTCATGAGCCGGAGTTCGGCTTGCGTGAGCGTGATGGATTTCTTTGGAGGCATAGAATTTGGTGATCGTGGGAGTCCAAATGTTGACCTCCCTGCTGTATTGAGACGCACAACTAATCAATTAGTTGTGCGCCGGCGAATAAACAATATTGGATGGATGCTGCCAGAATCTGTCAGAGATCAAGGTGACCGCCGCCAAGTGACTTCATCTCAATCAGTTGACAGCGTTTGCTCCTCAGATAATCCCTTCTCTATGAGACTCCTACACGGGTGTGACGCAGATTCACCCTGTGATTCGTCCACGATATGGATTCAACCCAACTTGTTGGAACGAGCACAGAGCGGTTGCGGAGCCAGTTTCCGGCATTGACATCCAGAAATCCGAAATGCCAGTTGATATCATCCATGACAAAACCATACAGGCGTCCAATTTCGCCATCTGTGGCCCAGACTTGATAATTGGACAAGTCCACACACTGAGAAGATGAGGATCTTCGTTTGGGTCTACTGCGTAGTCCGTCCTTGGCGGCATGGTGGAATCCGTGCCATGCTGCTTATTTCGGAGCTTTTGAAGGCGAGTTCGTCTTGGAATCATCAGCGGATAGCGCTCTGTTGGTCGAGGAAGTTCCTTGTGGTTCAGGCTGCGCAGGAGTGGGCGATTTTCCCTGCGGTGAAGAAGTCTCGGAAGATCCAGACTGAGTAACTCCGATACTGGATTGCGCTTGCCCGGTATTGGACTGCACAGAGGGTGAGGCTTGAGGCGTAGTCGTGTCTGAGTTGGAAGCTGGCGGCGTTCCCTCATTAGTTGGAGACTTTGAAAGAGGTGCGACAACCGTGCCTGGTGCTGTCGTTGCTGGGGAGGAGGAGTTGTTGACGACCGGTGAATTAGGAGTTTGCGCCGCCGGCCTTGGGGAAACAGTAGGAATTGCATTGGGTAGAGGCTGCAAGGCTTCAACAGGAAAGGTGATCGAATTGACAACAGAAGGATCATCGTGAAGCTTTACGTAGAGTTGTCCATCGGCGGGACGGGGAACCGGCAGGAAGTATCCCGGAAAGCCCTCAGGAATCTGGATGGGGTGAGCAAATTGTGGATCGCTTGAAACCGAATCCACCAGAAATAGCTTGGACCCGGCAAGTTTGCAGGGCTGGCCGGCCATGTCAGGACATTTTAAATCACCAAATACTGGCAGTCGAACCAGCGTAGCAAGAGGCTGCCAGTCACCCGCAACGCCATTCTCAATCATGCGGAAGCGAAGCGGGCCCCAAGCGGAGGCAGGAAATGCCTTACCGGTGTCGAGCGTAGCCACGGCTACTTGTGAATCCTCAAGGGTCAGACCGCTGATGAGCGTGAGGGTTGTCAGATACGCGCCATGGACAGTACCCACGTCAAGCTTTTCTTCGCCGGTGAAAGCGGCCGGAATCTGGGCATGAATCGAAAAGGTCAATTGAGCGTTTTGCGGAATCTCATCTTGGTCAGAAAGTTGAAAATGATTGGCGGCGCTGGATGTGGATGGCTGTGCGCTTTTGCCGATCAATGTAACCTTGGGACGTGGCGACGCTACAGTAATGTCGAGATTGAAAACGCGACCGTCATTCAGAATGACCTTGGCAGCAGAAGCTTCTCCCTCCTTGAACACGTTGGCTGCTTTGACGTCGGATGTGACCAAAGACACTTCGTCCACATTTTCGGTTGAAGGAAGCGGCCCCGGCTTGAAACTGACCCCGTTCAGCGTTAGTTCCTTTACGTCCTTCAGGTGACTTCCTTTCAGAACGCCGGATAGGTCACCAGCGTGGAGGATAAAGCTGTCGAGATGGCTGGCTTGCGCAAATGCTTGTAGCGAAACCGTGTCCGGATCTTTGCTACCGTATTCCTTGACCAGTAGCTTAAGGGCGCCTGGCTTGATCTTTTTTAACGGTACGGTGACCGCGACCTGGTTCGGCCCGATTGATTTCCAGTCTGCCTTTACGGTTTCCCCTGTGGACTTCTGAAGAAGAATACTGTCAACGCAGGCAGCGTTCTCCGTTTCGAGATGGACGAGATCATCATGACCCGCAATCAACGATTGCTGATCGTCTTCAACTAGTTGCCAGTGTTGGGGGCGAGTATTCTGCAGCTTGAACTCAGGGCCGTTGTACGGTTCAAATCCCCAATAGCCGTGGAGTGAACCGTCCAGGGCATCGCCGAAGTTGGTGGAACTAAGTCCTGCGGTATTTGCAACAAATCCCCCTTTCTCGGCATCTGCGGTAACCGGCAAATCGACAAACTTGCCATTCTTCCCCTTCAAGCGGAGAACCATATCGTGGGCATAGCCCGTTGAAAACACCAACGGAGCTCCCTCGGCGGGCAGAACCAACTCCGTCTTTTCCGCGCAATACACCTCTTTGGGATCGACCGGATGGAGCGGCGGCATCAAGGGCGCTTCAACCGCCGGCAGAGCAACAACCAAAACAGACTTGGGATTTTGAAACGAGGGAACTGAATTGAGTTCGAGTGATAACTGATCGCCTTGTTCAGTTGCAAGCGCGGGAATGTATTGATACTGCGCTGTACGGAAGGATTCCATAATGCGTGCGATGTCCATGGCCGAGGCAATGTAGGGACTCGAATAGCCATAATCGGCCTGCCGTGTGCTGCTCAACGCAAAGGCCAGATCGCTGGCGGGAGCCGAGGTGAGCGCCTGAACGATTGAGGTGCTGTGTCCATCATTCAATATAAGTGAATCACGGCCCTGCATCAGACAAGGAGCCTGCAGTTCAGGTGTTTTTTCAAGGCAATCGGAATCGAATTTGATCGAGAGGCTGCGCGCGAGCAGCGGTGATGCTGTTTTTAGATGAGCGAAATCGGCCTGGCTAATTGATTGGATCGCCGCGAGATAGACTTTCAGCCGGGAGCGATCGAGCGTCGCCTGATTGAGATCCTGCGATGCTCGCACGAAGGCTCCAGGCCTGCCGCGAACTGCGCCGACCAATGTCTTAAAGTCTCCGCCGGTCTCCGGGGCCAGAAAGATAAGTACCTGTTGGGCATCTTTGGGGACGGTGATCTTGAGTCCGCCGCTACCTTTTGAATTCCATGTCTCCGATGAGAAAAACCAGTCCTCCGGTGGCGGATTGGTCGCCCCGCGCAAGAACGCCGCCACAAGAAGATAATGCACAGACTGGCCTTGGGGAAGATCAGCTTTGATTGACACTTGATCACCAACGGAAAGGTTGGGGACCTCGGAGATCGGCAGCGTCTTGCCTGCATGGATCACCTTGACTTGCAATTTGGGGCCAGACAGATCGAATTGGGCAGGATCTGCGATCGCCAGACCAGGAACTACAAAAAAAACAAAACAGATAAAACGCATCCATAAAGTCATACGAAAATATTTGAACCTCTCGCCATGGTTAGACGGTGCAATGTTCCGTTTGTGGTGCTTGAAGGAATTGGCTTCATATCTGGCGCGTCGCCTGCCTCGTCGGTCATGGAAATCCAATGTACTCAAGGATAACCACTTGCAACACAGCGCCCGCCTCTCCTTCCAACAATGCGGAGCCATCTTCTACCATGCCCGCAGCGTTGCCTGCCAATGGAAAATGCTATCGCCTGGAAATGAGAGGAAAGTGAAATGCTGTCTCGTCGGTTGCTAGCTTTCTTGACCGTCCAACCGGACCTTGTGGAACGATCGTACGCTGAGCATTGACGCAGATCCAACGACCGACGTGACGTTCAAAGACGTGCGTAAAAACGCCCTTCTCTTCTGCATGTGCTGGTTCATTCTTGCGAAGCAGGGAGTACGTACCGTTAGCGACGGCAATATCGCCGAGCAGGCGGACGGTAATAACGTGTCTCTCCAAGCGCAGCACTTTATCTTCGCCGGTTACGACCAAAGCCAGCTGTT
>Ga0255356_1000755_pt1 | contig 21309 bp, 17 predicted proteins | sample HBST100metaG_FD_189944 | JGI IMG/M metagenome (GOLD analysis project Ga0255356, IMG submission 189944) | Peat soil microbial communities from Stordalen Mire, Sweden - H.B.S.T100 | ecosystem: Environmental > Terrestrial > Soil > Wetlands > Peat | place: Sweden: Norrbotten County, Stordalen Mire...
ACCCCTTACCACTGTCCACTGTCCACTCGCCACTGTCCACTGACCCCTCGCCAACAACCCTCCCCTCCCTCCACGCCTCAGCCGAACCCGCCGACGCGGCTGCCCCACAGCCAGCCCTGGGCCTGTCAAAGGATCTCGATGTTGAGACCTGGGATCGTTGTCGTTCCACCCATCTGGAATGCTTTACAGAATCTCAGCCGCCATCAAATCCCGCAGCGTCTCCCGCCGCCGGATCGGCCGCGCCTCGTCCCCATCCACCAGCACCTCCGCCGCCCGCGCGCGCGTGTTGTAGTTCGAGCTCTCGCTCATCCCGTACGCTCCCGCGTCCAGCACCAGCACCAGTTCGCCCGCCTTCACCCGTGGCATCTTCCGGTCGTGCGCAAAGAAGTCTCCCGACTCGCACACCGGCCCCACTACATCCACCTTCGCCGTCGCCCCGCGTCCCTTCGCCACCGGCAGAATCTCGTGGTGCGCCTGGTACAGCGCTGGACGGATCAGGTCGTTCATCGCCGAGTCCACGATCACAAAAGTCTTCGCCCCGTTCTTCTTCACGAACAATACGCGCGTCAACAGCCCGCCCGCCTGCGCCGCCACAAACCGCCCCGGCTCCACCAGCAGATGCACCGCGCCCAGCCCCGCCGCGGCCTTCCCCAGCGCCGCCGCGTACTCCCTCACCTTGCCCGCCGCATCGAACTTCGGCTCCATCGGCGGGTCGTTATAGTCGATCCCCAACCCGCCCCCCGCGTCCACATACCGGATCGTGTGCCCGTCCTCGCGCAGCTCGCCCACCAGCCCGGCCACCCGTTCCAGCGCCGCCCGAAACGGCGCGACCGCGCGGATCTGCGACCCAATATGTACGCTCACTCCAGCCGCATCCAGCCACTTCCGCCGCGCCGCCCTGCCATAGATCGCCCGCGCCTTGCCAATCTCAACCCCAAACTTATGACTCCCCAGCCCAGTCGAGATATACGGATGCGTCTCGGCAAATACATCGGGGTTAACCCGCAGCGCAAACCGCGCCCGCACGCCCAGCGCCTCCGCCCGCGCGGCCAGCAACTCCAACTCGGCCTCCGACTCCACATTGAACAGCAGAATCCCGGCCTTCAACGCCAAGTCGATCTCCCACTCCTGCTTGCCCGCGCCAGAGAACACCACCCGCCCCAGCGCAGCCTTGTTCTTCTGTCCGCCCGCCCGCCGGACCCGCTCCAGTTCGCCGCCGCTGACAATGTCGAACCCCGCGCCCAGCTCCGCCAGCAGCCGCAGGATCGCCAGCGAAGAGTTCGCCTTCACCGCATAGCAAACCGTCGCCTCACGTCCCGCGAATGCCGCCTGAAACAGCCCAAATCGATAGTGAATCTGCTGCGCCGAGTAGACGTACAACGGCGTGCCGTACTCCGTCGCCAGCTCCTCCAGCGACACTCCATCGCAACAAAGCGCGCGCCCACGATAGTGGAACGGCCGCGCCGCGACAGCATCCCGCGCCGCAGCGCCTTTGCCTGCTGCCTTCCGCATCCGAGCGCTCAAACCCCGCTCCCCGTGCTGCGTTCAGGCAGCGTGTACGGCGCTTCGGGAATCACGATCCACGCAATGATGTACGCCAGAATTCCGGTCCCGGCAAACAGTACGCACAGCACCCACAGCAGCCGCACTGTCGTGATGTCCCAACCGTAGTGCAGCGCCAGGCCAGAGCACACTCCGCCGAAGACGCGCGGAGTGCGCAGCCGCACAAGTTGCCCGAACACCGGCGCGCCCACAACCACTGGCTGCACGACCGCACCGCACGAGGGACAGAACCGCGCCGCCGCTTCCACCTGTCTTCCGCAATGAGAGCAATACATCGAACGCCTCCGGGAGTATCTATTTTGCCATATCCGTGGACTTATATACGCACGCACCTGCTGACAGGTTCCACGGAATCGCGCCCGGCGTTACTTGCCCGCATACGGCGTCTTCATCAACCGCCGCGCCGCCTCCGCCTGCGACTGGTCGCCTCCGCCCGACGACGCCATCTGATAAAGCCCCACCGCCCGCGCCCTCTGGTGCAGCAGGTCGAACATCTCGCCCGCGTTCAACTGCGCGCGCTTGCGCAGCCAGTCGCTGCAATTCGGCTGCTCGGCTGCCTTCAGGTAGTTCTCCGCCGCGTCCGCGATGTCGTTCCATCCGCGCTGGGTGTCCGCCAGTCCGAACCACGCCATCTGCACACGCGGGTCCACGTAGTATCCGGGCTTCGCCGCGTCCGCCAGCACCGCCTTATACAGCGCGATCGCTCCCGGTCCATTGCCCTCGTCCTTGGTCAGGTTCGCCTCTTCCAATCGGAACAAATAGTTGTGCGGATACTGCGCCGCCAGTCCATGCTGCACCGCAAGCGCCTCCGGGTAGCGCGCGTCGTGGCGCAGGAACAGCGACAGCGCGGTGCGCGATTCCACCGCCGTCACCACGCCATGCGCCGAGCACTCGCGCAGCAGCGCCAGTCCCCGCTCCTTGTTCCCTCCCACGCCCATTACACCCACCAGCATGCGCACCCAGCGCGGCAGGCTGGCCACCGCAAACTGCTGAATGCCAACCGCCATCTTCGCGTCCACATACAGCGGGTCGATCTTCAACACCTGCTCGGAGTCGTTGCGCGAGGCATACCCTTGCCGCGCCGCAGCCACATAGCTGTGGTCCGCCAGCGTGATGAACGCAGCATGCATCCCGCGCAGATACCCCCGCGCGAAGTACGCGTCCTTGTCGCTGCCATTGGCCTTGATCCGTGCGTCGGACAGCCGAATGCCGGTGTCGGTCAGCCACTCGATCCTCTGTCGCGTCGCATCGGGCACCGGTACATTCCGCTTCGAGGTAAGAAAATTGTCGTGAGCATAATACGTCGTATCCAGCAGGTCCTGGTGATACAGCTCGCGGAAGACGGTGAAAAACAGCTCGTATCCGTAGGCCATCGGCTCCTGCGGGTGCGCCTTCAGCACCGCATCCGACCGGCTTATCGCGCCATCGAAGTCGAGAACATAAAAATGCTCATAGGCATCCCTCACCACGGGATCGAAGTTCAATGGATCGGAGTGCTGAATCGCATCGTTCCTCTGCTGTGCGGAGGCGCGCACGATGGACGCGTTGCCAGCGGGCACGGCGCCGGCAAGCAACGTCAGCGCCAGCGCAACCACGCAAGCCAACCCAGCATGATGCAAGCTGCCCAAAACAAAGCTGCTAATTAAGCGCCCGTGGAGGACGCCTGACACAAACGATGAATCAACGGAACGCATCGGATCCACTGCTCGCAACGATTTCTACTCCTCGTCATGCGGCCTGCTCAACACGCAAACCCCACTCCATAGACTGTACCTTGAAGTACTGTGCCCTGGAACTTAGAACCTGTTTAAATACTGCTTTTCGCAGCGGAGATTTACGAATTGTCATTCTGAGCGAAGCGAAGAATCCCCGTATTTCGTCGTTGTCTGTCTCCTCGTTGTGTGCGAGTCCAGTAGTTTTTAAACAGGTTCTTGGACTCGTCAGGATATGGAAAGACTTCCCGGCATCGCCGGTGGGCCGCAATCCACCCGAACGTAATCCTGCGCCACCGCCGCACCCAGACGGAAACCAGGTCACTGCAAACAGATGGTTCCCGGAAACAAATCACGCTCGGATGCTTTTGCGAAACCGGAAGAAGCGATGCTCGCAGATATTGCACCGCAAGGGCACCATGCCAATGCTGCGCAACAAGAAATCATACAGTCGGTGATGCGACCTCCGGATGTCGCGTTCATGGCACTTCGGGCATTTAACAGCCATAGCTGGCAATCTCCTGTAAACCTATGGCCCGGCTAAGTAGGTCTTCCAAGGCGGATTCCGCCGCATTTCAGAGTTGCAAGTCGTTACAATCCCCAAGGCCGCAGTGCTGCTTGGTGAGTGTACCAATATGATGCACTCACCATGACAAATTCGCAATCTGGAGGAACATTTCAGGTACATTTCAATCGTGCCCTTCGACTCTCTCTTTAGCGCCGGGAAGTCGTTCTTCGCGCAGAAATCAGCCATCTTATGACCCGCTTTGAACTGCTTCATCTGCTCGTCGGGCAGGCCCGGTCCAACGGCTTCGACTTTCGCAAGTGGTATACCGCCAAGCTCGGCTTGTCGTGGGAGTCCACCCAGCAGGCGGTCGAAACCCTCTGCGCCGAGCGGCGATACTACGCCCTCCTCTTCTCCCACGAGTTCGCCTCCAGCTTCTGGAAGCCCGGCGAACAAATCACCTTCCAGGTTCCCAATCAGACCTTCACCCGGCGCATGGCCGATGGCTCCATCGCCACCGTCTCCCGCAAGGGATACACCCGGCGCAACACCCGCCCCGATGCCTGGCGCTATCACCTGAGCGAGCTCGCCCTCTCCGAGGAGCCCCTGCGCACCATGCGCAAATACCTGCGTGTCGAAGAAGACCTTGACCCCGACGACGACCAGCCGTCACCATCCATCGTCCCCGGCCAAACGCCACCGTCAAAGTCCGTAGACAAACCAGCCCCCGCGAAGATTGCCCTCGTGCGCCGCCGCCTTATTTAGGCTTCAATCGCTCACACCACCATGTAACTTGTCATTCTGCCCCTGAGAACCTGTTTAAATACTGCTTTTCGCAGCGGAGATTTACGAATTGTCATTCTGAGCGAAGCGAAGAATCCCCGTATTTCGTCGTTGTCTGTCTCCTCGTTGTGTGCGAGTCCAGTAGTTTTTAAACAGGTTCTGAGCTTGCGAAAGGAAAGAATCCCCGCATTTGTCTATTGGACTTGCGAAACACCTTTCGGAAACCCATTCTACGGTTTCAAACTTGCCAGCGCCTTGCGCGCCTCCTTGGCCTCTTTGTCCGTCGGATCGAGCTTCAGACACGCGTTGTACTCCGCAATCGCCTCGTCCGGCTTCTTCAACCTCAGCGCTGCCGTGGCCAGCGCAAAATGCGCGTCCGGATCGTCGGGCGCAGTCTTCACCGCATCCTGGCTGCGCAGATAAGCCCCTTGCAGGTCGCCCGTATCGGTGTAGAACTTGGCCACGCTCAGGTCCTCGGCTTCGCGCTCGTCTGCCGTCTGTAGCTTCGTCCCCACGGGATTCACCCGGTGCAGCAGGTGTCTGCCCGGAGTGCCTTCGCTGCCCTTGTCCATCAGCCCCGCCGCGTCTGGAGATCCCGCCGCGTCCGCCGGCCCCGCTGGATCGGCCGCATCGCCGCCAGAGCTGGAGCTGCTGCTCGATGAGCTAGAGCTGCTGCTGGAGCTGTTCGCATCCGAACCGCCGCTCGCATCCCGAGTACCGCTCACGGCAGCGTCCTTCCCCTCCTCACCGGGAAATGGAAAGTCGCCGTCCAATCCCTTCTTCCCTGCCGGCGCAGCGCCAGAAGCCGCACCAGGCGTTGTGCCCGAAGCCGCACCGGGAGCATCGGGTGTCTGCGGAACGCCGCTGGGCTTCGCCGGAGTCGCATACGGCGTTAGCGAAGTTCCACTCCCACTCGCCTCGTCGGGGAACGGAAACTGTTCCGTCGCACTCTGCTTTCCCGAGACCGCCGGCGTCGTGCCGCACGGCACAGGCTGCGGCGCCACCGAACAAGGCGCGAGAGCAGCCGCAGGCGAGGGCGCGGGAGCAGCCGCAGGCGTACTCTGCGCGCCGCAGGCAACTGCGGCCCACGCCGCCCACACACCTCCAACGATTGCCATCCAGGAGTGTCTCCGCATCTCGGTCCCTTCCCCTCCAGTTTAGACGATTCACCCTGCCCAAACGTCTTCGCAAGGACCGCTTGAACAAGATTCGTCTCGCGCATTTGTTATAGTCAGTCCAGAATGTTGTCTCCCGGACTCATCGTTCGTTCCTCCTCCATCCACGCCGCCGGCTGTTTTACCTTGCGCCCCATCAAAAATGGGGCCCGCGTCTGCGAGTACGATGGCCAGCGCATGTCCAAGTCCGTCGCCGACGCCCGTTACGAGGGTCGCCCCGTCACCTACCTCTTCCACTGCGGCCGCAACACCGTCATCGACGGCTTCGGAATGGCCATGTTCCTCAACCACTGTTGCAACCCCAACTGCGAGACCGAGCAGGACGCCGACGGACGCATCTTTATCTCCGCCATCCGCAACATCGCCGCCGGCGAGGAGCTCACCTACGAGTACAACCTCCACGACTCCGACGAAGACGACGCGCCCTGCTTCTGCGCCGCTCCCAACTGCCGCGGCACCATGTTCAGCCCCCTCGAACTGAAACGCCGCGCCCGCATCGCCCGCCGCAACGCTGCCGCCAACCCCTGAGACTACCCCTGGCGTCCTGAGTCATTAATTCGCAGCACTAGACCAAGGGCCAAAGGCCCGATCTATACCAGCCTGAGCGAACGGGGTCCCCGGCGAGCTTGCTCGCTGGGGCAGGCAGCCCCAGGGTGCATTCCGCCACAAAGCAAAGGGCTGAAGGCCCGGCCTATTCTTCAACGAACTTCAGACTCAGGACGCTAGTTGTCGCTCAGCACATCCGCGTTATAGTTCAGCAGCATCGCCTTGCCGGGCGAAGGCAGCTTGCCCAGCGGAATAGTCTGGTCGATTGTCCCGCTGCCATGGATCACCACGTTGAACATCCGCTGCACCTGGCCATCCTTCAACTGTAGATAGAGTGGGATCAGCATGACGAAGTTCTGCGACACATTGCTCTGCGTCAGCTTCAGGTGAACGCTGGTGAGGCCATCGGCGACCGTAAAGTCCGAGCTGATTGTGTAGTGCGGCAGCTCGGTCCCGTAGACATACTCGTCGAAGAACCAGTCCAGTTTGCCGTCGTGCCTCAGGTCCATCCACTTCGGCATCGTCTTCTCCATCGACGCTTTCCAGTCCTCGGTGGTCGCCGCCTTGCCGGAGTAGTCCTTTACAAACTGCTGCATCGCTTGCTTGAACGTCGTCTCCTGGTCCTGCGTCGACCAGTACATCATCTCCAGCATGTGCAGCACGTACGCACCCTTGCTGTAGATCAGCGCCTGGTAAACGTCTTCGCCGGACTTCGAGTTTGACACCCGTGAGCCCATGGTCAGTGCTCCCGCGTCGATCGGGCGCACGCCCTGCGTGTTCTTCTGTAGCAGGTTGGTCTGCTGCTCCTTCCAGAAGGCCCGGTAGTCGTCCATCTTGGGCGACGTGTGCCGCAGGTATACCCCCACCGAGAAGTTCGCAAACCCCTCGCTCATCCACTGGTCGCGATAGCTGCTGAAGCCAACCAGGTTTCCCCACCACTGGTGCGAGACCTCGTGCGGCGTCACCTCTCTCCAGTAGCTGGCGTCGTAGTCCAGCAGCCCCAACTGGAGCTGGATTCCACTGTCCCAGAATCCGCAGATGGGCAGATACACCAGCATGGGCCAGCTCTGGCCGTAGGTGCAGGCGCTCTGCTCGGTCAGCGCCACATGGTCGTAGGGCAGCTTGCCGAAGTAGTCCGTATAGGTCCGGATGGCCGCGCTCCCCTGCGAAACCTCGCCCTTCAGCGCCTGCACGGCCGACAGGCCTCCCAGGGTGTCCGACTGCGCAAGGCGGGCGTACTGGTCCGGCAGGCCAACGTTGGCATACCCATCCACGCTGAACCCATCCATAATCTTCACCCCGCTTGTCTTGAAGTTCCCCAGGTTGAACCCTGCCACCGGAATCGGCGCATTCGTCTCCCACACCGCCTTCACCATCCCCCCGCCCTCCGGTGCCAGACTCACCTGCTTCCCGGTGGCAATGATCTGCAGGTTCTGGGGCAGATGGAATGTCATGTGGTAGCTGGCGAATTCGCCCATCTGCGACCCGCCCGACGGGTACCAGCTATCCCGCGCACCGGGGATAAGGTAGTAGGTCTCGTTGCCGTCGGCGCGCAGCGCGTCCTTGCCGCTGTACACCGTCAGCACCCGCAGCGTATCGCCCGCCTTCGCCGCCTCCGGCAGGATCACCGCAAAGTCCGGATCGCTGTTCTTGTCCTCCTGCACAAAGTCCAACGGCGCGCCGCTCTCGCTGTAGACTCCAGAGACGCGCAACGTCGGGTACAAATTCAGCCGCACCACGCGGACTCCGTCGCGCAGCACCTTCATCGTCGTCTCCGCCGAACTCTTCATCTGTCCTGCGCGGTCGAAAGTCACGTCCAGTCTCTCGTCCGTCACCTGGACGCGCTTGCCGTGGGACTTGTCGTCGGCGTGCTGCATCTTATAGGCCACCCACGGCTGCAACTCCACGTCGCTCCAGGTCGTCAACTCCACCTGGTCCGGCGAGGCGTGTGCGGTTCCCTCGGGATCGACCATAAACAGCACATTCTTCCCGGTCAGCACGTTCCCCATGCGCAACGACGCCAGAAAGAACCCGCCCTGCCCGCTGCCAATCACATCCGCCAGCATTCGCAGGTCAATGTTGTCGCTCAAGTCCTTGCGATAGTTCTTCGCCAGGTCCTCGGCCGCACTGCGCACACGCTTGTCCGGCGCGCCAGCAGCACCCGCGGAAGCCTTGCGGATCTCCTCCGCCGTCCCGTCCGTAAATCGCAGCACCAGCGTAGTGAACTCCTGCGTCATCGAGTTGCTCTTGGTCAGCAGCGCCAGCGAGCGCTTCTCGCCCGCGTCCTGCGGAGCCAGATCGAACCGCCCCTTGCCCACGAAGACCGCGCCCGTTACCCGGCCCTCCACTGGCGCATAGAAATAAAAATCGCCCTGCTCGAAGCTGAACTTCCCGCCCTCGCGCTGCAGCGTGAAATCCTTCACTGTAACGCCATCGGTCCCGGGCAGGTCGGCCCGTAACTCCGCGTAGGCGCTCAACGCATTGGCCGCCCGCGCCCGCCCATTCGGTTCAATCGGTTTGGACGCGGTCTGCGCAAACACACTCGCCGCCATCAGCAGCACAGGGAAGATAAATTGTCTGGAATCCATACCAGCCAAATTACAGCCGTCCCCACACCATGCGCAACAATACATCGGCGAATTGTGCAAATACCGCCTGAATCGCACAAATATCGCACACCACCCTCTTCCACATAACTCCCGTTCGCGGTTCATGGCTCATAGCTCGCAGCCGGATTACAAATAGCTCCTTTCGGGCAGTAGAATAGCCACAGACACGATGCCCTACCAGGTTCTAGCCCGCAAATACCGCCCTCAGCGCTTCGCCGACGTCGTCGGCCAGGACCACGTCACCATCACGCTCACCAACGCACTGTTGCAGAACCGCATCGCCCACGGATACATCTTTAGCGGTCATCGCGGCATCGGCAAGACCACCATCGCGCGCATCCTCGCCATGTCCCTCAACTGCCGCAACCCCATCGGCAGCCCGGCGCGCCCCACCGCCGAGCCATGCGAGGTCTGCGACTCCTGCACCGAGATCCGCGCCGGCAACGCCGTCGATGTCATCGAGATCGACGCCGCCACCAACCGCGGCATCGACGAGATCCGCGAGCTGCGTGACGCCGCCCGTTACGCGCCCTCCCGCGACCGTTACAAGATCTACATCCTCGACGAGGCCCACCAGATCACCGATGCCGCCTTCAACGCCCTCCTCAAGACCCTCGAAGAGCCGCCCGACCACATCGTCTTCATGATGGCCACCACCCAGCCCGAGGACATTCCCCAGACCGTCCGCTCGCGCTGCCAGCACTTCAGCTTCCACGCCGTCAAGCTCCTCGACATCCTCGGCCAATTGCGCTCCATCGCCGCCGCCGAGGGTGTCATCGCCGACGAGTCCGCCCTCTCGCTCCTCGCCGAAGCCGGCGACGGCTCCATGCGCGACGCCCTCTCCATCATGGACCAGGCCATCGCCTCCGCACCCATCGAGCCTTCAGCCGATGGAACCGGCGGCCACGCCCGCCTCGACGCCGCCCAAATCCGCGAACTGATGGGGACCGTCCCCAACGCCGTCTTCGAGCGCATTCTCGAAGCCGTCAACGCCAACAACTCCGCCGAAGTAATGACCGCAGCCAACCAGCTCCTCGACGCCGGAAACTCCGCCGCCCAGCTCGCCCGCCAGTGCGTCCGCTACCTGCGCAACGCCCTCATCGCCAAGATCGCGGGCCTCGGCGTAGACGGAGAATCCGCCGAAGGCGTCGGCAACGAGCTTCTGCAAATCTCCCCCGACGAGCAGCGCCGCGCCGCCCGCACCGCTGCCCTCTTCAGCGAAGAGGAACTCAGCCGCTTCCTCCAAGTCATGCTCCGAACCTTCGACGAGCTGGGCTACCGCCAGGAACAGCGCTTCCACTTCGAGCTCGGCCTCCTCAAGCTGGTCCATCTCCGCCGCCTCCTGCCCATCGAAGAAGCTCTCAGCCAGCTTCCCATTGCAAAGCCGGGTGCCCCATCCACGCCGGAGTCTCATCCCGGCATGGGGGGGAAAACCGCCGCCAAGCCGGGTGCCCCATCCATGACGGGGCCTCATCCCGGCATGGGTGGGAGACCGGCCGCCGTACCCACCCGTCCCGCCTTCTCTCCCTTCGAGCAGGACAAGCTCCGCCGCCGTCCAGAGATGTCCGCGCCCATCCCCATCTCCGCGGGTGTCCCATCCATGACGGGGTCTCATCCCGTCATGGGTGGGTTGCCGCCTTCTAGTGCCGCAGTGTCTACACCCATCCCCGAGACACGCGGCGCCAACGCCGTCGCCGCTCGTCCCGCCATCGAAACTCTCCCCACACCGACGCCCGCGCCGGTGCTTCTTCCCGAATCCATGCCGCTCACCGCGCCCTCCCGCGTCGAAGATCGCATCGAGCGGCAGCCTGACGTCGCGCTTCCCACCCCGGTCTTCGAGACCACCGCCGAGCTCGCGTCCCCCTTTACTCCACACGCAGCCGCAAAGCACGCAGCCGGTTCCCCCGCCCTCAACTCCGATGCCGCCGCCATGGCCCAGCACGCCGTCGTCGAAGCCCTCGCCGCAGCCAAACAATCCTCCGCCGCCGACGCCATGGCCGACGCCGCCTGGACCCTTGCCAACAACGAAGCCCGCGTCCAGACTGCCCTCTCCAAAACCATGCTCCCGGTGGTCATCAACCCCGACGCGGAAAAGATCGCCCGCACAGCCTTGCGCGATGCCGGCATCCTCAAGCTAACCCTGTTCCCCGCCGCCGCCACGCATGCCGCCGCAAAAAAATCCCGCCCCGCCCGCACCGGCTCGGTCCAGGCCAAAGCCCTCGAGCATCCCATGGTTCAGCAGGCCCAAAAGCTCTTCGCCGCCGAACTCCAAACCGTCATCGACCTCCGCGAATCCGACTAACCGCAGCGCTTCACAGTTCGTCATTCTGGCGAAGCCAGAATCTCTGTATTTCGTCGTTGTCTGTTCTTGCTTGTAGCCCTTGCCGTTGCTCGTAAAGCGCCAACGGCGCGTCCTATACCAGCCTGGGGCGAAGCCCCAGGTACGAGCCGTAAACAAACCCGAAGGGCTGAAGGCCCGCCCTATAATCCACAAGGAACCCTATGCCCTTCCCCGACCTCGGCAAGATGAAAGAAATGATGTCGCAAGCCCGCGAGATGCAGGCCCAGATGGAGCAGAAGCTCGCCGCCACCATCGTCGAGGCCGAATCCGGCGGCGGCATGGTCTCCGTCCGCATGAACGGCAAGAAAGAAGTCCTCCGCCTTAAGATCGAGCCCACCGCCCTCGGCGCCACCACCGGCGACATCGAGCTCCTCGAAGACCTCATCGCCGCCGCCATCAACGAGGCGGGCCGTCGCGCCGACGAGGCCATCAAGTCCTCCGTCGCAGGTCTCATGAGCGGCCTCAACCTTCCCGGTCTGGAATAAAGCACTTTCACAATTGGAGTAGAGGGTTATGAATTGTCATTCTGAGCGCAGCGAAGAATCCCCGCATTTTGTCCGAGGTGCAACACTCTACACCAATGGCAAAATGCTCTAAGTTTGGAATAAGTCTGGAGTAAACATGGCCCGCTTCGCCGACCCCATCTCCCGCCTCATCGACGAGCTGCGCAAGCTCCCCGGCATCGGCGCCAAATCCGCCCAGCGTCTCGCCTTCCACATCCTGCGCGGCACCGACGAAGACGCCCGCGCCCTCGCCGATTCCATCCTCGTCCTGCGCGCCCGCCTCCACCTCTGCTCCATCTGCAACAACATCACCGACGTCGATCCCTGCAACTACTGCACCAGCCTCACCCGCGACCAGCACACCGTCTGCGTCATCGAAGAGCCAACCAACATCGCAACCATCGAGAAGACCCGCAGCTACAACGGCGTCTACCACGTCCTCCACGGCACTCTCTCGCCCATCGGCGGCGTAGGCCCGGAGCAGCTCCGCATTGCCAGCCTCCTCGCCCGCCTCGCGCCCACCGCATCCAGCAAGGAAGAATCCATCCCCGCAAATTCGCGCGAAGAAGAATCCAGCAACTCCGGCAGTTTGCGCGAAGATGAGACCAGCGCAGCTACTCTGCGCGAAGAAAAAATCGACGCTGTAACTTCGCAAGAACAACAAGCCGTAACTTTGCCCGATCAATCCATCGACCGCACCATCCGCGAAGTCATCCTCGCCACCTCGCCCACCACCGAGGGCGAAGCCACCGCCGCCTACCTCGCCACCGAAATCCGCCGCATCGCGCCCACGCTCCACATCACCCGCATCGCCACCGGAGTCCCCGCCGGTTCCGACATCGAGTACGCCGACGAGGTCACCATGACCCGCGCCCTAGAAGGCCGCCGCGACTTCTGAAGTGGTTGCAGATTCCCCCGCTAGAGCGGTTCTCTCATCGGTGTACCCCAAATTCGTTTGTCATTCTGAGCGAAGCGAAGAATCCCCGCATTCTGTTCGGAGTGGCAACGGAGTACATCAACAGGAGAACCGCTCTAACTCCCTCCACCAAGCGAAGCCGTCCTTCTGACCAAGCCCCTTGTAAGTCGTCATTCTGGCGAAGCCACTTGTAAGTCGTCATTCTGGCGAAGCCAGAATCTCCGTATTTCGTTCGCGAATAATCCATCAAGTGCAGGATCGAAAAGCGCCAACGGCGCGCCCTATACCAGCCTAGGGCGCAGCCCCATGAGACCCCGCACCTTTTCCCCAAAGGGCTGAAAGCCCGACCTATAGGTTCCGCCCGCGCAACCCCTCTGAATGAGGCTTACTTCGTAACCAGAATCCGCAAATCGTTCCCCGTCATATCCTTCGGCTTACCCATCCGCAGCAGCCCAAGCATCGTCGGCGAAATATCCCGCAGACTGCCATCCGGCCGCAACTCCAGTGTCCCCTTCGGCGCATCCGTCACCAGAATGAACGGCACCGGATTGGTCGTGTGCGCTGTCTGCGGCCCGCCCGTCACCGGGTCGATCATCATCTCCGCGTTTCCGTGGTCTGCCGTCACCAGCAGCGCCCCGCCTCTCTGCTTCACCGCCCGATAGACGCGTCCCAACTGTTCGTCGATCACCTCGACCGCGCGAATCGTCGGCGGAATCTTGCCCGAGTGGCCCACCATGTCCGCGTTGGCAAAGTTCATGATGATCACGTCGAACGCCGTGTCCCCCACCGCCTTCACCACCACATCCGCAATCCCCGCCGCAGACATCTCCGGCGCCAGGTCGTACGTTGCCACCTTCTGCGATGGCACCACAATGCGGTCTTCACCGGGAAACGGCTTCTCGATCCCGCCGTTGAAGAAGTACGTCACATGGGCGTACTTCTCCGTCTCGGCCACCCTCAGGTTGCGCAGGTTGGCCTGCGCCATCAAATTCGCCAGCAGGTTGTCCATCGTCTCGGGCGGAATCACCACCGGCAGCGTGTACTTCTTGTCGTACTGCGTCATGCAAACATAAAACAGGTCCGCCGGCACGCTCGCCTTCGGAATCTCCGCTTCCAACTCCGCCGCCTTCGGCAGGTCGATGCCGTTGTTGGCCGTCAGCCCCCCCGTCTTTGTGGTGAAGTTGCGCGCCAGCACCCGCGTAATCTGCCTTGCGCGGTCCGCCCGGTAGTTGAAGTTGATCACCACATCGTTGTCGCGGATCAGACCCACGGCGTGCTTCGCCGCATCCACCACGGTAAACGGAGGAATAAACTCGTCGGTAATTCCGCTGTTGTACAACTCCTTGATGCGCGCGACCGGATCGGTATAGGTCCCGCCCGAGGGATGCCCGGCAACCATCGCGTCAAAGGCCTGGTGCTCCTTCTCCCAGCGCAGGTCGCGGTCCATCGCGAAGTAGCGCCCACTCACGCTGGCAAGCTGCCCCACGCCAATCTCGCGGAACTCCCGCTGCAAATCTTCAATGTATCCCGCGCCGCCAGTCGGCGAGGTGTCGCGCCCGTCCATGAACGCATGGACATAAACGCGCTTCAGCTTCTTCTGCGCCATCAGCTTCAGCAACCCATACAAGTGCCGCGAATGCGAATGCACGCCGCCATCCGACAGCAATCCGATGAAGTGTACCGCGCTGTTGTGGTCCTGCGCATGGCTCACCGCGGCCAGCAGCACCGGATTGAGCATCAGGCTCCCATCCAGAATTGCCAGGTCGATGCGCGTCATGTCCATGCGCACGATTCGTCCCGCGCCCAGGTTCAAATGCCCCACCTCGGAGTTTCCCATCTGCCCGTCCGGCAGACCCACAAAGTGGTCGCTGGCATGAATCAGCGTGTTGGGAAAGTCCCTCAGCAGTCCGTCGTACACCGGCTTGCGCGCCAAGGCAATCGCATTTCCATTGGTCTCGGCCCGGTAACCCCAGCCGTCAAGAATCGTCAGAACAATCGGTTTCGCCATGTCATCTTCAGCATACCAACCCCCGCGCCTCACCGCTTGTGCGTGCCATCACTCCAGAGCGTTTTTACTCTTGAGTGAGATAGAGATATATGAATTGTCATTCTGAGCGCAGCGAAGAATCCCCGCATTTTGCTCGAAGCGCATCACTCTTCGCAGGATTAAAAAAACGGGACCGGACTGCAATCCCTCGCACTCCGGCCCCGTCTGTTTCTCTGCTTGATCGTCTACGCGTAGCTGCTCACGCTGCCTGCGTTCTTTGCTCCACGCTCCTTGTTGGTCTTCTCCACGTATCCGCTCTTCTTCAGCTCTGCCAGCGGCTCGGACGGCAGCTTGTGCGACTCGCGCCACTCCTTCACAATCGGACGCACGTCGGTCCAGAATGCGCTGCGGAAGGTCTCTTCGGCCTCCACCAGGCTGCACGAGGTCTGCAACGCGGCCAGCTTCTCGTGGTCCACCAGCGCGGCCTTGGCAAACAGCTCCTGCGCCGTCACCACGGACTGCACCATCGCCTCCATCTTGCCCTTCAGGTTGTGGCTCTGGTCGATCATGTACGCAATCCCCTTCACCGCTGGCGAATCGCTCACCAGGATCTCGTGGAAGATGCGGAATAGCTGGTACGGGTCGATCGATCCCAGCGTCAGATCGTCGTCCGCGAACTTCCTGTCGTTGAAGTGGAAGCCGCCCAGCTCATTCAGATGCAGCAGCCAGGTCACGATCTGCTCGATGTTGGTAGCCGGCAGATGGTGGCCGGTATCGACCAGCACCTTGGCCTTCGGGCCTGCCGCGCGCGCCAGATTCAGCGCCATGCCCCAGTCCGCGATGTCGGTGTGGTAGAACGCCGGTTCAAACGGCTTGTACTCCACCAGCATCCTCTGGTCCTTGCCCAGCGCCGCGTGCGTCTTACCCAGCGCCTGCTCCAGCCACTCAATGCGCTTCAGCATTGACTGTGTCCCAGGATAGTTCGATCCATCGGCCAGCCAGATCGACACGTCCTTCGATCCCAGCGCCTTGCCGATCTCCACCGAGTCCAGCAGATGTGCCACCGCAAGACCGCGAATCTCCGCGCTCGGGTTGCAGACTGAGCCGTACTTGTACTCCTGTGACTGGAACAGGTTCGGGTTGATCGCCCCCGACTTCACTCCATATTTCTTCTCCAGCCGCTTCAGCTCCGGAACGTCGCCCTTGCCTTTGGGAAGATCCCACAGCACATGCAGCGCTACCGTCGGGCTGGCGCCAGTCAGCTTGTTCACCTCGCCCGCGTCACTGAACTTCTCCTCCAGCGACGTAGCCGCGCCAGCCTGCGTGAACTTGCCGAATCGCGTCCCGGTGTTGGCGAAGCCCCACGATGGGACCTCGATCCGGAACCCATCCAGCGCCGCGAATACCTTCTCAGTCGCGCACGCGCCGGAACCTGTACATCCCTTACCCATAACCTACCCCCTTGGTACAGCAATGATGGAAATATACTCCCTGCGCAAACACATTCGCCAACCGGCTCTTGCGGGCATCCAGCGTCCCGCGGCTTTCTGAGAAAACCCTGCGAATTTAGTCGCTGCCCGGCACATCGCTATTATGTTAGTTTGTTTGATGGAGGTCAGGACTGAAATGGGTAAGTGGCAGGGAAAGATCGGCATTGTTGGCGCGGGCAGCGTAGGGGCAACCATCGCCTACGCATGCATGGTACGTGGAATCGGCAAGCACATCAGCCTCTACGACGTGGTCAAATCCAGAGTGGACGCCGAGGTGCTCGACCTGAGCCACGGACTGCAGTTTGTTCCCATGGCCAAGGTGGATGGTTCCGACGACCTCAACGTTCTGGAGAACTGCGATGTCATCGTGGTCGCCGCCGGCGCCCGCCAGAAGCCGGGCCAGTCCCGCATCGAACTGGCTGGAATCAACGCGGAGATGTGCCGCACCCTCATTCCCAGCCTGTTGCGCGTTGCGCCCGATGCCACCATCCTGATGGTCACCAACCCTGTCGACGTCCTCACCTACGTCGCGCTAAAGGTCAGCGGGCAGCCGTCTAACCGCGTCTTCGGCAGCGGCACCGTGCTCGATAGCTCCCGCTTCCGCTTCCACATCGCCCAGCGCTGCGGCGTCGCGGTGCAGAGCGTGAGTGCGTATATCGTGGGCGAGCATGGCGACACCGAGATCCCCCTCTGGTCCAGCGCCAACATTGGCAGCCTTCCAGTGCAAAGCTGGACCATGCCGGGAGGTGGCACGCTCAGCGAGGCAGACGAGAAGGAAATCCTGCACGGCGTGCGCAACTCGGCCGAGATAATCATCCAGGGCAAGGGAGCCACCAACTACGCGGTCGGCCTGGCGTTATCCGACATCCTCGAAGCCCTCCTGTGGGACGAGAAGCGCGTCCTGCCCGTCAGCTCTCTCATGACGGACTACCGCGGCATCGGCGACGTCTGTATCTCGGTTCCCTCCATCGTGGACTACCGCGGCGTCGAGCGCCTCCTGCCGGTGCCAATGAGCACCGAAGAGGAAATTGGCCTGCGAGCCAGCGCCGATTCCCTGCGCAAGGTCATCCGCACCCTCGGCTTCTAATGCGAGGTTGATTTCCATAACGAATCCGCTCGGGATAAGATGGTTGCGCCTTCCGTTCTTATCCTTCACCGGAATTATCTTCCGCAACAACGAGGCCACGTGGGATCCAATCTCTTTCTCGGCGTCATCTACAACCTGATCGGCGGCTTCGCCTCCGCCACCAACTTCATCCCTTTCCGCCAGATCAAGCGCTGGTCCTGGGAGGTCTACTGGGTCATCCAGGGCTTCGCCGCCTGGATCATCGCCCCCGCCGTGATGGCCTTCCTCTTCGTTCCTCACCTCGGTGCGGTCCTGACCGAAGCCTGGCACACCAACCCTCACAACATCGGCCTCGTCATCCTCTTCGGAGCGCTCTGGGGCGTCGGAGGGCTCACCTTTGGCTTGGCCATCCGCTACCTCGGCTTCGCCCTCGGATACTCCATCGCTCTCGGCCTCTGCATGGTCTTCGGGACCCTCGTTCCGCCCATCTACCACGGCCAGATCCTCGCCATCGCCCACACCCACTCCGGCCAGGTCACCCTCTTCGGAGACCTCATCTGCTTCATCGCGGTCGCGGTCAACGGCGCAGCCGGCCTCTCCAAGGAAAAAGAGATCGACCCGGAAACCATGATCGAGTCCGGCGAACAGAACTTCTCCTTCGGAAAGGGAATCGTCATCGCCATCCTGGCCGGCCTCATGAGCGCCTTCTTCGCCTTCGGCCTGGATGCCGGGGCTCCCATCGCCGCCATCACAAAGCCCCATCTGCTCGCCGCCGGTCGCCTCGACATCTGGCAGAACCTCCCCGTCCTCATCGTCATCCTCTGGGGAGGATTCCTTACCAACGTCGTCTGGTCCGCCATCCTCATCTTCAAGAACAGCTCCTTCCGCCAGTTCGGCGGAGAGCCCGGAGTCAACCCCATGCGCGCCGCTCCCACCGCGGGCGACACCCTGGTCGACTTCGACCCACTCGACGCCTCCACCTACGACCGCATCGCGCCCCACACCCTGGTCGCCAACTACCTCTTCGCCGCGCTCGCCGGCATCATCTGGTACTTCCAGTTCTTCTTCAACTCCATGGCCAAAACCAAGATGGGCATCTACGACTTCTCCTCGTGGACCCTCCTCATGGCCTCCGTCATCATCTTCGCCACCCTCTGGGGACTCCTGCTCAAGGAGTGGAAGGGAACCAGCGCCCGCACCAAAGCTCTGGTCACCGCTGGCCTCGCACTCCTTGTCGGCTCCATCCTCATCATCGGCTACGGCAACTACCTGCTCTCTCTTCACCAATAATGTATTTGTCATTCTGAGCGCAGCGAAGAATCCCCGCATTTGTCTTTCGGACTAGCAATACGCCCCATCCTTCACACAGAAGAATGGGGCGTATTACTGCCTGCGAGCTTCATCGGACGGACACTGTGCGATTCGTGATATCGGAAGGGCACGCGTTCACTCGTGCCAATAAGCAACCTCAAATGACTCGTGCTCCCATGATCGCCTTGCGATCATGGGAGCACGAGAAAGTCCCCTACTGTGCCGCCGCGTACCCCCGCTCCCGCATCCACTTGATCAGCATCTCCGTCCACGGACTCAACTGCGGGTTCGCCGGAGCCAGCCCCGACCCATGCCCCCCATGCTGGAACAGATGCATCTCCGCCGGCACGCCAGCCTTCACCAGCGCCTCATAGAACATCACGCTATTCATGATCGGCACCGTTCGGTCGTCAGTCGTCGAAAACAGAAACGTCGGCTGCGTCTGTGCCGTCACATGCAGCTCCGCTGACATTGCATCCATTTCCGCTTGCGTCGGCGTATCGCCCAGCAGATACATCCTCGATCCTATATGCACATACGGAGCCTCCATCGTAATCACCGGGTACGCCAGAATCAGGAAGTCCGGCCTGCTGCTCTCCCGCTCGATCGCGTCCGCCGCCGCCGCGTTCCCCGCATCGAAGTGCGTCCCCGCGGTCGCCGTCAGGTGTCCGCCCGCCGAGAAGCCCCACATCCCGATGTGGTCCGCCGCCACTCCATACTCCGCCGCATGGGCCCGCACCATGCGGATCGCCCGCTGAGCGTCGCCCAGTTCAATGGGCGAGTGGTACTTCGTTCCCAGCCGGTACTTCAGCACGAAAGCCGCCACGCCGCGCGCATTCAGCCACGCCGCCACATCCGATCCCTCGCGCACCATCGACAAATGCTGATAGCCCCCTCCCGGCGCAATCACAACCGCGGTCTTCGTCGGGTTCGCCCCCGGCAGATACACCGTGATCGACGGCTTGTCCTCATCCGCCGTGCCCAGCGCGCCCGGCGCGCCCTCCGGCCACAGCAACACCGGCGCCGGCCCATTCGCCGCCGCCGCGACCGGCGGCTGCACCGCTGGAGCCTGCCCCAACCCCACAACCCCGCTCATCGCAACCGCAATCGCACACACAGCCAAAAGTCCACTCCGCCGCATCATCCCTCCCCTTCAAACTCCGCGCTCCATCCTACCCGCGAACAAAGCTCCGCGTCTAGCCAGCGTATTCCAACCGGCCAGCATCCACTTACCACTTACCACTAATCACTGACCACTGCACTCAAGGCGCAAAGCACCGCACAAAGCTCGCTCCCACGCTGCTCTTCACCCGCACTTCACCAACGCTCGCCGGAACCACCACTGCACGCCCCATCGGCAGCTCCACAGCCTCGCATCCCTCGCCCGCGACTGTAGCCAACCCGCTCAGCCCCACCACGCACCCCGCCCCATCCACCGGCACAACCGCCTCGTCTCCCGCCACAACGTCGTACCGATCCACCACAAAATACTTCTGCTCGATCAGCCGCACGAACCCATCCATCGCCCGTGGCCGCACCTTGCCCGCCGCCGTCCGCGTCTTCAGCGCGCGCAGCCCCTGCTCCAGGTGCAACTCCCGCCCCCGCCCGTAGTCGTACAGCCGGAACGTCACATCGCTGGTCTGCTGCGTCTCCAGCAACACCACCCCTGGCCCGATCGCATGGATCGTCCCCGCGTCCACAAACACCATATCCCCTGCCTCGACCGGCAACCACTCCAGCAGCTCCTCCAGCGTTTCCGCCCCAATCGCCGCCCTCACCGCCTCCGCCGTCACTCCCTCGCGCAACCCCAGCGCAATCGCCGCCCCCGCCTTTGCCTCCAGAACGTACCAGCACTCCGTCTTGCCTCGCGGCTCCCCCATCGACCGCGCCATCGCATCGTCCGGATGCACCTGCACCGACAGCTTCTCATTGGGAAACAGCAGCTTCACCAGCAGAGGAAACTCCGCGCCCGCACCTTTATTGACTAAATCCTTTTCTGAACTGTCCTTCCCACGCAAATCTATCCCCACGCCCACCAGCCGCTCGCCCTCCGCCGCCGCCACCTGCGCCAGAGTCAGCCCTGCCAGTGCGCCCGTCTCCACCACGCACTCCGGCCCGGTCAGCCACGCCTCGCCCACCGGCTCCTTCGTCCCCGTCTCGCTGTACCATGGCCGCAGATCACGCCTTCCCCACGGCCGCTCGCTGAACCACGGCGTCAGCCGAAACGGCCCCAGCCCATCACTCTCCAACCCCTTACTCTCCATCCATCACCTCAGTCGTCATCATCGTCCTTCTTCGCCTTCTTCTGCTTCTGCATCAACTGTGCCGGAACCGCCCGGTCTCCCATCGCGTCCCGCCACAAGATTACATTCAGCTTCTGCGTAGGCGCCCGGTCCGCATGCGTGAAGTCCATCTTCGCCGACTCACGCGCTCCCACCGCCGTCTTCGCATTCGCCGTGTAGATCAACCCATTCTCGCGGTTCGCGTAGTCCGCCGCAAACGGCCTCTGATCGCCCGGCCCCGCAAACAGCGACCTCATCAGCGGAGCCAGCGCATCATTATTATTCATCGGTGGCAGCCCCAGCAGTGCCTCCATCGTGCGCACAACGCTCACCGTGGTATAGAACCGGCTGTCCACAAGCGTCCCGCCGTCCGCCGCGCGCGACGCAAATTTGCTCACCACCAGCGCAATACTTCGATGTGCGTCCACGTGGTCCGCCCCATTCTGCGCATCGTCCTCCAGAATAAAGATCGCCGTATCGTCCCAGTACGCCGAGTGCGAGACCGCATCCACCACCCGCC
>Ga0255356_1000756_pt1 | contig 21309 bp, 15 predicted proteins | sample HBST100metaG_FD_189944 | JGI IMG/M metagenome (GOLD analysis project Ga0255356, IMG submission 189944) | Peat soil microbial communities from Stordalen Mire, Sweden - H.B.S.T100 | ecosystem: Environmental > Terrestrial > Soil > Wetlands > Peat | place: Sweden: Norrbotten County, Stordalen Mire...
GGATTTCACAATGGCCGCCTCGGCCTCTGCAACCTCATCGGAAAAGGGTTGGACCGCGGCGGCGGGTGCTGTTGTGCCGGATGGCCGCGCGGCGTCCTGCGCAAAGCTGTCAAATGAGGCAAAAATCAAGGCCGGAAGCAGGACAAAAAAGCTGAAACGGGACACGGAATACCTCACTGATCAGTTTACCGGGTGGTGCTCCTTGAACTCTTCAATAAGACGCGCGCCGTGGCTTTCCGGCAGTTCCATCGTCGCCTGCCGCTGATAAAAAACATCTTCACGGCAGTTGCCTGCATCGGAATAGAGAGTAAAGCGAACGGCTGGACGATGCTACGAACCGTCTGCCGTTCCCGGACAATTTGGAGGTAACCCAATGACGTGCGCTTCGATGCAATACATTCCCCTTTCCTCCGCTTATCTCTGTCAGGATTGCAGTTGCGTAGGAAATTGCTCAAAGCAGTGCCCGGCGTGTGCATCCACTGTCCTTCTGCCCCTTGCCGGGGTACTCGACCGCGAAGTGGAAGAAGTGCGGCAAACTGAACTTGACTACCGTCCCGCATTGGTGGCGGCATGAGGCTCTTTCTCTCAGCGCAAAGATGAGTTCCTGATCGTTTGAGGACGCGCCAGCACGCGCTCCACTCACGGGGCGTTGATGAAAGCTGTGCCGGAAAGCATCCTTTTCCCGCTCGCTCACCGACTCGCCCTGTTCGGGTATTCTCATCGACAGGGAGAAACCTGTGAGATCTGTCCTTTCCAAAACGATGCGCGGATTGCAAGGCAGCATCCTGGCCGGCATCATCACCATCGGCCCGCTGTTCGTTACCTATCTGATCTTCCGCTTCGTCCTGGGCGCACTGGCTGAAGCCGGCCTGCCGGTCGTCAAGCTGTTTGCGGCGTTTTTCCCGGAGAACTGGCTCAACCAGCCGTGGCTTCAGTCGGTCCTGGCTGTTCTGTTGACCGTCGCGATGCTCTACGTTGTGGGCCGCGTCACCAGCCTGGTGATCGGCCGTCAGGCCTTCGAACTTTTCGAGGCGCTGCTGGAGCGGCTGCCCGTTGTCGCCAAAATCTACACGTCCGTGCGTCAACTGCTAGATAGCATGATCGTAAAGAAGGACTCCAGTCAGCGCGTGGTGCTGGTGGATTTTCCCATTCCCGGCCAAAAGTCCATTGGTTTTCTAACGCACACCATGACCGACGAGGCGACCGGCGAGCCGTTGGCCGCCGTGTTGCTGCCCAACGCTATCAATCCGACTTCAGCTTTTCTGCAGATTCTGCCCATCAGCCGGGTCACCGTGACTGATCTGAGCATGGAACAGGCCATGAGCATGATCATGACCGGCGGAGCCGTGGGGCCGGATCGCATCCAGTTTTCTCGGTCGGCGCTGACAGCCAGCGAACTTTCCACGCCGCCCGTTTCCGCCGCTTGACCTTGGCCAGCCGATAGGTTTTTACAGCTTTTGTGTCCGCTGGACGCCGTGCACGCCGGGAACGCGGCGCAGGCCGATCACCATGTGGTTGAGGTGGCGAAGGTCTTCGGCTTCGGCGACCAGCTCGACGACGGCGTCGCCGTCCTCGCCATGGCGGATTTCGACGTTGTTGATATTGGAATTGTCATCGGAGAGAACGGCGATCAGCTCCTTCAACATGCCGGCGCGATCGTCGCAGGAAACCGTAATCTTGACGGGATAGCGCTGCGGCTTGCCAACGGTTTCGCTCGGGCGAGCCCACTCCACATTGATGCGGCGGTCGCTCTCGTAGAGCAGGTTTTCCACGTTGGGACAACTGCGCGCATGAACGGCCACGCCCTTGCCGCGCGTGACGTAGCCGACAATCTCTTCGCCGCGGATGGGGTTGCAACAGCGCGCGCGATAGACCAGCAGGTCGTTCTGGCCTTCGACCTGAAGCGAGTCGGAGCCGGTCAGATGCAGCTTGCGCACCGCGTCGGACATGGGCTGCTCGCCGCCCGGCTTGACCGTGGAGGCGCGCAAGACTCCCGGCTGATTCACGGCGGCGGGCGCCAGCTTGCTGAGCACCTGGCGAGCGGAGTGCTTGCCCTCGCCGAGGTCAACCAGCAGATCGGCGGCGGTGGCGGCGCCATATTCGCCGGCGATGCGGCCCAGATCCTGGTCGCTGACCTGGCTGAGCGGCACCTTGTAGCGGCGCGCCTCGCGCTCCAGCAGCTTGCGGCCAATCTCCAGCGCGCGGCGGCGGCGGTCTTCATTGAGCCAATGCTTGATCTTGTTGCGCGCGCGCGGACTTTTAACGAAGGTGAGCCAGTCGCGGCTCGGCTTGTGCTCCTTCTGCGTAACGATTTCGACAATGTCGCCGGTCATCAGCTTGGTGCGCAGGGGCGCCATCCGCCCGTTGACCTTGGCGCCGACGCAGGTGTTGCCCACCTCGGTGTGAATCGTATAGGCAAAGTCGACCGGCGTGCCATCGGCCGGGATCACCACCACCTTTCCCTTCGGCGTGAAGGTGTAGACCTCGTCGGGATAGAGGTCCATCTTCAGGCTGGAGAGAAATTCATTGGGGTCGGTCATCTCCTTTTGCCACTCGACCAACTGCCGAATCCACTTCAACCGCTCCTCGTCGCGGGCCGTCATCGTGATGTCGCCGGCCTTGTACTTCCAGTGGGCGGCAATGCCTTCCTCGGCGATGCGGTGCATCTCCTCGGTGCGGATCTGCACCTCGAACTGGTGGCCGCTGGTACTCATCACCGTCGTATGCAATGACTGGTAGTGGTTGGCGCGCGGCATGGCGATGAAGTCTTTGATGCGGCCGGGCACGGGACGCCAGAGCGTGTGAATCAGCCCAAAAACGGCGTAACAGGCCGAGACGTCCTGCGTAATGACGCGAATTGCCAGAAAGTCGTAGACCTGATCGAAGGAAACCTTGGAACGCTGAATCTTCTGGAAAATCGAGTAGAGGCGCTTGATGCGCCACTCGACGCGGGCCGGAATGCCGTTCTCTCGCAACTGCTCGATGAGCGTGTCTTCCACGCTGCGCAGAAACTGCTCGCCCTCGGCGCGGCGGGCTTCGACGGCTGCCGAAACCTGCTCGTAGCCGACCGGATCGATGTAGCGGAAGGCCAGATCCTCCAGCTCGCCGCGCAGCTTGCCCATGCCCAGGCGATGCGCCAGAGGAGCGTAAATGTCCATGGTTTCGCGGGCAATGGCCATCTGGCGGTCGGGCTTCAGAAACTCAAGGGTGCGCATATTGTGCAGCCGGTCGGCCAGTTTGATCAGCACCACACGCACATCGGAGACCATGGCCAGTAGCATCTTGCGCACGTTCTCTGCCTGGCGGTCCTCGCGGTTGGCAAACTCGATCTTGTCGATATTGGTGACGCCCTCGACAATCTGGGCCACCTGAGCGCCGAAATTTGTCTCCAGCTCTTCGTGGGTGGCGGGCGTGTCTTCAACCGAGTCGTGCAAGAGGCCCGCGGCAATGGCCGTCGAGTCCATCTTCATCTCCGCCAGGATCTCGGCAACCTCAAGCGGATGAATAATATAAGGCTCACCAGAGGCGCGACACTGCCCGCGGTGGTGCTGCGCGCTGAAAGCCCACGCCTTGCGGATCAGGGAGATATCTTCAGTGGGGCGGTTCGCGTGGACCCGCTTCAGCAGGGCCTCGATGCGCTGGTCCATGGCCTTCTGGTCAAGATCGCGCACGGCTGACGGCGGCGTCCCCGCAAGAGCCGGGGCTGCGCCGGAAATCTCTGCCGGTATGTGCCGGACAGTCGCCATGCTCCATTATAGGCATAGGTTGTGCAGATTGACTGCTTGTGTTTGCGGGGAGACCGGCTGCAAAACAGGCTTGATGTCGATCCAAACTGTCGAGCCCCTTGCAAAACTACCTTCAGACGACTGAATGTGTCAGGGCGCGACTTCAGTCGTGCCGTAAATGCCGCAAAATAAACGTGGCCTTTAGGCCCTGAGGGATGTTTTTCGGGAGTTCAAATCAAATTCAGGCCTTTTTCCGCAGCCTGTTTAGCCGATTCGTAACGTCAAACAACTGAAAATAAATGAAATCAGGGGCTAAAGCCCGGCATCTTTTTGATCATCACTCGGCACGACTGAAGTCGTGCCCTGACACTTCTTGTAATCTCCAATTGAATTTTGAAAGTGGCTATCCAAAAAGCATTTTTAGACGAAGATTTTGCCGTTTGACCGTCCGTTCTGTCGCCAAATCAAAGCCAGATCCCTGAACAAGAATATTTCTCATCACGTAACTTATTGAAAAACCAACAGATTGCTAAAATATTTACAAATATGAGCGCAATACGCGCACATTTCTTGAATCGTTAGTGCTATATTTATATCAGATTAGTTGAGCGCTTCGGACTCAACCAGAGCGCACGACTCAAAAGTCCATCAGGAGGTAGTTATCATGGCAATCACTCGTTGGGATCCGTTCCGGGAAATTGTGGCACTGCAAAATAACACGAACCCGTTGCTCTCGCTCTTCCGTAACATGGGCGAAACAGAGCTTCCGCTTTCAGCCGGCAGTTTCGTGCCTGCCGTCGATATTTACGAGGACAAGGACAAGCTGGTTCTCAAGCTCGAAGTTCCAGGCATCGATGAGAAGGATCTAGATGTGCATATCGAGAACAACACGCTGACCGTGAAGGGCGAGCGCAAGTTCGAGAAGGAAGAAAAGGAAGAGAATTTCCATCGCATCGAGCGTAGCTATGGCAGCTTCTACCGCTCCTTCGCACTACCCTCGACCGTAGAAACCGACAAGGTTTCGGCCAAGTACACAGCCGGCGTGCTGAAGCTGGAGCTGAAAAAGAAGGCCGAAGCCCAGCCCAAGCAGATCAAGATCGAAATAGCGGCTTAAAAAGTAGCAGACAGCGCACAGCAAACAGCTAACAGTCGCCGGTTTTCGGCTGTTAGCTGTAAGCTGTTTGCTGAGAACTGAGGAACAATGGCTATTCGCTGGGAAAAATTGACCGTCAAGTCGCAAGAGGCGATGCAGCAGGCGCAGAAGCGGGCCGCCGAGTTCGGCAACCCCGAGGTCCGGCCCGTGCATCTGTTGTTGGCGCTGATTGAGGATCGCGAGGGCGTGATCCCTTCGGTGCTCGGCAAAATTGGCGTTCCCACTGAACGGCTGGAAAGCGATCTTCACGCCATCGAGGAAAAACTGCCTCGGGTGGCGGGAGCGGCCGCGGAGCCGAGCCTGAGCCAGGCGCTCAACAAAGCCCTGGAACAGGCCTTCCGCGAGGCCACTAATTTCAAAGACGAGTATGTTTCCACGGAACATTTATTGCTCGGCGTGGCTTTTCTCGACGACGACCCGGCGCGTGAGGCGCTGGTCGCTTTGGGCGCTACGCACGACGCCATTCTGAAGGGGTTGACTGCCGTGCGCGGTTCGCAGCGCGTGACGGACCAGAATCCCGAGGAGAAATTTCAGGCGCTGCAAAAGTACGCGCAGGATCTGACCGAGCTGGCGCGGCGCGGCAAGCTGGACCCGGTCATTGGCCGCGACGAAGAGATTCGCCGCGTGGTGCAGGTGCTCAGCCGCCGCACTAAAAACAACCCGGTGCTGATTGGCGAGCCAGGCGTGGGCAAGACGGCCATCGTCGAGGGCTTGGCGCAGCGCATCATCAAGGGCGATGTGCCGGAGAGCCTCAAGAACAAGCGGGTTCTCTCGCTCGATCTCGGTTCCATGCTGGCCGGAGCCAAGTTTCGCGGCGAATTTGAGGACCGGCTGAAGGCAGTCTTGAAAGAAATTAAGGAAGCCGCTGGCGAGATTGTGCTCTTCATTGACGAGCTGCACACGCTGGTCGGCGCGGGCGCGGCCGAGGGCTCCATCGACGCCAGTAATATGCTGAAGCCGGCCTTGGCGCGTGGTGAACTGCGGGCCATCGGCGCAACCACGCTGAACGAGTACCGCAAGTACATCGAAAAGGACAAGGCGCTGGCGCGGCGTTTTCAGGTTGTTTTTGTCGGCGAGCCGAATGTCGAAGACACCATCTCGATTCTGCGCGGGCTGAAGGGCAAGTACGAGGCGCATCACAAGGTCCGTATCAAGGACGCGGCGATTGTGGCGGCGGCGACCCTTTCGCACCGCTACATCAGCGACCGCTTCCTGCCCGACAAGGCCATTGACTTGGTGGATGAGGCAGCCGCGTCGCTGGCCATTCAGATTGGCTCCGTTCCCACGGAGATCGATCAACTGGAGCGCGAAGCCACGTCTCTTGAAATTGAGCGCGCCGCGCTGAAACGCGAAACCGACGCCAACAGTGTCAAGCGCCGCGAAGAGGTGGAGCGTGAGCTGGCCCGTTTGAAGGAAAAGACCACCGCTCTGCGCGCTCGCTGGAGCCGTGAACGCGATGCGATCACCCACATGAGCGATCTGAAAAAGAAGATCGAAGTGCTGCGCTTCGAGGCTGAGGAGCAGACCCGGAAGGGCCAGCTCGACCGCGCCGCGCAGATTCAGTATGGCGAGCTGCCCCGGCTGGAAGCCGAGCTGAAGCAGTTGAATGCCGTGCAGGATGGAGCCGCAAGCGAAGGCAGCGTGGCGCGCATGTTGAAAGAAGAAGTGGACGAGGAGGACATTGCCAACGTTGTCAGCAAGTGGACCGGCATTCCTGTTTCACGGATGCTGGAAGGCGAAGTTCGGAAGCTCGTCGACATGGAGGCGCGGCTGCGCGAACGCGTGGTCGGCCAGGATGAGGCGCTGACCACCGTCGCCAACGCGATTCGCCGCTCTCGCGCGGGGTTGAGCGATCCACGCCGCCCGATTGGCTCTTTCATCTTTCTGGGACCGACCGGCGTGGGCAAAACGGAAACCGCGCGCGCACTGGCCGAGTTTCTTTTCGATGACGAGCAGGCGATGGTGCGCATCGACATGAGCGAGTACATGGAGAAGTTTTCCGTCTCGCGGCTGATCGGCGCGCCTCCGGGCTACGTTGGCTACGACGAAGGCGGACAGTTGACGGAAGCCGTGCGGCGCAGGCCGTACGCGGTGATTCTCTTCGACGAAATCGAAAAGGCACACCCGGATGTCTTCAATATTCTGTTGCAGGTCATGGACGATGGGCGGTTGACCGACTCCCAGGGGCGCACGGTGGACTTTAAAAACACGGTGCTCATCATGACTTCCAACCTGGGCGCGCACTTGCTCGGCGCAGATACGCTGAAGAGCAAGAAGGATTTCGACGCGGCACGGGAGCCGGTGATGCGCGAGCTGCGCGAACACTTCCGCCCGGAGTTTCTGAACCGCGTGGACGACATCGTGATCTTCCGTCCGCTGGGCGCGGCGCAGATGAACAGGATTCTGGATCTGCGGCTGAACGAGGTGCAGAAGCTGCTTGAAGACCGGCAGATTTCGCTGGAGATGACCGAACCGGCGCGGCAGTTGGTTCTGACCGCGGGCTCGGATGCGGCTTACGGAGCGCGTCCGCTGAAGAGAGCCTTGCAGCGCATGGTGCAGGATCCGCTGGCGATCAAGATCCTGAACGGCGAGGTGCAGAACGGCCAGCACGTGCGCATTGGCGTCGACAGCGCAACCGACCAGTTGCGCTTTGAGCCGATGAGCCGCGAAAAGATGGCCTGAGAGCAGCGGTGTTAGCGGTTAGCGTGGTTAGCGGAGTTAGCAAAGAGCGGAGTTTCGTCGCTGCTCTGTAAATCAACGAGGCCCCGAAGGAAAATTTCCTTCGGGGCCTCGTTTTTTCTGTGCCTGATAATGCTCTACTTCAGCGGCCGATCGGTCCAAAGAGTCTTGTCGGCGATGGATTGGACGGGATAAAGACGGCCAGTCAGTAACTGCTCGGCCTTGGATTGGTTACGATCCTGAGCGAAGAGCCATTTGCGCTCGCCCACGCCCCAGGTCTTGGAGAGTTGATCCTCGCTGAGGAAGATCTTCGGCGCGTCAGGATAGCAGGAGCCCCAGACCAGCGAAGAGCCTTCTCCGTGGGGAGAGCAAGCCTCGCCGACCAGCAGAGCCGGCTTGCGCAGGAAGCTGTGTGCATAAAAGACGACCGAGGAGGCGTCGGACTGGTCGCCGAAGATGATGAAGGAGTCGGCGGGCGAGCCTTGCTGGACGATGGTGTCAGCCAACTGCTTGGAGCTGAGCATGGGATCGAAGCGGGCAAAGGCAATGTGCGCGGCGACGAGGAAGACAGCCGAGGTGAGGGCCACGCTGACCGTCGCGGCCACGTGCTTTCCCTTCAGCCGGAGCAACCAGCCCAGAGCCGGACCCACCAGCAGCGCCACGGCAGCCAGCAACGCGGGCAGGCGCAGCGCGGCAAACGAGGGGCCGGTCAGGTCAAACAGGTGCGACATCGAAAGCGTATAGTTGCCGACGCCGCGATGCGCCAGCAGGGTGCCGATATCGTCGACAAAGGGCAGACTGCGCGACGCCCACAAGCCCCATCCGAGGGCCACGGCGCTCAGCACGCCGACCACGGCAAAGACCGCTTGCGCGCCGGTCAGCCATGCGGTTGAAAGCAGCGGCGGCGCGCCCTCCGGGCTGCCGCTCTGGCCGCGACGTTGCTCAATCCCGGCTACGACTCCGGCGATCAGGATGATCAGCGGCGGCCAAGCCGGAAAGGTGTAGTACTCCTGATTGGTCGAGAGGGAAAAGAACAGCAGGATGAAGCCCGCAAAGAGGCTCAGCAGCCAGGCCGTGCGAACACGGAACTTGAGCCGCAGAACGTGGGCGGCCATATCCGCCTCGCTGGCTTCGTCCAGATAGAAGTCCACCGTCTGGCCACCGGAGCGGCTCATGTGCTGCATCCAGTAGTGGCGGGTCTTCCAGCCGGCGGCCACCAGAGCAGGCAAAAACAGGCTCCAGGGAAAGAGCCAGACCAAGTGCAGCAGCCAATACCAGACGCCCGGCAGCTTGTTGAAATCGTGTGGAAAACGCGCGCCCGTGAAGCGGAAAACGTGCTCGTTGATGAAGTAGAAGTACCAGAAGCCGTGGACGTTGCCGGGAGTGGGGTGATTGCCGATGGCGTAGCCCTGATTGGGATTGGCCAGTCCGGCCAGAATGTGCCAGGGCGCGGCGATGGCCACAAACAGCAGCAGCCCGGTGATCGGCTTCAACTCCCGCCAGCGCCGCCATTGGCCGCTCAGCAGCAGCAGCGGAACGGCAGCGGCGACGAAAAAGATGGGCGCGATCAAGCCCTTGGTCAGCACGGCCAGGGCCAGCGCGGCCCACATTCCATAAAAACGCAGCGGACGGCTGGACTCGAAGCCGGTCAGCAGACAGTAGAGCGCCAGCAGCAGCAGAAAGCTGAGCAGCGCCTCGGGAATGGCAAAGCGCGTATAGAGAAACGGCCCGACCGCGGTCAGCACGCCCAGAGCGGCATAGAAACCCGCGCGGCGGCTCCAGGCGCGGCCAGCCCAGAGCCAAGCCAGCCAGGCGCAGCCCAGCAGAGCCAGCGCATTGGGAAAGTGGGTGGCAAAGGCATTCTGGCCAAAGATGCGATACCCCGCGGCATCGAGCCAGTAAGGCAGCGGCGGCTTCTCCAGGTAGCGGATGCCGTTGATCTTCATCGTCACCCAGTCGCCGCTCTCGATCATGTGCTGCGCCACCTGGGCGTGGCTGGCATCCACATCGTCCAGGAGCGGCGGCGTGAACAGCGAGGCAAATTGCACGGCGGCAAAAATCGCTGCCAGAAACAACCATACAGCCAGCGTGGAGGAGGTCTTTTGCGGGGAATCGAGTGTGTTCATTGGGCTTCTCATCGCGAAAAATGCAATCAAGTCAAGGATAGCAGCCGGTTTTGCCGGGAAGATTACAGAATGGCACGGAAGCTGCTTGCTTTTCAGGGGCCTTCAGGCCCCGGCTCCCTCCGTAAAAACGTGCAGGAACACCGGCTAGTTCCATAAATCAGAAATTCATTCAACAATTCAAAGATCCGAAGTGGCTTGAAGAAAAGCCATCAGGGGCTAAACAGGCTACGGAAAAAGGCCTGAATTCAGTGCAAGCTCCCGAAAAACATCCCGCAGGGCCTAAAGGCCCGTTGATTTTGCGGCATTTACGGCACGACTGAAGTCGTGCCCTGACACAAAATCTGCGTACAATTCTTTATCGAACTTCAGACTCAAATCACTGGATTTACTCCCTTTTTCCGAAGCTGAGCGGGAAGCCGATCTGGAACCAGAGAGAACCGCCGCGCGGTCTGTTTTCCACCAGAGTGTCGCGGGTGTATTTCACATTAAAGCCGCTCTGCTTGCCGAAAGAGATGCGCGCCGCAGGACCGATGGCCAGATCCCGGCCACGATTGCCGCCCGCCACCGCGATTCCATTTTTCTGGTCGTCGGTAACCTGTTGATAAAGATACCCATTAACGCCGAGAGATGCTTTCTTTGAGATCCCTCTCATGGCGGCGTATTCCCATATCAACTCGTTCCCGCTGCGATAATTTGCAGCGCCATGAAAGTTCACGAGGTAGGTCACTTTGGAGCTTGCCTCCCACCGGGCCTTGTTCGACAGGTACGTGAAGGCTCCCACGGGGCCGAGGGCGAAATTGTGCTGCCCGATGTTGAGCGCGTCGCTCTTCGTATAGGACGCGCCGGGAAGAATGAAATCGCACCGATAAAACCAGTGCCAATTGCCCTTGTTGTAACCCACGACAAAAGGAGTGAGATCCACGTTGCTGATGCCGATCTTCTCGTGCTTCCCCGGCGCGATGTGCAACTGCTCATAAACTACGGGGATTGCGAAGAGGCTTTCCAGCTTTCCTCCCAGCACGGGAACGCCCCAGTTGTGCGACATCCTTACCGCATTGGCGAAGACCCTTATCTTGAACTCCGGAGTCACGCTCTGACCTGCGGAGTTATCCTTTTCGTTGGCAGAGTAAAACGAGTCGAAAACGAAAAACTTCGTTTCTTTGGGATGGGGCATCATGCCCCCCAGAACGGTATCCACGCCCAGGGGATAGACGGAAGCGCCGTTTTCGGTTGCATATGCTTCGCTGCTCAGCAGCAAGCCTGTGATGAAAAACCCCGCCAGGCAAAGCAAAGTGACCTTGCCGCTTCTCTTTATGCTTGTCTCTCCGAAAATTCCGGTCATGATTGATTTTCCTTACTGTCTGAGCCACTTGCAAAATTACTTTCAGGTGATTGAATGTGTCAGGGCACGACTTGAGTCGTGCCGCCAATGCCCCATCCAGACTTTACGGCTTTAGCCGCTGCGGAACGTCAAACAACAGAAAAAGAATAGACGCAGGGGCTAAAGCCCAAAATCTTTTTGATCATCTCTCGGCACGACTCAAGTCGTGCCCTGACACTTCTTGCAATCTCCAATCGAATTTTGCAAGTGGCTCGTTTTTTTTGCTATTGATTCTGCACATCTGATTCCTGTGATCGCTTTTGGCTCATAGAAATACTATCTTCATGACCTGCGTATTGATCGAAAAAAAGCGGGGGGCACAGGGTTGCTAACCGAAGGGTTCCCTTTTCCTTGCGCTTTTGCGTACGTCCGGCCATGCTGATCGCGCCTTCCGCACAGCATACACTGGGCGCGGTCGTGTATCTTGACCTGAGAATCATTTCTCGTTTTGGGAGAGCCGCTTCATGCCTTCGTTTGCCGCTATTGATATTGGTTCCAACTCGTGCAGATTAAAGATCGCCAAGGTCGTTGCGCACCAGTTGAAGACCTTGCACGAGGACCGCGAGGTGACGCGACTGGGCGCGAGCGTCTTCGAGTCCGGCATGATTTCGCCGGAGTCGATGGCCGCCACGCTGCTGGCGCTCAAGCGTTTCCAGCGGGCGGTGCAGTTGCACGGAGTGGACCAGATTCGCGTGGTGGCCACCTCGGCCATGCGCGATGCACGCAACTCGGCGGCTTTTCAAGCCTGGGTGAAGGCCGAAACAGGCTGGAACCTGGAAATCATCTCCGGCCTGGAAGAGGGCCGGCTGATTCATCTGGGCGTGATGGGCGTGAGCGCCGCAGTCACCGAACCGGGAGCCGAGCCGGGAGCGGGAGGCCGCGTGCTGCTGGTGGACCTGGGCGGCGGAAGCTGCGAAATTACGCTTTCCGAGCGTCGCCACATCAAGGAAACGGTGAGTCTGCCGCTTGGCGCGGTGCGGCTGACCGAGGAATTTGTGACCAGCGACCCGGCTCCGGCCGAGGGCTTGGCGCGGATGCGGCACTTCATCGCCCGAGAACTGCGCCAGGTCCGCCAGCAGCTTCAGCCGGAGGAGGTTGCACTAGTGATCGCCACCTCGGGCACGGCCGCGGCGCTCAGTGAAGCGCTGGCAGCGGCCGCTGCCGCTGAAAGCGCCAAACCCGGCAAGCTGCCGGGAAAATCAAAGAAGAAATCGGGCAAATCCGCCAGCAAGGCGCTCGCCAAGCCCGTTTTGTCGCTGACCGTGAGTCATGCTTTGGTCACTTCGCAGGCCACGGTGAGCGTTTCCGCGCACGATGTTCACCGGCTGGCTGTTCGGCTCGCTCAGCTTCCACTGCCCGAGCGCACGGTGATTCCCGGCATCGGGCCGCGACGGGCGGAGATTATCGTGGCCGGCGCAGCGGTTTACGACGAGCTGATGGAAAACTTCGGACTGCCGGGCATCCACTACTCGCCGCGAGGACTGCGCGACGGCATTCTGGCCCAGATGCTGGCCGAACAGGACGCGCGCGCCAGCGCCCATCGCGAATTCGAGCACGACCGCTGGGAAAGCGTGCTGGCCACGGCGCGGCGCTATGGCGTCGATCTGAAGCACGCCGAGCCGGTGCGTGCCCACGCCGTGCAACTCTTCCACGATCTGAAGGCGCTGCATCAGTTGCCGCCCGATTACGAAAACTGGCTGGCCGCCGCGGCCATTCTCTGCGACACCGGCAAGTTCATCAACCACCAGGGACATCACCGGCACACGCAGTACATTATTTCCAGCTCGGAAATCTACGGCTGCACGCCCTTGCAGCGCACGCTGGTTTCGGCCATCGCCCGCTATCTGGGCAAGAGCCGTCCGCAGCCGGGCGACCGCGCCCTGCGCAACATTCCGCCCATCGAGCACCAGAACGTGCATCGCGCGGTGGTGCTGCTGCGGCTGGCCGTGGCGCTCAATCAGGATCGCGCCAGCGACGTGTTGCGCGTGCGGGCCAAAGTCTATCCCAAGCGGGTTTATCTGGAGCTGGAGCCGGGGCGGACGGGCGCGGAGCTGGAGTTGTGGTCGCTGCGCAAGGAAGCGGACTACTTTTTAGAGGTCTTCGGCCGCGAGCTTTTCTGCACGCTGGCGTAGAGAGCTCGGGCCGAGCGCGGATCAATGAGCCACTGCAACAGCGGCGGATGGCGGTTCAGATCGATGCGCGCCACGGAGGCTTTTCTCATGCGGATGGCCGCGCCGCCCTTGCCGGCAATCAGACGGCCCAGAAACTGGAAGACGTTGGGATTGTGTCCCACGACGAGCACGCCATCGCGGTCGCCGTAGTGAGCCAGCATCTCCTGAAAGTCGGCATAGCTGGCATCGACATCGAGCGCCGGGCTGATCTCCACTTTTGCTTCGTAGCCCAACTCCGTGCCCACCAACTGCGCGGTTTGCAGCGAGCGCTTCAGAGGGCTGGAAACGATCACATCCACCTGAACCTTGAGCGCATTCATCACGCGCGCCATCAGGATGCACTGCTCCTTGCCCTCGCGGATCAGCGACCGCTTAGCGTCGAGATCGACGTTCTCGCGGTGTAGTCCGGCATTGGCGTGGCGCATGAGGTAGAGGATCATCGGCGACGGTCTGGCAGGGCAAAACTGGGCTGCCAGCTCCTTTAAAGTTTCGATGGTAACACGGACATCACTCGATGCAGATGAATCCGGAGTTACTCCGGCGGACCGGCGCTCACAACAAAGTACGATGCCGGCTCGGTTTTGCTGGCGTTGGTCACGTAGTGGTCGTCGCCCGCAATGGCCAGGCCCATGTCTCCTGCTTTGAGCGTGTGCACGACGCCGGCGGTCATCAGGGTAATCGTGCCCTCGCGGACAAACCACATCTCGGAGTGCTTGTGATGCTCGATCGGCTCGGCCGGAGCGCCCGGCTCAAGAAATGTAACATGCGACTCCAGCCGGATATTGTCCGGCAGCATGCCGATCAGAAAACGATGCGAGGTGCGCGACGGCCGTTGCGCGCCGTAGGCCTCGCCCCAGACATATTGGCCCGAGGTCAGCTTGGGCAGGGCAGCCGGGGCAGCCGCGCTTTGCGGTCCTGTCGCCTGGGCTTCGGCAAGAGGCGCAAGCGCAGGTGCGGCCAGCAACATGGGAAGCAATGCGGAAAAATCACGCCGGTTCATAGATCCTCCATTCGCGTGATGGAGATACTACGCACCGCGGCGCACTGCCGTCAAACGCCCACATCCAGAGCTGGGTTCCCAGGCCTCCGGCAGCTTGAAGTTGTACCACCATTGGGTGCCCCCGGTCTCGATTTTGAGACCGGGGATCCATAAACTCAATAGAACATCTTCACCATGTCAGAGACCTAGTGCACAGACTGCGCATGAATGCAAAGCGATTGCGCTATTTGCTTCGGGCTGGCTTATGCGGTGCGCGCTTTACGGGCAGCTTGGGCGCGGTGGGCTTGGGAATGGCGTTCAGGTCCACTTTGCCCTCGGCCAATCGCATCAGAAACTCCTGTGCGTCAAAGGGCTTGATGTCCTTCAGCAGCTTGTTGGCGCGAAGGTAGGTGCCGTCTGGTTGTTGCAAGCGGGCCTTGGTGGTATCTGCCAGATACGCGGGCAGAATCTCGTCGTGGAGACGAGCCCGAACCGCCGGATCGCGCACCGGAAAGACCACCTCGCAGCGCTCGAAAAGATTGCGCGGCATCCAGTCGGCCGAACCGAGATACATTTCGCCGTTGCCGCCGTTGGCGAAGTGGTAAATGCGCGAGTGCTCCAGAAAACGGCCGACGATGGAGCGAACCCGGATGTGCTCCGACAGGCCCTTGACGCCGGGCTTCAGAATCGAGAGGCCGCGCACGATCAGGTCGATCTCGACGCCGGCCTGCGAGGCCTGATAAAGCGCCTCGATAATCGAGGGCTCCAGCAGCGCGTTCATTTTGGCCACGATGTGAGCGGGCCGCCCGGCCTGCGCGTGTTCCTGCTCGCGGCGGATCAATCGCTGAAAGCTCTCGGCCATGGTCAGCGGCGCCACCAGCAACGGGCTGTAGTCGTCGATTTCCGCGTGGGCCGTCAGGTAATTGAAGACCATGTGCACCCGCTCGGTAATCTGCGGATCGCTGGTCAGCAGGCTCAGATCGGTGTAGAAACGCGCTGTGACGGGGTTGTAGTTGCCCGTGCCCAAGTGGCAATAGCGGCGCGTGACGCCGTCCTCGTCGCGGCGCACCAGCATGGCCAGCTTGCAATGCGTTTTCAGGCCGACAACGCCGTGGAAAACCTGCACCCCGGCGTCTTCCATGCTGCGCGCCCAGCGAATGTTCGAGGCCTCGTCAAAGCGGGCCATCAGCTCGACGACCAGTGTGGCTTCCTTGGTGGCGGCGGCCTCAATCAGCGACTTGAAGATCGGCGAATCCTGGCTGGTGCGGTAGAGCGTCTGCTTCATGCTCAGCACGGCCGGATCTTCCGCGCCCTGCTGAATGAAGCTCACCACAGGTTCGTAGGAGTCGTAGGGGTGATGCAGCAGCACGTCGTGCTGGCGCAGCTCCTCGAAAATGCTGGCGTACTTGCGGCTCAGCTTGAAAAGTCTGGGCGTAAACGGCGGGTACTTCAGTTCCGGCCGGTCAATCTCGCCATACAGGGCCATCAGCCGCGAAAGATTCACCAGTCCGTCGTCGTGGAAAACCTGGCTCTCGTCGAGTTCGAAATTGACGCGCAAACGCTCGACGATCTCCGCGTTGGCGCCGGTTTCGATTTCCAGCCGCACGGCATCGCCCTTGCGGCGGTTGTGCAGCTCCACGCGGATGGCTTCCAGCAGCGAGCGCGTTTCTTCTTCCTCGAAATAGAGGTTGGAGTTGCGCGTGACGCGGAAGGAAGCGCGGGCCAGCACCTGATAGCCGCGATACATGGCGCCCAGATTCTGCGCAATCAGATCCTGCAGCAGCAGGTAATCGAAGGCTCCGTCGGCGCAGGGCAGGCGGACGAAGCGCGGCAGCGCCCTGGGCACGGTGACCACGCCGAGCACCTGCGGGCCGGAACTGCGCCGCTTCAGCCTGAGCAGCAGCGCCAGGCAGAGAGCCTTGTTCAGCACGCGCGGAAACGGGTGCGCCGGGTCGATGGCGATGGGGGTCAGCAGCGGATCGACCTCGCGCAGAAAGTAGTCCTGGGCAAAGGCGCGAGCCTCGTCGCTCAGCTCTTGCCACTCCAGCAGGCGGATGCCTTCTTTGCGCAGCTCCGGCAGCAGATGCTTGTTCCAGCAGCGGTACTGTGCGCCCACAAAGCTGTGAATTTCGGCCGTTAGCACGGCCAGTGACTCCTCCGGGCGCAGGCCGTCGTAGCCCGGCTCGCGGGAGCGGTCCTCAATGCGCTGCATCAGCCCGGCCTGGCGAACCTCGATGTATTCGTCCAGATTCGAGGCCGTGATGGCCAGGAATTTGACCCTCTCCAGCAGCGGGTTGGCTTCGTCCTCGGCTTCTTCAAGGACGCGCCGGTTGAACTGCATCCAGGAGTAGTCCCTGCCGTTGAAGAGCTTCCGTTTCTGTGTCGTTCGTGCCATTCAAATCCGTTTCGTGCGCTGTGTTGGCAGTCTACAGCGTTTGCACGGAAAGTTGAAGCGCAGGAGCCGGCACAGGAGGAAAGCGCTACTTCTCGACTGGAGGTTCGGTGGGCTCCGGCGTCGACTTAGCCTCGACCAATTCGGACTTTTCCGTTCCGGGCTCGTCGCGCCACAGCCAGACAATCCACCAGATCAGCGCGGCAATGAAGACCACCTTGTTGGCGTTCATCAGGCCGTTGCCGATGCCGAGCAGGTGCTCGTACTCCTGCTGGCTCTGCGGATGTGCCGTACGGGCAATGACCTGCCAGGTCTGCTGAATTCCCAGCCAAGCCACCGCCACCGCCAGCAGTCCAATGGCAATCGACTGCGTGTGGCTGCGCCAAGCGGCTTTGTAGCGGCGGCCAAACAGCACCACCATCAGGGCCACGCCCAGCGTCAGCAATTGCACCAGCGTATCGCCTTTTTGCGTGACCAGTTGCATCAGTTGCAACTTGACCAGCACCGAGCCCCAGGCCAGCTTCGACCACACCGGCCACGGACTCCACACGCTGAGCACGCCGCCGGCTACGATCAGCAGGCCGATGGTGTTTGCGATCCACAAATTGCGCGGCGCTCCGGCAAAGGCTCTGCGCGCCACCTCGACTGCCACCAGCAGGCCTGCGATCACGCCCAGGTTGCCCAGGGAAAGAAAGACCGTCTGAAGAACGAGCGGCGCCATGCGCCCCACCAGCAGGATTTCTGCCATCAGCCGCAGCGCAAACAGTGCGATGCTGGCGGTAAACCACGGATAGCGCCGTGCGCGATCGCGGCCGATCAGCACGATCAGCAAAACCAGTTGCGCCGCAAAAGTCAGCGCCCAGAAAACCTGATGCGTCGGAAATTCAAAATGAGCGAGCATTGAAGCCTTGTCTGGACCGGGTTTGAGGTGCTTTGCCAGTCCTCTTCCAGTCTAACCGCTCGCAACCGGAGCGCAATTTGCGAAAAAACAACAATAATTGCTCTCAAGCTTTCCATCGAGCGAACGCGGAAAAACGCCAAGTCTTTCCCGCAATTTCTGCGGGAAAGCTGATTTCAGTTGTGCTTTGTGGAAGCTGGTGCGCCCGGCGAGATTCGAACTCACGACCTAACGCTTCGGAGGCGTTCGCTCTATCCAGCTGAGCTACGGGCGCGTATTTCAAGCATACAGCAATTTGCGGTTCTTCCGGGCAAAACCTGCGCGGATGCCCGCTCTGGGCTTCTCTAGAACTCGTGCGGCTCGTCGTCCAGGTTCTCCAGCGCGGTCAGGGACTCGACGGGCACATCCCATTGGCGAAGGATCTTGTAAATCACGCCGGTAGAGAAACCTGCGGCCACCATACGGCGCATGATGCGGGCCGTCGCCTTCTGGTCCTCCGGCTTGCGCAGGCGCTTGCGTTCCATGTATTCGCGCGCCAGGGTCTCTTCGTTGACCGGGCCGTAGCGGGCTTCGAGGGTCGCGGCAATCAGCTCCGGCTTGATGCCCTTCTGCTGCAAGTCCTGGCGCACGCGGCGCACGCCGAGTTTGTCGTTCTGCTGGCGCAGGCGGGCGTAGGTCTCGGCAAAGCGGACGTCGTCCAGATAGCCGTAGCCGCGCAGGCGGACGAGAACCGCGTCAACGGCCGCTTCGCCCGGTTCGCCCGGTTCCGCGCGATTGATCATGAGCCGCCGCAGACCAGCCTCCGAGCGCATCTGGCTGCCCAGCGACTTGACGGCATAGTCGAAGAGGCCCTTTTCGTTCAAAAGGCGTCGTGGCTTTGCGGATTTGCGTCCGAAGGGCATAAGCGGAAGGAACAAAAAACAGTATAGAGCGTGGCTCTGGAAGTGGCGTTGCGAACGGGCACAATGCCGTATGTCGAAAATATCGACACGAACAATTAGAGGTCCTCGTCTCCCAGGTCCGAAAATCCGGACCTGGGGCACCCAGAAAACTTCGGGTGAAAGCCATGTCGCCCGTGTCAGGGCACGACTTTAGTCGTGCCGCTCGGCCGCACTAGACTCCGGGCTTCAGCCCCTGCGTGCTTTTTCTTCTTCAAATACGCGGACCCAAAGGGGTACTCCTCCGGCGAGTTTGTCAGGCCCTTTTTCACTGGATTGTTTTCGATGTACTCTCTATGCTCCTGAAAGCTTCGCTCATCGACGACGCGCACGTCGGAATATCCCCGTTGCCAAATCTCTCCCGGAAACCCCAATTCCTTGTTGGCCCGAAACGAAAATCCGCCTTTGATCAACTGCATCGCCTTCTCAAGGCTCATTTCGCCGGGAACGCTCATCAGGATGTGAACGTGATTGGGCATGACGACAAAGTCGTGAATCACAATTTCTTTGGTCCGCATGGTTGACCGCAGAACGTCGATGAAAAGTTCTGCCATGCGTTCGGTCTGGAAGAGCGATTTTCCGCTTGCTGTTCGCGTGGTTGCAAAGAAGGTTCGCGGACATCCTGTGGCGTTGTTCGGGTCCGATGGCCGTGAAGGTTTCGACATCGCAGGGGCTAAAGCCCACCGTCCTTTTGAGTCGCTTTCGGCGCGACGTTACAGGTTTCGGAAAAACTCGTCACAGGTGACAAGAAGTGTCAGGGCATGACTTCAGTCGTGCCGTAAGTAGCGATTATAAATACCGGCTTTAGCCGCTGAGGGAATGCGGAAAGGAAATCATACTTTTCCGCAGGGGCTAAAGCCCACCATCTTTTTGCTATCGTTTTCGGCACGACTAAAGTCGTGCCCTGACACAATACAGCCTGGCGAAAAACTCAACACGCCAGTCGCGCGAAACGAATTACTTGCCGCAAGCAGGGGGATAAGTTGGTCCCCCAGCAGCGGCAGCGGAGATCTCAGACTCGGAGGGTATTTTACCCGTCGTTGGGTCTACCATATATTGTGCCCACTTGTCTTTTCGAATCGCCTCAACAATTTGGTCAGATTTGGGGTCTTTGAACGGGTCGCAGACATGGCCCGTTGTAGGGTCTAGCAAGTACTGACCGAACTTTTGAAAGCTATGCGCCGGAAACCGGCGTCCGAGCAATAGGCCAGAACCGAACCCGATGCCGCAAGCGATTGCGATAATAGCAATGAAAAGCGCAATGCCTTTCTTCCCCTCGAATTGCATCTTACCCTCGATTCGTCTGCGCAATGGAGTTTAGGTCTGACCAGATGTTGGCCACCTGCCCGATTCCTTGATGATTTCATGGACTGACTTTTGCTCCATTACATTAAACGTGTGAAACTTGTCAGAAAATAGACAGTGGAGATCGTATATTGACCAATGTGGAGGGAAATTCCCTCGCGATTCCTGATGATCGACTAAAAGAGCTTCTTGTATATCCTTAGCGTACTGCTCATTCTCCAGGGCTTTGTCACTGAAGATACTATCTCCCAGCAGAATGAATATCTCACCGCATTTTGGGCATGGCACTTCGGCCCATTCTGTGAACCGAACCTGGCCATTCGGTCCTCGCCTAGTCAATTCCTCGACCGCCGTGTACTGTCTTTTGGCAATTGCGATTGCATTTGGAATGTTCAAGGCTCTTGCCACAATCGTGTTCAATTGCTTATCCATGTTCGGAATATTACCTCCATATGGGTTCGACAGGACGGGTGACTTACATCCCCGGGTTTCCCAGGTCCGGATTTTCGGACCTGGGATTCCCCCTTGAACAAACCAAGAAAAACTATCCCTTGCGGCCGCGGACGGCATTCTTGGCTTCGGTGACACCGGCGGCGGGGACTTCGGGAATTTCGGCTTTGGTGGAAGTGCCGATATTCAGCTTTTCGCGTAGCTCGGTATCGATCCGGCCATAGACTTCCTTGTTTTCCTTGAGGAAGGTGCGGGTGTTTTCTCGGCCCTGGCCGATGCGCTCGCCGGAGTAGCTATACCACGCGCCGGACTTCTCGACGATGTTATTGTTCACGGCCTGGTCGAGCACATCGCCTTCCTTGCTGATGCCCTCGCCGTAGATGATGTCGAACTCGGCTTCGCGGAAAGGAGCGGCCACCTTGTTCTTGACGATCTTGACCTTGGTCCGGTTGCCGACGACGGAGTCGCCGTCCTTGATGGCCGCGATGCGGCGAATATCGACGCGCATCGAGGAGTAGAACTTCAGCGCGCGGCCGCCGGTGGTGGTTTCCGGGTTGCCGAACATGACGCCGATCTTCTCGCGGATCTGGTTGATGAAGATCAGCGCCGTGCGGGATTTGGAAACCGTGCCGGTCAGCTTGCGCAGGGCCTGGGACATGAGCCGCGCCTGCAGGCCCATATGGGAGTCGCCCATCTCGCCGTCCAGTTCGGCCTGGGGAACCAGCGCGGCCACCGAGTCGACGACCAGCACGTCGATGGCGCCGGTGCGGACGAGGGTTTCGGTAATCTCCAGCGCCTGCTCGCCCGAGTCGGGCTGCGAAACCATCAGGTTATCGATGTCCACGCCCAGTTTCTTGGCGTAGGCGGGGTCCAGAGCGTGCTCGACGTCGACAAAAGCAGCCAAACCGCCCGCTTTCTGCGCCTCGGCGATGATTTGCAGGCAGATTGTGGTTTTGCCCGAGGACTCAGGGCCGTAAATCTCAACCACGCGGCCGCGCGGGATTCCACCCACGCCCGTTGCCGCGTCAAAGCTGATGGAACCCGTCGGGATGACGGCAATCGGCACCAGCGCCTCTTTGGACCCGAGCCGGACAATCGACCCTTTGCCAAAC
>Ga0255356_1000758_pt1 | contig 21293 bp, 10 predicted proteins | sample HBST100metaG_FD_189944 | JGI IMG/M metagenome (GOLD analysis project Ga0255356, IMG submission 189944) | Peat soil microbial communities from Stordalen Mire, Sweden - H.B.S.T100 | ecosystem: Environmental > Terrestrial > Soil > Wetlands > Peat | place: Sweden: Norrbotten County, Stordalen Mire...
AGTTGATTCGATGGGAGTTCCTGACCGATTTTTCCGGTCGATTCGGAGGTGTTGGGAGTGCGTCTGGAACGTTTTCTCATGCCGCCTTCAAATAGGTACGTACTGATACCGGGATACCATACTTACCAAGGGCGCTGCAAATACAGCAAAAACAGGATAGCCTCGCGCGGAGCCAATGCAATCGAGCCGGCGCGGCTATCGGGGATCGCCAACCTCGAATGAATCGAACCGGGCATGGCATCCCCGGTTTGCTCTGGTGTGCACTTCGTCACATACATTCCTGCATCGGGAAGGGCACACTATGGCAACGGGAGGCTTTGCGCAAAACGAGAAAAATCGCGTTGCGCTTTCGTTCCCGTGGACTTGAATGTTACGATCATGAGTTTGGTGGAATTGCCCGCTGAGCTGTTTTCAGCCGCTGAACCAGAGCAAGCTCGAACAAGCTCAAATCACAGCCTCATCGACTACGAAGGAGAACACACATATGGCAGTTAAGGTTGGTATCAACGGCTTTGGACGCATCGGCCGCAACGTTTTACGCGCCGCGCTTGGCAACAAGGAAATTGATTTTGTTGCCGTCAACGACTTGACCAGCCCGGCCACGCTGGCCCACCTGCTCAAATACGACTCGATCTTCGGCAACCTGAAGAACGAGATCGTTGCGGGCGAAGACTTCATCTCCATCGATGGCAAGAAGATCAAGGTCTTTGCCGAGAAGGACCCGGCCAAGCTGCCTTGGGCCTCCGTCGGCGCTCAGATCGTGATCGAGTCCACCGGCCGCTTCACTGACGCCACGGTTGCCAAGGTGCACCTGGGCACGACCGTGAAGAAGGTCATCATCTCCGCTCCGGCCAAGAACGAGGACCTGACCATCGTGCTGGGCGTCAACCAGAACAAGTACGATCCGGCCAAGCACAATGTCCTCTCCAACGCCAGTTGCACCACCAACTGCCTGGCGCCGGTCGTCAAGGTCATTCTGGAAACATGCGGCATCGTCTCCGGCATCATGACCACCATCCACAGCTACACCAACGACCAGGTCATCCTCGACTTCCCGCACAAGGACCTGCGCCGCGCCCGCGCCGCCGCACTCAGCATGATTCCCACCTCGACCGGCGCCGCCAAGGCTCTCAAGCTGGTTATTCCGGAGAGCTCGGGCAAGCTGGACGGCTTCGCCATCCGCGTCCCCACTCCCGATGTCTCGATCGTCGATCTGACCTTCATTGCCGAGAAGCCCATCACCGCGGAAGCTCTGAACGCCGCCTTCAAGAAGGCCTCCGAAGGCGAACTGAAGGGCATCCTGGGCTACGACACCAACCTGCTGGTCAGCTCCGACTACAAGGGCAACCCGCTGTCCTCCATCGTTGACGGCCCGTTGACCAAGGTGGTTGGCAACAGCGTCAAGGTGCTTAGCTGGTACGACAACGAGTGGGCCTACTCAAGCCGCGTCGTTGACCTGATCGGTTTCCTGGCCAAGAAGGGCCTGTAAGCCTAAACAGAGGTCAGAGATCGAAGGGTCAGCTTTCTGATCCCTGATCTCTGACCACTGTTTCATGTTTTCAAGGAAGGCGCACTCCTATGTCCAAGCTCACCATTCGCGACATCGATCTGGCCAACAAGCGGGTCTTCATCCGCGTCGATTTCAACGTGCCGCTCACTGAAGACGGCTCGACCATCACCGACGACACCCGCATTGTGGCCACGCTTCCCACCATCAAATACGCCCTGCAGCGCAACGCTAAGGTCATTCTCGCCTCGCATCTGGGCCGTCCCAAGGGCAAACCCAATCCAAAATATTCGCTGCGCCCGGTTGTCGCCCGCTTGCGCACCCTGTTGGCCAAGGAATTGGGCGAGACCGTCAACGTGGCTTTTGCGCCGGACTGCATCGGTGAAATAGCCACCGAAATGGCCCGTCAGCTTGAATCCGGCCAGGTGCTGCTTCTGGAGAATCTGCGCTTTCACGCCGAGGAAGAGGCTAACGATCCGGCCTTCTCCAAGGAGCTGGCTTCACTGGCCGATCTCTATGTGAACGACGCCTTTGGCTCCGCTCACCGCGCTCATGCCTCCACCGAGGGCATCACCCACTTCCTCAAGCCCGCCGTTGCTGGCCTGCTGATGGAGAAGGAGATCACCTACCTCGGCAAGGCCCTGGAATCGCCCGAGAAGCCATTTGTGGCCATCATCGGCGGCTCCAAAATCTCCGGCAAGATCGATGTCATCAGCAACCTGCTTGACAAGGTCAACACCCTGATTATCGTCGGCGGCATGGCTTACACCTTTGAGCGTGCCTTGGGCGTCACCACTGGCAAGTCGCTGGTCGAAGAGGACAAGATCGACATGGCCAAGGCGGCTCTCGACAAGGCCAAAGCCAAGGGCGTCCGGCTTCTGCTGCCCGTCGATAACATTCTGGCCGACAAATTCGCCGCCGATGCCAAGACTCAGGTCTGGGGTTGCTCGGTCAACTTTCCCGCTGACTGGCAGGGCCTGGACATTGGTCCCAAATCCATCGCGGCAATTGAAGAAGTGGTCTCGACCGCCCGCACCATCGTCTGGAACGGCCCGGCTGGCGTCTTCGAATTCCCGCGCTTTGCCGTGGGCACCAATGCGATAGCCAGGGCCATCGCGGCCAATCGCGCGGCAACGTCCATCATCGGTGGCGGTGACTCGGTCTCCGCTGTCAACAAGGCCGGCGTAGCCGACCAGATCACCCACATCTCCACTGGCGGCGGCGCCAGCCTCGAATTCCTGGAAGGCAAGAAGCTGCCCGGCGTGGAAGCGCTGACGGATAAATAAACCAAGAATCAAGAGTCGTTCATTCAAATACATAGGGCCCAGATCTCAGTCTTGAGATCTGGGCCCTATGTATTTGTGGAACTGAAAGCTGGAGGTTAGCAATTTAGCTTTTGCTATAAACTTCCGTGCCCAATCCATTCCGTGTTTTTTCTGCGGAATGGGTGGGATGCCGAAAAATTCCGGTCTACACTATTTCCAAAAAATCCCTAGCAACAGGGAACCGCTTTTACGCTGCCTTTGCGACGTCTGCCGAGCGCACGCGAAAGTGCTTTGTCTGAATCGATAATGCGCGCTCAATCTTGCGCAGATCGTTGCGCTCTGCCGGGCCGGCAAAGGTGGAGGCTATGCCGTGCGCCGAGGCGCGGCCGGTGCGGCCTACGCGATGGACAAAGTCCTCGGCCATCTTGGGCATATCGAAGTTGATCACCTGCGCCACGTTGGCCACATCAATGCCGCGAGCGGCTACGTCGGTGGCCACCAGCACGCGGTGACGTCCCTCGGAGAAGCTGCGCAGTGCGGCGTTGCGCTGCGCCTGCGTGCGGTCGCCGTGAATCTGCGTCGCTGACCAGCCGGAGCGGGTCAGTCGGCGCGCCACGCGGTCGGCCCCATGCTTGGTGCGCACGAAAACCAGGAAGCTGCCCTCTTCGGAGCCCAGCAGATGCTCAAGCAATTCCTGCTTCTTGTCCGGCTCCACTTCAAAGGTGCGTAGCTCGACGTTTTCGGCGGGCTTGAGTACCGAGCCAATCTCGACGCGGACGGGGTTGTTCAAGTACTTGCGCGCTACTTCTTTCACAGACCCTTCGAGCGTGGCCGAGTAGCACAAGGTTTGCCGCACGGCAGGCAGCGTGGTCGCGATCCGTGCAATTGCCGGCTGAAAGCCCATATCGAGCATCCGGTCCACTTCGTCCAGCACCAGAATCTTCACTCCGTCCAGCCGGACCATCTTGCGCTTGAGAAAATCTTCCAGCCGTCCGGGCGTGGCGACAATCAGGCGCGCGCCGCGGCGGATGGCATCCAGTTGCGAACGCTCGGCCAGTCCGCCGACCACCAGGGCCACGGTCTGCAACGAGTTGGAACGAACGGAGAGGAAAGCCTGCTCCACCTGCATGGCCAGTTCGCGCGTCGGCAGCACGATGAGCGCCTGCGCGCCCTTGCCTTCGGCTTTCTGCATCATCTCGACAATCGGAATCAGATAGCCGAGCGTCTTGCCGGTTCCGGTCTGCGCGGTGGCCAGCACGTCGCGTCCTTCCAGGGCAGGGGGAATGCAGCCGATCTGTACCGGAGTGGGAATTTCAAATTTGTTGGCGTCAAGCCGCGCCATGAGGGCGGGCGAAAGGGAAAACTGCGAAAACTGTGTACTCAAAATTAAGTCTTTTCCTCTGTGTGTCCCGGAGCCGCCAGAGTTGCACGCGGCCTGCAATCGGAACCGGACATGGAGGCGCGCACACCCATTCCTGGGTACGGGCCTGCTTGCTCAATATGCGTAAGGGAGAACCGAAAGTCGTTCAAAGGACTGACCGAATAGCATTCAAGGGGAGAACGCTTGAGGCCCGGAGCTGACCCACGCTACAGAAGCATTTCCAGAAATGTTCAGGACCTGAACCGATGATTTGTGGCCGGCGCAATCTGAAAGAAGCGACAGCCTGAATATCGATCAAAAGGACTACATTTTCTGAAAATGCCGTTGTACGCCAGACGGCTCATTGCCGGCCGGCTCCACGCTCCCACGCTTTCTGCGTTCCCTGGTTCGCTTGCGCTGCATCCTCTTTGAAGGAGGCATACGCATCATTTACTGCCGGGCCTGGTTTAACCCATGGCAGAGGCCCCCAGGATGGGAGACTTATGTGGATACGCTGTAGGGGCTTGGGAAAATCTGTGCCAGGCAAACTTGCCTTGGTAGGGGCAAACCGCCGCTCACGGCCAAATCACTGAGCGCAAATACAGTATAGCACGGTTTTCGCTTTTCCCTCGCCCCGGACTCTTGAGGTCTCCAGCAAGCAAATATTGCTGGCTGCGCTGAGAACGCACTTGTTCAGAACAACTCAGACCGCGCCCAGAGTCGATTGGGACTCCGGGCGCGGCCTGAATGTCCTGCGGACTCTTCGAGCAGCCTACTGCACCGGCGGTGTTGGCGCTGCCGGCTGCGGAACTCCAGATGGCTTGGGCTTGGGCGCTTCCTGCTTCTTCGCCGGCGCCAGAATCGCGTGCAGAACAGTGCCTTCCATGCGTGGCATGAACTCCACTATTCCTGCATCGCCGATGTCCTGGATCAGCCGATTGACAATGGCGTAGCCCAGATCGCGGTGAGCCATCTGCCGGCCGCGAAAGCGCAAGCTGGCTTTCACCTTGTCTCCGCCGACGAGGAAGCTGATCGCCTTGTTCTTTTTGGTCTGGTAGTCGTGCTCGTCCACGGTCACGGAGAACTTGACCTCCTTGACCGTAATCACCTTCTGCTTCTTTTTGGCGGCCCGTTCGCTCTTTTCTTTCTCGTAGAGGAAGCGGCCGTAGTCCTGGATGCGGCAGACCGGGGGAATCGCGTTAGCCGAAACCTCTACCAGGTCGAGGCCTCGCTCGCGGGCGATTCTCAGCGCCTCAAAAGGCGCCAGAATGCCTAGTTGCTCGCCGTTTTCGTCGATGACGCGAATTTCGCGCGCGCGAATCCGGTCGTTGATGCGGATAAAGGACTTTGCCGAACGTTTGTCGAGTACGATGGTGCTCCTCCAAAAGTCGCCGCTACAGCATTTCCAGAATTGAACGCCAGTAAGCCACTACAGTCAAGCGGCTTTTTCCACAAGAAGAAGCCACCTTGCCTAGGTCTTTCCTGCACCCCATCAATTCGCGAAATGCTTTGCCCGCCTCCGGACTCTACCGGAATCGCAACAGGCACACGAGCGCACCCTGAGTATAGCATTGGCCCGGCTCACCTGAACAAAGGACTTCCAAGGTTCAGCCGTTCGTTTCCGCAACCTGCGAGGCTTGCGGGGAGGCGCTGCCATTTCGACCCGCCATTGCCGGTTGACCCATCTCGCGGATGGCTTCTCGGCTGTACCCCAGTGATTGGCATTAGGACTGCTTTTGCTTTGCCGCCAAAGACGCCGGCTGCGCCTTCCAGAAGCTGGCCCTTCCCGCCGCCATCCAGGGCCCATGCCGCGCACAATTGTCAGGGTTCATCTGCTGCTCATGAGTTTGCTGCGGCTGTTGGCTGGCGTCCTTTGACGGGTGGTAAACTCCGTTTTGTGGTTAGCTCAGGGGGAAGATCGTGCGTATATTCTTGCAACACGTTTCCGCTATAGGGATCGTAGCTGGATGCACATTGGGGATGACGGTGCTGACACCGGTCATAACACGTGCCAGAGCCGGGGAAGTGTCGCACACCGCTCAAACGGCGCCCGCAACTTCGGTAACCCATCCCTCGCGGGGAGAGGCCGACACCAATTCAGTAGCCGATCCTAAAGCTGTAGTAACCCTTGGTAAGGCGCGGTTTACTGTGTTGACACCAGAGATGGTCCGCATGGAGTGGGCGGCGGACGGCAAGTTTGAGGACCACGCTTCGTTCGTCTTTATCAACCGGCGGCTGCCGGTGCCAAAGTTCGAGGCCAACCGCTCCGTAAGCGGTAGCACAGTTGTCATCGATACTGGCGCGCTCACACTTACCTATACGCTCACCGGAGATAGCCGTTTTTCGCCATCGAACCTCTCCATCGAGCTGACCGTGGACGGCAAGCCGGTGGTTTGGCATCCAGGCCTCGCCGACCCTGAGAATCTTTTCGGCACCACGCGCACCCTCGACGGCGCACGCGGCAGTAATACCCGCGAGTCCATCGAACCGGGGGTGGTCTCGCGTGCTGGCTGGGCGCTGGTGGACGACTCGACGCGCCCCCTCTTTGATTCGGCGGATTTCAGTTTCAAGGAAGGCGAGAAAAGCTCGTGGCCGTGGGTCATGGAGCGGCCCGCTGGCGAGCGGCAAGACTGGTACTTCTTCGGCTACGGACATGATTATCGCAAGGCTCTCGGAGACTTTGTGCGTGTCGGCGGCCGCATCCCGCTTCCGCCGCGCTTCGCCTTCGGCGCATGGTGGTCGCGCTACTGGGACTATAGCGACCAGGAGTTCAACGAGCTGGTGCGCGGCTTCCGTGAGAACGATACGCCACTCGACGTGCTGGTCATCGACATGGACTGGCACATCAGCGACATACAGCTCAAGGCCGAGGGCCAAGTGGACCAGTCGGGAGAAGAACTGGGATGGACCGGCTATACGTGGAACAAGACGCTCTTTCCTGACCCCGAGAAGTTTCTGGCCGGGATTCATGCCGAGGGGCTGAAGGCGACTTTGAATCTGCATCCGGCGTCGGGGGTGCAGCCGTGGGAGCAGGCTTATCCCGCAATGGCCGCGGCGATGGGAATCGATCCGGCGACCAGGAAGTACGTTCCCTTTGACATTACGGACAAGCGGTTTGCAACCAATTACATGAACATCCTGCACCACCCGCTGGAGAAGCAGGGCATCGACTTCTGGTGGCTGGACTGGCAGCAGCAATTGCCTACCAAAATGGCTGGTGTGACGCCTACCTGGTGGCTCAACTATGTGCACTTCACCGACCAGCAGCGCGAGGGGAAAAGGCCGCTGTTGTTCCATCGCTGGGGTGGGCTGGGCAATCACCGCTATCCAATCGGCTTCTCGGGCGATACGGTTTCTGTATGGGATTCGCTGGCCTTTCAGCCATGGTTCACGGCCACGGCGGCCAATGTGGGCTACGCGTATTGGAGCCACGACATCGGCGGCCATATACCGGGCATTGTGGAGCCGGAGCTTTACACGCGGTGGGTGCAGTTTGGCGCCTTCAGCCCCATCCTGCGCACCCACACCACCAAAAATCCGGAGTCGGAGCGGAGGCCCTGGGCCTACCCGGAGCCGTATTCGTCCGTTCTGCGCTCGACCTTCCAGCTTCGTTATGCGCTTCAGCCGTATCTCTACACAGAGGCGCGCCGCACTTATGACACCGGCGTGGCCTTCTTCCGTCCGCTTTACTACGACTGGCCGCGGGAAGATGCCGCATACTCCAGCAAGGGCGAATACACATTCGGCGATCAGATGCTGGCCGTCCCGGTAGTCGTTCCAGCCGACAATGCGACCGGCCTCTCGACAGAAAAGGTGTGGTTGCCGGAGGGCGAGTGGATCGAGTGGCCGACAGGCAAGCACTTTACCGGTCCGGTCACGGCGGAGCGCAGCTTCTCCATCGAACAGATTCCCGTCTACCTGCGCGCCGGGGCTATCGTGCCCATGCAGCCGCCCATGCGCTATACGGGCGAAAAGCCCGTGGACCCGCTGATCGTGAATGTGTGGCCGCTTCAGCGCTATTTCGACGACTTGAGAAGCAGAACTTCCAGTTATTCGGTGTACGAGGATTCCGGCGTTTCGGTAGAATATCAGCGCGGCGTTTTTGCTCGCACCCCGATCAAGGCCACGCAGATTCTTGCAAATATGAAGGTTGAAATTGGCCCGGTGGAAGGTAGCTATCCTGGTATGTTGAAGTCCCGCGCTTATGAGTTGCGCTTGCCCGCAGACTGGCCGCCCGTCGAGGTCAAGATCAACGGAGTGGTTCTAAAACAGGCTTACGGCAACGATCAAGGCTGGAGCTACGAAGGCAACACGCTAACAACCATCATTCCGGTGCCATCTTCGAGCGTTGCCGCCAAGGTGACCGTCGAGGTGCGCCGCGCCGGCGAAACCATGAGCAACGATGGCGAGCTGGATGGCTTCGCCGGTTTAATGACGCGGCTGCGTGATGTTTACGACGCCATTCATCAGGCTGAACCCGTGGCTTGGGAGCCGGATATCCTGGTGGATGCGGTGCAGACAGGCGACAGAATTGGCTATTATCCCGAGCGCATCCAGGAGGAGCTTGCCCACCTCCGCCAAGTGCTGCCGCAAGCGATGACCGCGGTAAAAGAACTTGATGCGAGCTTTGACCACCTCTCTGCGAAATATGACGAGCGTATGCACCGTGAAAGCTGGCGTCCCCCCGAAACAGACGCACAGCGGCAGCGCCGCCGGGATGCCATGACGAGAGCCAATCGGCTGATGATGGAAGTGGGCAAGTAAAGCAGGATTCCAGAAAACTGGAATCAAACCGCAAGTTCTGCTTCGATGGCCGTATAATCGGCACTCAGATGCGCGTTCAACACATTTGCGCACAGATCATATGACCAAACACGTCCTTGTTTATGCAGCGTGCGCCGTGGCTCTCAGCTTGGGCTTGGGAGTCTTGGCCGGCTGCGGCGGGTCGTCAACTCCCGCGACTCCCTCGCCTTCGATCACCAGCTTTGGGGCGATTCCGGCGATGATTGCAGCGGGAGGAAGCACCACTCTGACGGCGGTTTTTGCCAACGGGACGGGCGTTATTACGCCCGGTAATCTTGCCGTTACCAGCGGGGTTGGGGTGAGCGTGAGTCCCACAACGACCACGGCCTATACCCTTACAGTTACTTCTTCCGCCGGGGCTGCGATTACCCAGGCAGCGACGGTTACCGTGACTCCCGCGCCTTCAATCACCAGCTTTGGGGCGAATCCAACGGCGATTATTGCGGGAGGCAGCACCACGCTGACAGCGATTTTTGCCAACGGCACGGGTGTTATTACGCCCGGAAATCTCGCCGTTACTAGCGGGGTTGGGGTGAGCGTGAGTCCCACAACGACCACGGCCTATACCCTTACAGTCACCCCTTCCACAGGAACGGCGATCACGCAGGCAGCGACGGTTACCGTGACTCCCGCGCCTTCAATCACCAGCTTTGGGGCGAATCCAACGGCGATTATAGCGGGAGGCAGCACCACTCTGACGGCTGTTTTTGCCAATGGAACGGGTGTTATTACGCCTGGAAATCTTACCGTTACCAGCGATGTCGGGGTGAGCGTGAGTCCCGCAACGACCACGACCTATACCCTTACAGTTACTCCTTCCACTGGGACGGCGGCGACGCAGACGGTGTCGGTTACTGTTGTTGGGAGTACGGTAACCGTAAACCAGTCGATCAGTGGCCCTGCCGTAACCGACCAGATTCTCGGAATGAATATGGCTGCATGGTTCGATCCGACCACGCCCGCTATTGTGCCCGCGTTCAAAACAGCCGGTATCAAGACGACACGTTGGCCGGGTGGATCATGGTCTGATGATTATCACTGGGCCAACAATACCATGTGCAATAGCACTCCCAATTCGAATGCCACATTTTCAAACTTCATCAACGACCTTGTCATTCCAGCAGGTCTCGATGTGGCGCTTACGGCGGATTACGGCACGGACGCGGTATGCACCGGGCCTGGCGATCCGACTGAGGCTGCCGCCTGGGCGGCCTACGCGCTGGCCCATGGCGGCAATGTAAGTCATATTACGGTGGGCAACGAGGAATACGGGAGCTGGGAAACAGATCTGCACACCAAGCCGAACGACCCCATAACTTATGCCAACGCGACGGCAACGGGATACTATCCGGATATCAAGGCGGTCGATCCCAACGTGCTCGTCGGCGTGTCCGTCAACCCAGGCAATTCCCCTGCGTGGGATCCGATTGTGCTCTCCCAGGCGAAATATGATTTCGTCGAATATCACTTCTATCCGGAGGCGCCGTTTCAAGAAAGCGATACCTTCCTGGTGCAGCAGGCAGCGCAGGAACTGACCGCGAATATCAACACCATCAAGTCGGAACTGGCGACGGCAGGTCATGCGAATACACCCATTTACGTCGGCGAAATTGGCTCAGTCTACGGCGATCCCGGCAAGCAAACGACATCCATCACCCAGGCATTGTTTGCGGGCCAGGTGTTGGGCGAAATGATGAACGCGGGAATATCACGCGCAACTTGGTGGCTCGGGTTCGGCGGCTGCGACGATGATTCCAGCGTAGAAAACTTTTCCAGCTCGCTCTATGGCTGGCAGACCTTCGGCGGTTACATGGTGTTTTCCGATGGGCTTCCGGAGTACGGCTGCGAAAATGTCACTTTGCCAGCAGGAGTCTTGCTGCCCACGGCGCGAGCATTTCAGCTTTTCAGCAGCGTGGCCGTCACGGGCGAAACCGTACTGACCGCCGCGGTGGCTGGTGATACAACCAACGTGCGTGCATATGCTGCAACCAATAACGGCGGAACAGCCCTGGTGTTGTTCAACCTGGACGAAACCGCGAGCGCGTCGGTTGCGGTTTCGCTTTCGGCGCAGAGCGCCACTTCGGGCGTTACCGTCCAAACTTACAGCAAGGCCATCTACGACCAGTCGCAGACCGGCGTCTGGGCCGCGCCTAAAATCGCCAATCTCGGCGCTCAGAGCCTTCCGCTATCTCTTTCCCTGGATCCGTGGAGCATGAATGTCGTGATCATTAAATAAGTGGGTGGCAGGTATCGTTTGGCATTTGCGGGAGTCTATCCAAGAAGCTTCGGAGCGTGAGCTGCCAAGTACATGAGGAGAAACTTCGGGGTGGGCGAATACGAAGGTTTAGTTATTCGAACTTGAGTGCGGATGTGATGCGTTTTTTATTTCGAAGTGCCGCCGCAAGGCTTCCGGGGGATACTTGCGTTGGCTTAGGCTTGCGAAGCAAACTGCTTATGGAGAGATTGAATTGACAGAACTTCCTGGTAGTCAACCCGCGAAGAAGGCAAAACAAGGGGACATGGCGTCGGTGGTGTGTCGAAAGCCCACCATGAACGATGTCGCGCGGCTGGCACGCGTGGGTACCATGACTGTCTCCCGCGTCCTCAGCGGAAAGGTGCCTGTTTCGGCTGAAACCGAGCAGCGTGTAAGAACTGCGATCGAACAGCTAAAATATCGCCCGAATGAGCTGGCGCGCGCATTTCGCGGTCAACGGAGTCACACTATCGGTCTGATTATTCCTTACCTCTACGATCCCTTCTTTGCCAACTGCGCACACGCGGTAACGACTGTCGCCAAGGAGCATGGCTATTCTGTGATTCTCACAACCTCCGCTGAGGATCCAGACATAGAGTATGCCGAGGCGGAACAGATGCTGCAACGATATGTGGACGGCCTGGTAGTGATTCCCACCAACTTCCGTCATACGCGTCTTACGCGCGCCTTGTTTGGCAAGACTCCGGTTGTGGCCTTTGACCGTCCGGTTCCTGACCCGACCATGGATGTGGTGCTGGTGCAGAACACGTCCGGGGCACGTCACATTGTCGAGCATCTGATTGAGCATGGGCATCGGCGAATTGCCTTCATGGGACTGAGCCGAACCTTGTTTACCATCAACGCGCGCTTTCTCGGCTATCGCCGCGCCCTGCAGGAAGCGGGCCTGAAAGAGGATGCGTTTTTCGGCTGCGGATCAGAGGAAGATACCTTGCGGGCGTTAAGGGACAAGCTGAAGAGTGCGAATGCGCCGACGGCGATTCTAACTTCGAATACCTTGGCGACGCGCTATGTTCTCAGTGCGATTGCGCACCTGAACGTACACGTTCCGAACGATCTTGCATTTGCTGGTTTTGACGACTTCGATATGGCAGAGTTCACCGCACCACCACTTACGGTGGTGCGCCAACCTGCCCAGGAGATGGGCCGGGTTGCAACCAACCTGCTCTTCGATCGCATCGCGCGCAGTGAAACTCCGCAGACTGGGAGCAGGATCGTCCTGCCGGTGGAGATTGTGTTGCGCCGCTCCTGCGGCTGTAAACACCGCACTCCAGTTGTCATCCATTAGGGAAATCCACTATCGATGTGCCCTATTGGACCGCAACCGTCTGTGTGGCGAGATTCCAGCCACGGAGTCCGATTGCGGGCTTGCCAGCATCAACAGGGAAGGCAATGGTGACGATGCGCTCCTCGCCGGGGAGCAGCGAGATGTAGTTCTCGCTGTAGTAAGCAGGCAGGATGCGCTCGCCCGTAGCCGCATCCTGGAGCGTCAGCTTGACCATAAGTGCCGGAGAAGAGCCGGAGTTTTTGATTTTTACTGTGGCTTTGCGCTCACCGTTTGCCACGGCAACCGTGGCTGAAGCTGACAACGCGGCTTGCGGCAGCCCGTTCAGCTCGCGCAGGCTGGCTTCATCCTTGGCCCACCAGTAGAAGTTATCGCTCACTGGGGCGCCAGCCGCATCGCTGACCTGCAACTCGACGAGAATGGTGTGGCCTGCGGCGAGTTGATCCAGATCGGGCTTGCTTACGGATGTGCGGTCATTCGCGGTGGCCAGAATCTGATGGGTCTGATCGCTCAGTGTCTTGCCGTCGAGGCTCATCAGATGCGTGCGCACCTTGAAGGAGCGGGCTTCGCCCAGGTTGATCAGATCAATGGTGTTGTTGGTTAGATCAAGCTGCGCGTGGACCGGCTCGCAAGCCTTTTGTATGCCGTAGAAGCTGGATTGCGTGTCGTAGTCCCAACTGAGGAAGTTCCACTCCATGCTAGGCCAGGCCGGCTGGGTCATCCAGATCATACGGCCGGAGTTGGGTTGCCAAAGATGGGCGGCGAAGCCCTCGAAGATGGCGCGATGGCCGGCATAGTCGAGCATCTGGGCCTTGCGCTCGAAGTCTTCCAGGCTGGCGGGTGCGCCAAACTCGGTGTCCATGTGAGCCATGTAAGGGGCGACGGCGCCGTTGCCGCTCTGGTGCCAGTCGTGATAGGCCCAGGTATCGCTGATGGGCCAGCGGTCGGGCAGGGGAATAAAAGACTTGATGCTTTCCAGCGTGGGCACGCTGGGAATGCCGAGTTCGACGCTGAATCCGCGGTTGATTTGGTAGTAAGTTTCAAGCGGCTGGAACTGATAAGGCCCAGAGTTGCGCAGGTTAACTTGGTTGGAGCTGCCGGTGTAATAGCGGGTGTGGTCGAGCGTGCGCACCAGCGTGGCCAGCCCTTGGTTGAGGATGGGCTGCGGAACGCCCTCGTTGCGGCCACACCAGACCACGATCGACGGATGATAGCGAAAGCGCAGGATGGTGTCGCGCGCATTCTTCAGGAACAGCGCCGGATCCTGGGCTTCCAGGTTGTAGTTCTGGGTGGATTCCCAGAAATCGTTCCAAACCATCAGGCCGTACTTGTCGGCAAGTGCGTAGAAGTTCTCTTCGGTGTTCTGGCCCATCCAGTTGCGGATGAGGTTCACATGCGCGTCGCGATGGAGGCGGAAGAAAGGCTCCAGATGTTCGATGCTCACGCGTTTGCGGCTGTCATCCATGCCCCAGTTGCCACCACGCGCGGCAATGCGAACGCCGTTGACTTTGATGACCAGGTCCGTGCCCGGCCAGCCGCCCGCGACGGACTGAATCGATGGCGAACCCTCGGCGCCCGGCTCCAGTGAGTGCACCCAGGCGTGGAGCCTCCAATCGGGCAGTGTTTGGCCCGGGGGCAAGAGATCAAGCGTTTTGTCGTCGATCTGCCGGATGCCTTCATGGCTTTCGTCGATGAGCGGCAGGGCTTGGTCATGGGTGCGGCTGGGTAGAACTTCCACGCGGCGCAGGTGGCCGGTGGAGTCAAAGAGCGAGATTTCATAGCTGACTTCTCTCATGCCGAAGTCGATCAGGCGCTGGGAAGAGAGTTGGCCGGCGGCTGTGAAGGAGACTCGGAGCGTGTGCAGTGCGGGCTCGCCATAGCCGTTGGGCCACCACAGGCGCGGATGCTGGATCTTGAGTTGTGCAAACTCAGCGGGTTCCAGCCGGATGACGGTCTCGCCGGGTGCGAGATGCAGGTGTTTGGTCACCTTCGTGTTGTCGAAGGTAGCCGTGAGAATACCTTCGACCGTTCCACTGGCCGCGTTGGCGAGCGGAACTTCGATCTCGATGTCAGCTTCGCTGCGGTCCGATTTGGGCAGTGTAGTGACCACCTGCAAATCGCCGATCTCCACCGGGCCAGAGGCCGTCAGGGTCACATCTTGCCAGATGCCCGTGTTGCGGTCGCGGATGCCGGGAATCCAGTCCCAGCCCTCGGTCGCGGCGAAGGTTGGTCCGTCGATGACTTCCAAGCCGCCGTTCTCGCCTGGGCCGGCCAGTATGGACTGCTCGTGGGCGACGCCGGGATGCGGAGGCGGAGAAACCCGCACAGCCAGCGCGTTCTTGCCGCTGGCCGCAACCAGGCCAGTGACGTCGAATTTGCCCCGCAGAAATGCGCCTGTAACCCCGCCCAGCTTCTTGCCGTTCAGCCAAACTTCGGCGGCGTAGTTGATGCCCTCAAAGGTGAGTGCTAGCCGCTGGCCGCGCATCGCGGCTGGCGTCTTGAACTCCACGCGGTACCAGTAATCCTGATGGGCCAGGCTTTCAGGAATGGCCAGGTTGTTGAGGCCGTAATCGGGGTCGGGGTAGATGCCGCGGTCGATCATGGTCGTCAGCACGGTACCCGGCACGGTGGCTTGGAGCCAGTCCTTGTCTGCAAAGCCGGCCGTGGCTATCTCCGCGCCCGCGGCTTTGACCTGCGGCGCAGCGGCCAGTTTCCAGCCGCTTTCGAGCTTCCAGGGATTCTTTCCTGCCAATTGACTTCCAAGCTCCGCAGTGCGCGGCGCTTTGGCAACGGGCTTCTGAATGTCGCCTATGTCGCGAGGCAGCGTGGATGGATCCTGCGGCTCGCTGTAGCCGGCTTGCGCGCTGGTCTGCACGGGCCAATGCCGTGCGGCCTCTTCATAGGTGGGCAGAGCAAAGTCCGGCGGAGCATCGGCCACGGTCTTCACCTGCATGGCCGTCAACGCCTCGCGGTAGATCTTGAGCGCGGCAATCTGGCCCCCAAAGTGACTGCCGGCAATTCCGGGCAGTGGCTTCGGAGCCATCTCCAGGCGTGCGGCCACGTCACCCCGTGCTAAAGGGCTGGTTGCCACTTGTTTGCCATCGGCATAGAGCGTCACGCGCTCTCCATCACTGACAGCCACGGCCAGATGCCACTTCTCCCGGTCAAGCAGGCTATCACTAGCGATGAGCCGTTCCGAACCTTGCGCGCGGCCCAGCCACAGTCCCAGGCGGTTATCCTGGATGTAGATGAAGCGCGCATTTTCCGCTGCCGGATCGCCGATGCCGGCCACCAATACCGTACCCGCCAGCGGCTCTGAGGAGCGGAACCAGAAAGCGAGCGTCCAGGTGGCGCGCAGGGCCGGCAATGCATCGTGCCCTTCGGACTGTTTTAGCACTGGGTGGTCCGGCTGTACGGCCGCCCGGCTGTCGGGCGCGGAAAGTGCGGCCAGTGTTTTGCTAAGTCCCGGACCGTCGGGAAGGAAGGTGGCGTTTTCCGGGCCATAGGCCTCGGCGGGAATCGCTTGCCCCCATGTGTACACCGGAGCTGCCAACATCATGGCCAAACAGGCAACCGCTGCAACGAAGCTGAATCGGGAACAAGTGGAAGACCGGAATTCTGAACTCAATGAGGCTGCGTAGCGAATTTTCATCGGGGATACATCCTACCTGGGACTCACGCGCCAATCTTCATCTGCGATATTCGTCTCGGTTGAGATTGCCGAAGGGCGGACTGGCAAGAAGAACGAACTGCTTGCAATCCGAAAAGAACCAACGCGATAGACCGGCCCGAAATGCCCAGGCCGAGAGTAGGCATCTGTGAGAGATCGTTACCATTTCTTCTTCGCATGGCCTGGAACTCAACGGCGCTGGAGCCGGAAGCCAGAGACCATGTTAACGGAAAATACCGGTATTTGTCGCTATCCGGGCAGTCTGAGAATAATATTTCCGTGAGATTCGAGCCTTTCTGTGGGAACCTGTGGTACAAATGGTACCAATCTCATTCGTGATAGAAACGATCTCGTGGATGGGGGCGCATTACCCACAAATGGTTGACGTTGTGAAGGATTCGATTCTCGTTTTTGACGTTGGCGGTAGCCATGTTTCCGCGGCAGTGTGCCAAGAGGGAGATTATTGCCTCGGGCCGGTGGTTAGCGCGCCTCATCCCGCAACGCAGACCTGCGAGGCCTTCGTTGGCCTTCTGCACACGCTCGGCGTTGAGGCGGGCGTCAACTGTGGCCGGGAGGTGGGTGCGACGTTGGCCATGCCCGGTCCCTTCGATTTTCAGGCCGGCATCAGCTTGATGCGCCACAAGCTGCCTTACCTTTATGGAATTGATCTGCGCCGGGCGTTGGCCGAGCGTTTCGGCTGGCAGCCCTGCCAGGTGCGCTTCATCAACGACGCCGATGCTTTTCTGCTGGGCGAGATTGGCGCGGGCGCGGCGCGTGGGTTTGGCCGCGCAATGGGCCTCACTTTAGGAACTGGGATCGGATCGGCGTTTGCCGTGGACGGCCGAATCGTGACCGAAGGCGTCGGCGTACCCAAGAACGGTGAAATCTGGAATCTTGAGTATGGCGGCGGGATTGTGGAAGACTTTATCTCATCCCGTGCAATCCGAGGCACATACGAACGGCGCACCGGCAAGACGCTCGAGGTCGTTCAACTGGCTGCCCTCGCGCCTGAAGACGCGGCGGCTCAAGAGGCATTCGCCGAGTTTGGACAGCATCTTGGGCGCGTGCTGGAGACATTGCTTGCCAGGTTTGTCCCGGATGTGGTCGTGCTCGGTGGGGGCATCTCTCGTTCTGCGTACCTGTTTTTGCCTGCCACGCGGAAACAGTTCTGCAATCAGGCTTTCCAGTTGCGCGTGTCGGAGCTTCGGGACCGGGCGGCACTTGTGGGATGTGGGGTGGCGTCGTTCAGCGGCGGCAACCGTTCAGCGATCCATGCCGGCTCCAGCTCAACGCCAGGCGATGCGGTCTAAGTTCGTTCTTGTTGGGACGGCATTACGAGGACCAGTTAGCAGAGGGCTGATAAAGATCGCGGCGATTCATTCCTTGCCTGCTGTTTTTTGCCGCGGCTTCATTCTCGCTTGACACTGTGGAGCGTGCCTGATGACATTGAGCGGGGCAAGATCACTCATCAGGACTTTGCCGGTTTACAGCAAAACCAGGGATGGTGAATCCCGGAACCATGCACTCAAGTCGACGCGACCAACAGGGAGCGGCGACCTTCAACGGAGCAAATCAGGATACAGGTTCCCTGGTTTTGCTCTAGCCCTCCGTCGCTGCGGCAATTCTTCCCTTGGTTTCGAAGATCTGGAGTTCCCTTATGCACATCGATTGCCTTACGGAAAATGCTCAGCCGGAGCGGAATTTGATCCGGCTCGTATGGGTTGCCTCGATTGCCGTTCTGTTGACGGCGCCGGTGCAAGCAAAGACGGTCGTCTTCTGGCAGCCTGGATTTCCAACTGTGGCCAGCCAGCCCGTGGAGCGCGCCTCACTGGCGCAGGCTCTCGATGGAGTGGATGCGCAGTTTGCGGATCTCAAGAATTTGAATGAGCCCGCAACGCTTTCGGATGCCGATTTGCTGATTCTTCCCTACGGCTCGGCTTTCCCGGCCGGCGGGTGGAAGGCGATTGATACTTACCTTCAGGCGGGCGGAAATTTGCTGATCGTCGGCGGCCAGCCGTTGCGTGTGCCTGTTGTCGAGTCGGGCGGCAAGTTTGTCGAATCCTCTCCCCAGGATACGTATTCCCGCGTACTCGACTTCCGTCACACCTATGAGGTTCCAGTTCCCAGCGATGCGCGATTCGCCTGGAAGTTTGGCTACGACTTGCCCCAGACGCCGCAGATTCGTGCGCGCCGGTTTTTTGCCGTGGAAGGTCACTTGGACGGTCTTGGGTTCATGATCGATAACGCCGGCGAACTGGCCGCTGCTCCTGTGATTGTGGCCAACCACATTTCCGGCCCCATGCTGGGCAGCCGCATCGTCGCGCTCGATTTCGATCCTCAGCCCGGCTATTGGCAAAGCCAGGACGGCATTGCACTTCTCCGTCAATCCGCCCTTTATGCCAGTCAAGGTGCTACCCAGTTCACGATCGAGATGTCTTTCTCCTCCGTCAGAACTGGCGAGCTCCCGCTTATCACTGTGCATCTGCGCAACCCGCGCCAGGAGCGCCGGGGTACTCCGGCCAACGGCGAGGTAAAACTCACGCTTAGCTCGGAGAACGAGGTGCTCGATTCGGCAACCCTGCCGATCACCCATCGCGGAACCGCGGAGGTTGTGGCTCCCTTCAAGCGGTTGCTGCCGCCCGGCTTCTACAAAGTTGCGGCGGTTTACAGCGAGGGTGGCCGGTTGCGCGAGTTCTATCAGAACGGTTTTTGGGTGGAGGATACGAAAACGCTGGCCAGCGGGCCGGTATTGGGTGTGCGCGGAGATTTTCTGACGCGCGATGGTGCTCCATTCTTTCCCGTTGGCGTGAACTACTTCACCACCGAAGAGAATGGATGGAATTTTTCTGGCCCCAGGAATGCATGGATATGGGAAAAAGACTTCGGCGATATGTCGCGGCACGGTGTGAGTTTTGTGCGGACCGGCGTGTGGATGCCCAATGAGCGCTCCATCGACGGCAGCACCGGAGGCGTGAGCGAGCGTTTCCTGCGCAACTTGGAAGCGTTTCTTCTATGCGCACAGCGGCACAAGGTTGCGGTGAACTTCACGTTTTTTGCCTTTTCGCCTTATTCGGGCAGCTTGGATCACGGAGATCCGGAGGTTGCCCTGCCTGGCCCCTATACCGATCCCGCTTCCATTCAGGCGCAGCAGGCTTATATTCGTTCGGTAGTCGAGCGATTCAAGGATGTGCCTTGGCTCTCGTGGGATCTGATCAATGAACCCAGCTTCTCGAATCCCCGTCATATTTTCCAGGGCAACTATCCCAATGGCGATCAGACTGAAACCGCGGCATGGCATCAATGGCTGCGTAAACAGTACGACGGCAACCTTGCGGAGCTCGCCAGTGCCTGGCGTCTCCCAGCCGAGCAGCTTGCCGGCTTCGATGCCGTGCAACTTTCCTCTCCCGCGGACCTGAAGTTTCAGAGATATGGGAACCTCAACGGGGTGCGCGCCGTAGACTACAACCTTTTCGCACAGGAGATCTTCAGCGATTGGGTTCGCTCCATGGTCTCCCTTATCCGCGCTACAGGTAGCAAGCAGCTTATCGATGTCGGACAGGACGAGGGTGGCGTGACCGACCGCGTGCTCAACCAGTTTTATGGCGGCGCGGGCATCTCTTTCACGACCAACCACACCTACTGGCAGGACGACGCCTTGCTTTGGGACTCTATGGCGGCAAAGCGCCCCGGTATGCCGAACATCACCGGGGAGACTGGCTATCAGCCCGCCTGGATGCCGGACGGCGCCTGGCGCTATGACGAATTCACGGGCCTTGACCTTCTCGAGCGCAAATGGGCTCTCGGTTTTGCCGCGGGCAGCAGCGGTGCAATGCAATGGGATTGGGCGCGCGAAGTGGATTTCGGCATCAAGCGCAGCGACGGCTCGGCTAAAGTGTGGGAAAGCCGAATGCGCGATTTGGGCAAGTTTGCACAGGAGGCCGCGCCACTGGCCACAGCCCTTACGCTGCCCGACGTGGCCATCGTCCTGCCCCAGTCCTATCAGATGTCGGTTTACAATTTGCCCGCGCTTGACGCCCAGCAGAAGGCCGTGCGCGCTCTTTACGGCTACGCTCGCAGCCAGGCTTACGCCGTCGGCGAATACCAAACCGGCCTGCTCGGTTCGCCTAAGCTCATTCTTCTTCCCTCGCCCTTTGTGCTCAACGAAAACGCATGGCAGGCAATCGAAAACAGGGTGAAAGCAGGGGCGGTCCTGCTGGTTACCGGCCCCTTTGATGGAGACGCGCACTTTCACGGCACTGGGAGACAGGACTCGATTGGACTTCCCTATCAAACGGAGGCGTTGACCATCCGCGATCACCTGATGCGCTTTCCCGGCGGTGAGGAACGGCTGAGTTTTTCCGGCGAGCGGACCACCGTGCTGAGCCGCGCGATCCTGGCGAATGGTGAAGACTGGGTGGAGAAGCCGCTGGGGCGCGGAAAGATTCTCTTTTCCTCGCTTCCATTGGAACTGAATGACAACTTGCAGGCGTTGGGCGATGTTTACAGTTATGCCCTCAAGGTCGCTGGCGTTGCGCCGGTTTACACTACGACGCTCAAGGATCCGGGAATTCTTATCTGCCCAACGCGCTTTCCCAAGGCAACGCTTTATGTAATTACGTCAGAGTCGAACCAGCAGGAGGTTGAATTCGAAGACGTACGCAGCGGAAGCCGCTTTGCCGGCACACTGGCAAGTGGACGAGCGGCTATTCTACTGGTTGGTGCGGATGGCAAGTTGCTATCTGCGTATGACTGGACCGCACATTAGAGCAAAACCAGAGTTGCTGTATCCAGAGGCAATGTCCTCAAGTGGCCTTTCCCTCAAGAAAAAGCCGCTGCGCAGGATGATTGCGACGCAACATTAACCCTGAAATTGCTCAGGTTCCCCTCTATGTTCAAAAACTGACCGAAGTTGGCGGAAGCGATTGAAACACGAGTACGCTTTCTTGACCACCTAGTCTGAGCTATCTGTTCTGGTTTGTTCTATTTGGCTTTTGACTTCTACTCGCCGGTTTTCAGGCCCTGCGATAACGATGCCTGCGCGTCATTACCAGGACAGCGTATCCAGCGTATCCGGCATCCATGGAGAGAAGCCTCTTGCCGTGTGGAGGTGGGTCTCGGCCGGAAACAGGCG
>Ga0255356_1000760_pt1 | contig 21227 bp, 19 predicted proteins | sample HBST100metaG_FD_189944 | JGI IMG/M metagenome (GOLD analysis project Ga0255356, IMG submission 189944) | Peat soil microbial communities from Stordalen Mire, Sweden - H.B.S.T100 | ecosystem: Environmental > Terrestrial > Soil > Wetlands > Peat | place: Sweden: Norrbotten County, Stordalen Mire...
CAAAGCCGGATGGCCTGCGACCAACTCATTGATGTCACCGGACGAGCCGTTCTGCAGGCAGTCTTGCAGCTATCCGCCGCGCAGGTGGCGGGAGGCCCGCAGCAGCAGGGCAAACGCCGCTCGGCCACGGGCCATGCCGCGTACAATCTGTCCACGCTCAAACACATTACCCTGAACTTGATTCGCATGGACCCAGTGAAACGAAAAGGGGGAATCAAGGCCAGAAGATTGATCGCTGCCACCAGCGACAACTACCGAGCCGAACTCTTCGGTCTGGCTTGACAAGCTTGCCTCACACGATTGACGGATGCGCTCTCGTTCGATTCCGCCTTCGCCTTTTCTTCATGTGATTGCCCTGCCGCCTGCCCCCTGCACCCTGACGGGGGTGGATATCCGGCTGGTATCCTTAATACGATGGTTTATTCAGCGATGACAACCGATACGAACACGCGCAATCGCCCGCATGCAGCGCCCTCCACGCTGGCCACTTGGCTGCTCTTCGCGGCGATCTTCGCCGCTGTGCAATTTGCTTCCCTGTTCACTCCGCCGCTGCTGGACGATGCCGACGCCAACCACGCCGAGGCCGCGCAACACATGGCCTTGAGCGGCGACTGGGTGACGCTCAAGATAAACGGCATCCGTTATCTTGAGAAGGCGCCCCTGCCCTATTGGCTCGACGCCGGTCTCTACCGCATCTTTGGCCAGAACGCCTTTGCCACCCACCTGCCCAATGCGCTTGCCCTGCTGGGCTGCGCCTGGCTGGCCTGGCTGTGGGCGCGCCGCGCCTGGGGCGACCGCGCCGGACTCTATGCCGGGCTGGGCGTGCTCACCTCCATCGGCCCGTTTCTCTTTACCCGTTTCGCCATTCCCGAGGCGCTGCTCAGCTTTCTGCTGCTGCTTGCTCTCTATAGCCTGCTAACGGGCCTCGAATCGAGCCGGCCCCTCCGCTTTTATGGAATGTGGGCGGCGCTGGCGCTGGCCGTGCTCACCAAGGGGCTCATCGCGCCCGTCTTCTTTGCCGCCGCGGCCATTCCGCTGCTGCTGGTGAGCGGCCAATGGAGACGCTGGCGGGATTTGAAGCCCTTCTCTGGCCTGCTGCTGTTTTTTGCCATTGCCGCGCCCTGGCACATTTTGGCCGGGCTCGCCAATCCCGACCAGGGACACCCGCTCGGCAACCATCCCGTGCTGGGCAACGTCCATGGATTCTGGTACTTCTACTTCCTTAATGAGCACGTCTTCCGTTTTCTGGGCACGCGCTACCCGCACGACTATAACAAACTGCCCGCAGCGGCCTACTGGCTGCTCCATCTGGTCTGGCTCTTTCCCTGGAGCCTCTTCGTGCCCGCCCTGCTGGTTGTGGCGTGGAAAACCCGCCACAACTGGCTCCAGCATCTACGCCGCGAGGCCGGCCTGACGGTGGACTTCTACCTGGACAATGCCGCCCGCGAAGATGTGGCCAGCTATGTCTTCAGGCTCAAGTTCCGCGTACGCTCGGCCTGGCTGCTGAGCCTGTTTTCGTGCTTCATCCTGCTGTTCTTTTCGATTTCGACCAATCAGGAGTACTACACCTTTCCGGCCTGGACGCCGCTGCTGATCCTCATTGCCGGCGTACTGGCCGGCATTGAGGAGAATCGCGGGCCGGTGGAGGGCAAGCCTCTGCTCTCTACCGCCTGGCTCACCGGCGCGCAGGCAGTCTTTGCCGTTGCCGGCGCCGCGGCCGCCGCGGCCCTCGGCTGGGGCCTGTGGGAGTCGCGCAACCTGCCCTATGTTTCAGACATCGGAACCCTGCTGGCGCATCGAGGCGTAGGCGGTTACTCGCTCTCAATGTCGCACTTCTTCGATCTGACCGGCCCGTCGTTTGCCGCCCTGCGGTTGCCCGCAGTGCTGGCCGCTGTTACCCTGCTAGTGGGTCCAGCCGTGGGCTGGCTGCTGCGCGTCAAGGGCAAACACCTGGCCGCAACCGTCAGCGTGGCCCTTACCGCTGCCATCTTTCTGGTAGCAGCGCACATCGCCTTTGCCCGCTTCGAGCCCATGCTCAGCTCCAAGCAACTGGCTGACACAATCATCGAAAAAGGCTCACCGGCGGACTCCTTCATCATCTTCGGCGACCAGTCCGACGCCTCCTCGGTCGTCTTTTATACCCACAACTTCTTGCGCGGCCCGGCCCAACTGGTAGCCGACCGCTGCTCGCAACGTGGCGAAGCTTCGTCGCTGCTGTGGGGTTCCTGCTACTTGGATGCGCCCAATATCTTCCTGAGCCCGGACCAGCTTTCCAAGACATGGGGCACAGGCGAGCGCAAGTGGCTCTTCGCACAGGACATCAACCAGTCCAAGGCCGAGCAACTGCTTGCCGGCCGCCTCTACCCCGTCCAAACCATCGCCGACAAAGCCCTCTGGACCGACAGGCCGCTGAAGTAGAGCGGCTGCGCTGCCACTCCGCGGCCTTTGCACAACATCCCGCGGCTTATGGCGGTATCGAACTCGGGTTGCGCCCCACTATAGTAGAATTCCAGAGGCGGACACTCTGTTTGCGGATTCTTCTTTGCCTCTCCAAAGCTCCGGCAAGAGTGGATCGGGGTGCGGCGCGGGGCTTTGAGGCAGATCACACCACATGACATTTAGCCATATCCTCCTTGTCGCTCTTGCTGCGCTCGCCGTTTTCGGAGTGACCACTTCAACCGTCTACAGCCTTATGGTCGCCGCCGGCGTACTCCGCTTTCGGCGTCAGGCAGTTCTGGCCCAAGCGCCCCTCTTCCAGCCTCCGGTGAGCGTGTTGAAGGCCGTGCATGGCGACGAACCGGATCTGGAAGAGAACCTCGCCAGCTTTTTTGAGCAGGATTACCCCGAATACGAGATCCTCTTTTGCGCCCGGCACAGCGCCGATGCGGGACTGGAGGCGGCCCGCCGGGTTGCCGCGCGCTACCCGCACGTGAAGGCGCGCATCCTCACCTGCGGCGAGCCCCCCTGGCCGAATGCGCGCACTTACTCGCTGGAAATCATGCGCCGCGAGGCTCTCTATCCCATCCTTGTGGCCGCCGACAGCGATGTGCGCGTCGGCCCCGATTATCTTGCCTCGGTCGTGCAGCCCATGAGGGACGAGCGGGTCGGCATGGTCACCTGCGTCTATCGCGGAGTTACACGGCACGGGCTCTGGGCGCAACTAGAAGCCATGGGCATGTCGATCGAGATGACCTCGGGCGTGATGGTGGCCAACATGCTTGAGGGAATGCACTTCGCGCTGGGCCCGTCGATGGTCATGCGCCAGAGCACGGTTAAGAAGATAGGCGGATTCGAGAAAGTGGCGCAGTACTACGCGGATGATTTTGTGCTGGGAAACTGGACCGCGGCATCGGGAGAGATCGTGGCGCTGTCGTCTTACATCGTCGAGCACCACGTGCTCAACGCCTCGTTCAAAAGCAGCATGGCCCACCAGCAAGGTTGGGCCACCAGCACTCGCTTCTCGCGGCCCATGGGGCATCTGGGCGAAGTGCTAACCTATGCCGTTCCCTTTGGACTGCTGGCCCTGGCGACGCTGGGCGCCAGCCACCATCTGGCCCTGGGCCTGGCGCTGTTTGCCTTCACTGTTCTCGATCGGGTGCTGCTGGATGTCCTGGTCTCAGCGCTGGTGGTGAACGACAGATTCGCCCTGCGCAGGGCATGGCTCTATCCCTTGCGCGACTTCATGGGCTTCTGCTTCTGGGTCAGAAGCTACTTCGGCTCGCGCAAACTGCGCTATCGTGGCGACCCCTACGAACTGTTGCCCCAGGGACGGCTGCGCAAGTTGGCGGAGTAGTCTGCGTTTGCGGTGCAACCGGCCTACGGCTTGCGGCTCGCCGGGTTGGACTTGGTCGCCACCGTGGACTTGCGTATGGGCACAATCGCCCCGGTCGAGCCGGGCGCATTCTGCTGAAAGCGCGCCAGCATCTCCGTCCGCACATACTCGACAAAGCTCTGCATCTGCCGGTTCATCTCTTCCATCCGCTCCCGCATTTGCAGAATGATGGCGATGCCGGCGATATTGACGCCCAGATCGCGGGACAGGTTGAGGATGAACTCCAGCCGCTCCAAGTCTTCGTCGGTGTAGAGGCGCGTGTTGCCCTCGGTGCGCGACGGCTTCAGCAGTCCCTCGCGCTCATACAGGCGCAGGGTCTGCGGGTGAATCTCGTACATCTCGGCCACCGCCGAGATCATGTACGCGCCTTTGGTCTTGCGTTTTGCGGCCATGATTCTTTCCCGAATCAGATTACCTTAAATCATTCGCGAAGTGCTTCAGGTTCCGTCCGCAAGCACTACAGCTTGTCAAACAGCGAGACGCGCGGATCCTGGTTATTCAGCTTGGCCAGCTCGCGCATAATCTCGCGGCTGCGCTCGTCCTGGAGGTGCGGCACCACCACCTCGACGGTCACAATCTGATCGCCGCGCTGGTCGGCCCGCCCCGCGTTCTCAACGCCGCGCTCCCTCATGCGCAGCTTTTGCCCGCTCTGCGTGCCGGGAGGAATCTTCAACTGCGCGCGGCCATCGATGGTCGGCACATCCACCTTGGCTCCCAGCGAGGCCTCGGCAATGGTCACCGGAACCGTAAGCTGAATGTCGTCGCCCACCCGCGTAAACACCGGATGCGTCCCGGTGCGCACAATCAGGAACAGGTCGCCGGTCGCGCCGCCGTTCAATCCGGCATTACCCTTGCCTTGCAGCCGGATGCGCTGCCCGTCGCGGGTTCCTGCCTTGATGCGAAACTCGACCGCCTCCGACCGGCTCACCACTCCCTCGCCATGGCAGGTGGGGCAGGCGTTCGACGTGCGCCCAGTGCCGTTGCAGCGCGGGCAGGGAATGTTGAACTTCATGCGCCCGCCCATCTGCGTCACCTGGCCCGAGCCGTTGCACTCCGGGCATTGCATGACCCCGCCGGTATGCGCCTGGCCGTGGCAGGTGGGGCAGGTCTCGTGCCGGTTCACCTGGATGCGCGCCTGGCCGCCGCGAATGGCCGTCCAGAAGTCCACCGTGGCCTGGTACTCGAGGTCCGTGCCCGGCTGCGGCCCGCGCTGATGCTGCGGCTGCTGCGCGCCGGTAAATATTCCTGAAAAAATGTCCTTGAAGCTGCCCCATCCCGGCGAACCCGGCCCGGTCTGCTGGCTGGGCTGGTGCCCAGGCCCGCCAAAGCCGGAAAAATCGAAGCCGTCAAAGTCCACCGGAGGCCGCCCGCCGGCATCCTGCTGCCGCGCATAGGCTTCGGCCTGCGCCGGGTCAATCTGGTCGGAGTAGAAGCCCATCTGGTCATAGATCTTGCGCTTCTTCTCGTCGCTCAGAATGTCGTTGGCCTCTGAGATTTCCTTGAACTTCTCCTCGGCTCGTTTGTCCCCCGGATTCACGTCGGGGTGATACCGCCGCGCCAGCTTGCGGAAAGTCTTGCGAATCTCCTCCGGCGTGGCCGTCTTTTTCACGCCTAGCGTGGCGTAATAGTCCTTGTTTTGCGTCGTGGGCATGGTGTGTGTGGACTCGTTTCCTGGTTACGCTCTCTTGGGTACCTTCAATCCGCCGGTCTTCCGATCCTTCGGGTGCATGGGTACCTCCTTGCAAATCATCGGCCAATGTTGCCTCGCCGTTTCCAATTCGTAATCTTTCTGGAGGTTCATCCAGAATTCCGGCGACATGCGGAAGTATCGCGCGAGACGCAAGCAAAGATCGGCGTCGAGCCCCTGCCTCTCCTTTACGATAGCAACTACGCGCCGCTCCGGCACCTTGATTTCAGCGGCCAGCATCTTCGCCGTCATCCGAAGCGGGATAAGGAAATCCTCACGCAGCATCTCGCCGGGATGAAGCGGCGGCATCAGTCTTCCGGTCTTGCGCGGAATCGACATCTTTGTCCCCTTTAAAGAAAACTTCACCCCGAGCAGTCTTTGGCGTGTGCCTTTTTCATCTTCAGGAGAAAGTACATTGGGTCGCTTCTGATCGGATCAAGAGCGGCATCCGTTTGCTGGATCGGTTGAAGTTCCTTGGCCAAGTTCTTGACGAGTTGCAACCCCCCGGTGATCTCTAACACACCACCGACGCCATGCGAGGCGCCGCAGATTACACCCATCGCCAATGTTGCTGCTGGAACCCCGTAGGAGAGAATTAGGTCAGTCTTAGATCGCTTGCGCATGACCTCATACTTTCGTTCCAACGCACTTAGCTTCGGTTGAATGACATCAAAGTATATTTGCCGTGATCGCTCAGCGGTTGTTCCCTCCCGGCTCGCCTCGCTTGCTGCCTGGTCCAGTGCAGCCCGATACGCGGCGAACGCATCACCGTCTAGCCGACGAACTTCCGAAAGAGTCTCGAGCCGAATGTTCGCAAAGAGGGGTATTTCGTGGGACATAGAAGCCAGGATTTCGTTGCGTTTTGCATCCATCCCCTCGCCCGCCAGATCCTCGATCTGACGGATCTCGCGCTCCGAGTCGGATAGATATACGCAGCCTGCGGATTTGTTCAAGGTTCTTTGGATTAGGTAATCAAAAGAGACGGGCACAAAATAATTTATTAGAAGTTCACTCTCCCTGACTACGTCGATTGGAAGCACCGTGTCTTCCCCGTGGGTTCCGATGAATCGTTCAAGGACGGGAGGAAGCTTCTCAACTGACAATATCGGCACAGGTGACGGGGAATATTCCTTGGGCCACGTTATTTGGAACGTCCAGCGGGTTCGATTGGATCGAGTCCTCCCCGTGTGTGTGTGAAGGAATTTCACCTTTATCCCCTTGGCAGCCGCGTCCGCAGCGGAGCGCGCATGCTCAATTATCGGCGCAGAATATTGCGCGTAGCACTCCTTGCAATAGCAGACCTTAATTTCCATTGGCACAACTATTCCTGAGTCCAGCAAAGGACGGAGTTCGGCAAGCACGCGGAAGGTGCCATCTAGCCAAGAGCGATCCCGAGCAGGCGACAGGTGCATTGGCAGAACGACGCGATCAGCATAGAGAAGCGAAAACCTCGCCATTCCGGACACAGAGTCCACCCTGCATTGAGGCTGCACACACCCGTAGTCCCCGCGAAACGAAGCGCTGGCTAGGTAATTGTACGAAGTTCGGGAAATGCTATCTTGTATATCGGAAACGTCGCCCAGGGCTTCCTCTAACTCTTGGTTAAGCTTATCCAGCTCCGGACCACGGCATTTCTTGAAGTAATTCGATATGTTTTTTGCGTCAATAAGCCCGCGATTTTCAGCTAATTCAACCAGTTGCTTTGCGCCCATATAGCCTCCCAATTAGAGGTCCGTTCTCGTCCGCGGGTCCAGCCTTTAAGCTGCACAACAAAGTCGGCTCAGTTGAATGCGGAGCGCTGACCGAGAAGGATCAGCGCTCCGCATTCAACTCCAGTTCTGCCAACTAAGACCCTTACTTCTTCTCGTCCACGTCCACGTACTCCGCGTCGATCACTTCGCCTTCCTTCTTCGGTTCGGCGGCGGGCTCCCCTGCGGCGGGTGCTGCTCCGGCTGCGGCTTCGTCGGCCTTGGCCTTGTACATCACCTCAGCCAGCTTGTGGCTGGCGTGGGTCAGCTTCTCGTGGGCGGCCTTCAGGTCCGCGGAACTCGGCGTGCCCTCGAGCACCTTCTTTGACTCGGCCAGAACCGACTCGACCTCAGTCTTCTCCGCGCCCTGAATCTTGTCGCCAGATTCCTTCAGCATCTTTTCGATGTTGTAGACCAATCCATCCAGCGAGTTGCGGGCCTCGATCTCGTCGCGCTTCTCCTTGTCTTCGGAGGAGTGGGCGTCGGCGTCCTTGGCCATGCGCTCCACCTCTTCCTTGCTCAAACCTGAGCTGGAAGTGATGGTGATGCGCGTGTCCTTGCCGGTGGCGTTGTCCTTGGCCGTCACGTTGAGGATGCCGTTGGCGTCGATGTCAAAGGTGACCTCGATCTGCGGCACGCCGCGCGGCGCCGGAGGAATGCCGGCCAGCTTGAACTTGCCCAGCGTCCGGTTCTGCGCCGCCAGGGGCCGTTCGCCTTGAAGCACGTGGACCTCGACCTCGGTCTGCGAGTCGGCAGCCGTGGAGAAAGTCTCGGTCTTCTTGGTCGGGATGGTGGTGTTGCGCGGAATCATGGACGTGGCCACGCCGCCCAGCGTCTCAATGGACAGGGTGAGCGGGGTTACGTCGAGCAGCAGCAGATCCTTGACCTCGCCGGCCAGCACGCCGGCCTGGACCGCCGCGCCGATGGCCACCACCTCATCGGGGTTCACGCCGCGATGGGGCTCCTTGCCGAACATGGTCTTCACCAACTCCTGAATCTTGGGCATGCGCGTCTGCCCGCCCACCAGAACCACTTCGCTAATCTCGTTGATGCTGATGCCGGCGTCGGTGAGAGCCTTCTTGCAGGGCTCGAGCGAGCGCTCAAGCAGATCGCCCACCAACTGCTCCAGCTTGGCGCGGGTCAGCTTGCGAACCAGATGCTTGGGTCCGCTGGCATCGGCGGTGACGAAAGGCAGATTGATCTCCGTCTCGATGGTTGTCGAGAGCTCGATCTTGGCCTTCTCGGCTGCATCCTTGAGCCGCTGCAGGGCCATTTCATTGCCCTTTGAAGCCAAATCCAGCCCCTGCTCCTGCTTGAATTCGGCTATCAGCCACTCGACAATACGCTGGTCGAGGTTGTCGCCGCCCAGGTGCGTATCGCCATTGGTGGACTTGACCTCGATGACGCCTTCACCCACTTCAAGAATCGACACATCGAAGGTGCCACCGCCGAAGTCATAGACCACGATGGTCTCGTCCTTCTTCTTGTCCAGCCCATAGGCCAGCGCGGCCGCGGTCGGCTCGTTCACAATGCGCTTCACATCCAGGCCGGCAATCTTGCCCGCATCCTTGGTGGCCTGGCGCTGAGCGTCATTGAAGTAGGCCGGAACCGTAATCACGGCCTCGGTCACCGGCTCACCCAGGTAGGCCTCGGCGGATGCCTTCAGCTTTTGCAGAATCATGGCTGAAATTTCCGGCGGGGTATACTCCTTGCCCTGGGCAAGAACACCCACATGGTCGCTCTGCTGGATCACCTTGAAGGGCACCATCTTCATCTCGTCGCTCACTTCGTTGTAGCGGCGGCCCATGAAGCGCTTGATGGAGAAAATGGTGTTCTCAGGGTTGGTGATGGCCTGGCGCTTGGCCACCTGCCCCACCAGCCGCTCGCCGCTCTTTGAGAAAGCGACGATCGAGGGCGTAGTACGCGCACCCTCTTCATTTGGAATCACTTTGGGCTCTCCGCCCTCGAGAACGGCAACGCACGAATTGGTGGTGCCGAGGTCAATGCCGATAATCTTTGCCATGTTTGGTTTCCTGCCTGTTTCTAGAAAATTCTGACTCTATTAGGATGCAACATTGAGTGAGATAGTGTCAACTTTATTTGATGGCGCATCGATAAACTATCCGATCCAGCTCAAAGGCCCGATTCCCTTCCCGCAGTTCTTGGAAGAGAAGGCAGTGAAGAGGGTCGAAGACCACCAAGCCGGACGCACCGGGTTTCGGCAGGCCCTTTTTCATGGACTGAAAAACGGCATCCCGCACCGGCAGTCTTCCGTCACTGGCGGCCAGCCCTCCAATCGTTTACCCTCAAAGGGTTCCGACAATAAATGACCACCCCCGCCGCCCAAGCCCGCTACCCGCTCACCCAAGGCGTGAACCCGTGGCTGGTGACGGCTTCGGTGATGCTACCCACCTTCATGGAGGTGTTGGACACTGCCATCGCCTCGGTGGCTCTGCCCTACATCGCCGGCAGCTTGTCGGCGTCGAATTCGGAAGCGACCTGGGTGCTGACCAGCTATCTGGTGGCCAACGCGGTGATTTTGCCCGCCTCCAACTGGTTTGCCCGGCGTTTCGGCCGCAAGCGCTTTCTGCTCACCTGCATCATCATCTTCACCATCGCATCGTTCTTCTGCGGCGCGGCTCCGTCGCTGGGAGTGATTCTGCTGGCCAGGGTGCTGCAAGGAGCAGGCGGCGGCGCGCTGCAACCTTTGTCGCAATCCATCCTGCTGGAGAGCTTTCCCATATCGAAGCGGTCAATGTCAATGGCTGCCTATGGCCTGGGAATCGTCGTAGCTCCGGTCATCGGACCTACGCTGGGCGGCTGGCTGACCGACACGTTCAGTTGGCGCTACGCCTTCTACATCAACATTCCCGTGGGCATTCTGGCGGTTTTCATGGTCAGCCGCTTCGTCCACGATCCGCCCTACATCAAGAACGCCAAGGTGGGCGCCTTTGACAACATCGGCTTCGGCCTCCTCATGGTCTGGACCGGAAGCCTGCAAATTGTGCTCGACCGGGGCCAGGAGGACGACTGGTTCGGCGCCGCCTGGGTGCGCTGGACAGTGGCGGCGTTGGCAACATCGCTGGTGCTTTGGATCTGGCACTCGTGGACCAAGCCCAACGGCCTGGTGGACCTGCACGTCCTCAAAGACCGCAATTTTCGCACCGGTTGCATCCTGATTGCGCTGCTGGGGATGTGCATCTACATCACCATCGCCATCTTGCCGCTTTACTACCAGGAGATCCTGGGCTACACGGCCTTCACCGCCGGGCTGGTGGTGGGTCCGCGCGGCATCGGGTCGTTCATCGGCTCGCCGGTCATCGGCATTCTCGGCTCCCGCATCGACAACCGCAAGCTGCTCAGTGCCGGATTCCTGGGCTTCGGCATCTGCGCCCTGATTTTCGGCACCATCAACCTCGACATTGGCCCCTACACGCTGCTGATTCCCATCACGCTCACCGGCTTTGCGCTGAGCTTTGTCTTTGTGCCCCTGTCTACCATGATGATGGCCACCATCCCCAACAAGGAGATGGGCAACGCCACGGGACTGGCCAACATGCTGCGCAACATCGGCGGGTCGATCGGAATCTCAATGGCCACCACCGCGCTGATCCGCCGCTCCGCTCTGCACCAAACCGAGATCGGCGCCAATCTCACTCCGTCCACCATGGTCTTCCAGCAAAAATCGCAACTGATCGCAGGCTACCTGGGCCACCACATCGGCCCGGCCCAGGCCCGGCCCGGCTCCCTGGGACTGATTTACGGCTTGATGGAGCAGCAATCCGCTCTCATGGCTTATGTGGATGTCTTCCGCTGGACGGCTCTGCTGGCCTTCTTCTGCGCAGCGGCTGCGTGGCTGTTCAAGAAGCCGGTGAAACATGCGGCGCCGCCACCGGGAGTGCATTGAGGCTCAGTCTTGGATTCACAAAGACTGCTTGCCTCTTTTCTCCCATCGCGAGGCCACCAACAGGCTGCGGAAAAACTCAATCCGGAGGGAGGCGGGGGTTTCAACCCCCGCATAAAGCCAGCAAAATCAACGCTGGCTTTAGCCACGGATGGACACTTTGCGACCATTTCACCCTATATCTCCAGTTTTTCCGCAGCCTGTTACGCCGCTGACAAATCCTGCCCCTTGGCCTCGCGGCCCATCAGCGCCAGGCCGGAAAGCGACAACGCAACCACAATCACGGTAACCGCCAGCACCGCGGGGTAACTGCCCCAACGCTCGGCAGCCAGGGCCTGCGCCTTGCCGTTCCACGAGGTAATCAGGCCACCCAACTGGTAGGCAAGGCCCGGCGCCGTAGCCCGAACCGGGGCTGGCGATAGCTCAGTGAGATAAGCCGGCACCACTCCCCACGCTCCCTGCACCATAAACTGCATGAGCACCGCGCCGATGCCCAGCGTGACGGCCGAGTGGCCGTAGGCATAGAGCGGAATCACGGGAATCGCCAGCAGGGCCGCGGTGACAATAGCCCGCTTGCGGCCCCATTTTTCAGAGAGCGATCCAAAGACAATGCCGCCGGCGATAGAGCCGAAGCCATACAACACGCCGATAAGCCCGACCGTCTGCGGCGAGAGTTTTGCCTGCACCGAGAGAAAGGTTGGATACACATCCTGGGTGCCATGCGAAAAGCTCATGAAGGCGGTCATCAGCAGCACCAAAAAGAGAAAGGTGGGCACGAAAGCCATCAGGCGGGCCAACTCCCCAGCCCTTGCTGGCCGGCCAGAATCGGCAGAACGGGCCAGGCGCTTTCTTGCGCCGGCCAGCCACACCGGCGACTCCTCGACCTCCATCTGCACATAGAAGACCAGCAGAGCGGGCGCCGCGCCGAGAATAAACAGTCCGCGCCAACCAATCCAATGGAAGAAGAGTGCGAAGGCGCCCGAGGCCAGAATGGAGCCCATCGCGTAGCCCTCCTGGAGGATGCCGGAGAAGGCGCCGCGACCTTCCCTGGGCAGGCTCTCAAAGGTGAGCGCCGCGCCCACGCCCCACTCGCCACCCATGGCGATGCCAAACAGCGCCCGCAACACCAGCAGCACTGTGAGCGAGGGCGCAAAGGCGCAGGCCAGTTCGATGACCGAAAAGCTGAGAATATTGGCCATCAGCACCGGGCGGCGGCCATAGCGATCGGCCAACATGCCAAAAAGAAGAGCGCCCACCGGCCGGAAGGCCTGGGTCATAAAGACCGCGCCCAGCACCGCAGAGGGCTGGGTGTGGAATTCCCCGGCAATCGCTTTCACACAGAAAATCAGCAGAAAAAAGTCGAGCGAATCGAGTGTCCAGCCCAGGAAGGCGGCCACAAATGTGTGGCGCTGGGGGCGGGTGAGTTGGCGAAGGTGGCCGATCACTGACATAGGCCGGAGAATAACAGAATTGAATTGCGCCCAGCCCGCTGCCAGCCGCCGGAATGAATTTTGCTCTTTCGACAGCCATATTCGACAGCGTTTGGCCCCGCAGACCGTAGAAGTTGCAAATTCATTTATGTTTGTTGCAACGAATACTTTTCCTCGGGCATCCTATCTGCATCAGAAGATTCAGCGCAGAGCAGTTCATGTTTCCCCCCGTCTCCGCGCGCATCCGGTGAGAGCTCTGCTCTCTTTTCCCAACCCTGAAGCGGCCAATGGCCGGCACCGAAAGGAATATCGACAATGAAACATTTGGCACTTGTAACTGGCATTCTGGCGCTGGCAGCTCCCCTGGCCATGGCGCAATACTCAACTTGGGCCTCCGATCCGGCCCACAGCGAAGTGGACTTCAGCATCAAGCACGGCGGAGTCTCCAACGTGCATGGGCGCTTTGGCAAGGTGGCGGCCACGCTCGTTTACAACGAAGCCGACATTACCAAGGCCACCGTGACGGCCACCATCGACACCAGCACTGTGGACACAGGCGAAGAGCCCCGTGACACGCACCTCAAAACCGACGCCTTCTTCGACGTGACCAAGTTCCCCACCGCCACCTTCACCAGCACCAATGTGGTGAGGAACGGCAACAAGCTGACAGTATCCGGCAACTTCACCTTGCACGGCGTGACCAAGCCGATAGTCCTCGATGTGGATGGCCCTTCCACGCCGATCGAGAACGGCATGGACCACAAGCTGCACTCCGGCTTTTCGGCAACCACCACCATCAGCCGCATGGCCTTCGGAATTGGAACCGCCTTTCCGACTGCCCTGGTGGGCGACGAGGTCAAGCTGACCATTGAGCTTGAAATCGTCAAGCAATAAGACGGATACGAAGAGAAATGGGGGCGGCTTCCGCCGCCTTTACCATGAAATAGCAGATCTGAACCGATGGGGGAGACTGTCGATGGCAAGCCTGAAAGTCGAAATCGCGCAGGACCCCCCATTTTCCAGCATTGAGGAGGAGGCGCTGCTGAACCTGCTTCGCAGCGCCGACTGCCTGCAACGCGCCTTCCAGCTCAAGACCCGCCGCTGGGCCATCACCTCGACGCAGTACAACGTGCTCAGGATTCTGCGCGGCGCTCATCCCCAGGGGCTTACCTGTTCGGCGATCGGTAGCCGTATGATTACCGCCGAGCCGGATATTACCCGGCTGCTGGCGCGGCTGAAGAAGCTCAACCTCATCCGCCAGCAGCGCGACCGAAACGACCGGCGCGTGCTATGGACGCAGATCTCCGAGGCTGGGCTGGAACTGTTGCGGGAGATGGAGCCCGTGATCCAAAAGGCGCCTGCGGAGATGCTTGGGCACTTGAACGGCGCGGAATTGGCCGAGTTGATCCGCTTGCTGGAGCTTGCCCGCAAGCACAGCGAAAACCCGCCTGCGCCTGTGAACTGTAGCGGAAAAGAATCTCCGGCTAGAGCGTTTTCGGTTTAAGTGTTAACAAACTTTGGGTGCCCCATCCTTGAATCGCTTTTTGATTCAAGGGTGGGTGGCAACAAAGATCCGTCTCAACCGCAAACAATAAGGCCGAAAACGCTCTAGTGTCCTGTCCCCAAAGTTCGTATCAAAAATAGGCTGTCATCCTGAGCGAAGATTGGCGCGTATTTTGCGCCAATCGTAGTCGAAGAACCTGCGGTTGCGTCCCCAAATTATGCGATGAACTTCGGGGACACCACACTAGGCGCCCAACGCCTTCTGAGCCACCGTCACTTCGTCCGCATCCGTCTGAATAATCTTGTTATGCAGGCAATAAAGAGCGAGTTCAAGCCGGTCGCTGACCCCCAACTTGTCATAGATCTTGCGCAGATAATTCTTGATCACCTGCTCAGTGGTTCCCAACTGAAAGGCAATCTCCTTGTTGCGCTTGCCCTGTGTGATGCAGGTAATGATTGACATCTCTTTGGGCGAAAGCCGCGGTTGGCTGCGCGGACTCACCAGGGCTGCGGCCTGGGAGCGATAGGCCTCAATCACCCAATTGACCGACTGATTGTCGATCCAGGTTTCGCCGGCGGCGATTCTGCGTACGCACCTGACCAGCAGGTCGGGCGAAATGGAGCGGGAGATGATGCCGCGAACGCCGCGACGGTAAAGCTCCACAGTGTGATTTTCGTCGGCCGCAACGGCCTGCACAATCAGCTTCACATCGGGGGCAATCCGCAGCAGATCGGGGATGACGTTGGCCGTGCCGACCAGCAGGCTCCCCTCCAGAAGAACTACGTCGGTGGGAAAGCGCTCGATGGCGGCCCGCAAATTCTGAAGAGAATCAGCTTGCGCCACGACGCGAAGGTCGTCTTCAAGCGCGAACACTTTGCGAATGCCTACGCGATAAATCGCCTGGGAATCAGCAAGAATGATGCGCACCGTCCCCGGCTTGACCGGGACGTCGAGAATTTCGCCATCGGGGGAATCGTCCAAGAAATCCATAAGCGGCTATCGGAAGGCTGACTCAGGCTGTTACTGCTCCGCGAACTGGTACTCGTCGATCGTGGCTGCAGCAAGATACTGAGTTTGGCTCATGGAGCAGCGTACCACACGTCCGCGGCAATGAACCAGCACATCGTGAGGGGTACCAAGCACTGCACCGGGCATGCGCAACGAAAAATGGATCTCAAGCCCGACATGCAGAGCGCGATCCAGCTCGAAAAGCACCCCGCTGGCGGAGACGTTCCGGGTACGGGCGGCAAACTCCTCTTTGCCGCTCGACAGCACCACTGGCAGCACAAGCGGAAATCGAACCGCGCAACGCACTTCCTGCCGGGAGGTGGCCGACTCAGGAAGCACAGAACCTGACGATACCCCTGGTTTCAAAGCACTCATAGGCTGCACCCCTGACCAAAAAGGGGTTGTGTGGCCACTCTATCTGACTTTTCCCATTCGACCCACGGCACCAAAGTTTTCAGAAAGGTAACCCACTTTGCAATGTCCGGTTTCCCGTGGCCAGAGCTGCGGCGAACAGACGTTCCCAACGCCCCCTATATACACATTAGTCAATAGCTTATCTACTCGCCAATCGGCCTGGCTCCAGATGAAAATCGCCAGACAACGATGTTGGCGATTTAGATACCTGATCTTGATTGCCGGCGAAAAACGCCGCCAAGGCGCGCTCCCACGCCGGGTTTCTGTTGTGGCCCACGCTCATTGCCTTCCCACGTCCCAGATGCGCCAACGGCAAAACCGTGGGGCAGGCTGAAACTATCCGCGCAATTCTGGCGCGGGCTCGGCAAGCGGCAGATACAGCCCTGCCTATCGCGTCAAATTCCGCGCTGCGCGGCATGGGTTCCCTTCCGGTCTGGCATCTGCCGAGACCGCTGCAAATCCTGAATTCATCGAGGAGGCCGCGCCCGCGTACGGACTGCCAGTATTGGTACCAACAAAAAAATCTTTTTAAATGTTACTTTTGTGGTAGCATACCTGCACCATTTAGGTTAACCTTGCGGTGCAAAGTTTATTTCTCACTCTGAAGGAGCGTAATTACATGATCTTCACTTCGCTGAAGTTACGTAGTGTTGTTGCCGCTGCCGTTTTGGCCGTTTCCGCCACCTACGCCGTCGCAAGCACCATTCCATCCAGCCCTTTCCCGCTACCGCCAGGCAGCCAGATCGCAAACGCTATCCCATCCAGCCCTTTCCCGCTACCACCAGGCAGCCAGATCGCAGACGCTATCCCCTCCAGCCCTTTCCCGCTACCGCCCGGAAGCCAGATCGCAAACGCTATCCCCTCCAGCCCTTTCCCGCTACCGCCCGGAAGCCAGATCGCAAACGCTATCCCATCCAGCCCTTTCCCGCTACCACCAGGCAGCCAGATCGGTGCGCTATCCCTTTGAGTCTTTTCTCTGGAAGCGGAACAGGAGAATCAGCGTGACCATCTGATAGCCCGGTGATCGCAATGGGCGCGCTGTTACACTCATTTCATCGCGTGGATCATTTCGGGCGCGGTGCCGACGATGAGTCTAGACAACGTACTTTGGTTCGCTAATGTCTTGATTGAGGCAGCAGTTGTCGGGCTGCTCCTATATAGACGTGTCTGGCGAACATTTCCCATTTTTTGCGTGTACTGTGCTTTCGACCTGCTCACCAATGTTGGGAACTACGCTGTTCTGCGTTATTTTTTAGCCAGCTATACCACAATCTATTTGGTGGAGACGGTATTGGATTCCGCATTGGAGTTCGGCATCTTGGTCGAACTGTCCTGGTCGGTTCTTCGCCCGCTGCGGGCGTCTCTCTCTCGTAGCATTTTGGTAGTGGTCGGCGTACTGATTGTTGCCGCTGGCGCCGCAATTTGGCCGTTTTCCGTCATTCACGGGCTCGCCAGTTTGCCTCCGGCGTGGCGCACTCTAGTGCACGTGCAACAGACAGCCTCGATTCTCAGAATATTGTTCTTCCTGGTGCTGGCTGGATGCAGTCAGTTGCTCTCGATCAACTGGCGAGACCGCGAGTTGCAGATAGCCACCGGACTCGGTTTCTATTCCATCGTCAGCCTTGCTGTGACAATGCTACAGACGCACCAAACGATGGGATCGCAGTATAAGCATCTGAACCAAGCCGTGCTGGCAAGCTATTCCTTCTCCCTGCTCTATTGGGTATTCAGTTTCGCCCAAAAAGAGGCGGAACGGCGGGAATTCAGCCCCCAGATGCAGAGCTTGCTGCTGGCCGTGGCTGGAACCGCGCGAACCACCCGTCTTGCGCTGACGGACGCCTCAATGACCCAGAAACGGAAGCAGGGCAAGCGGTGACATCGCAGATTTGTTCATATTGCCTCGAATCGACGTTCGAGACTCATCGGCTCGGAGGCGAACGGTGACGCTGGACTCCGCGCTCCAGTTGGCCGGTTTAGGTTTGCAGGCAGTCCTTTTCGCGTTGCTGATCTGGAGGCGCGTCTACCGGACCTTGCCGGTTTTCTTCTGTTATCTGGTTTGGTGTCTTTGCAGTGACGCCCTGGCAATCGTGGCCGTGCGCTGGCCCCCGGAGGTTTACCTGCGCTTTTTTCTGGTGAATCTGACCATCGACGATCTGTTTCTGGTCGCAATTCTGATCGAGTTGGGAAGGGCTGTCTTGCGCCATAACCGCGCGACTGCGCCGGGGCGATTCCTTCTCTTTTTCCTGTTCGTCTTGGCCGGTTTACTTGTCTTCTCCCTGGCCAAATGGGTTGTCGCCCCCCGCGCGCCAATGCTTGAACAGCTCTACATGATTCTCCTGCAAGGCTTTGCGATTCTGCGGGTTGCCGTTCTGCTCACACTTGTCTGGTGGAGCAGCCTAAAGGGCCTTCGCTGGCCAAATTACGAACTCCAAATAGCCTCTGGACTGGGCTTTTATGCCATCGTTGCGCTTGCCGTTGTCATTGTGCATACCCACAGTTTTGGATGGGCACAAGACCACAGGTTGGACCAGATTCAGGTCGCTAGTTACTTAGGTGTATTGGCCTATTGGGTACTTTATTTTTCCCAAAAAGCTCCAGAAGGCAATATTTCTATGCACAAACGCAAGATTTTCTGTTACTAGTAGGAGGTAAGGAAAAGTCGGTAGGGTTGCGCTGGCCGATTTTGTGGTTACCTAATCCCGGCTTGAGGAACACTAATGATTCTTGCTCTTCTTCAAATTGCGGCAATAGTCGGCGTTGCGCTCTACCTGGCAAGGTGGCGAAAAGGTGTACGCCGTCGCAATGAGCAGTCGTGGGATTCGCTGCTGGCCCGGCTTCGGCCCGACTGGAGCGCCCGCGAACTGAGCGATCATTTCCTTTGGAAAGAAGGCCTCAGCGCCACCCCCGAAGACGCTTGGCAGCGTATGGAGGGGCCCAAAGGACTGTGGGTGATGTACCAGAACGCGCGGGTCATGCTGGAAATGGCCGACTATGCTGCCAGAAACTCTGACAGCGCGGACCGCTTGCTTCTGGAAACCCTGCGCAGCGACGCCATGCAGATTCGCGTGTGTGTGTTGGCTGCCTTGGCCCAGTACGGATTCAGCAAGGCCAGCGAGGGCGTCCGCGTGAATGCCTTCCGCGCCGCGCAAATGTATACGGGCATGGCTGCGCGGATGACCCAGTTGCTCCAGGAAAATGCAGCCTTCATCGTCCCCGATTTTGTGGCAGCAATGTAGTATCGGCTTCCTCCTGCACTAAAAAACCCCGGCAATTGCCGGGGTTTTTTAGTGCAGATGCGAACTGCTTTTAAGCCGGGTCAGAAGCGAAAAATGCATTGATCCGTGCGTACTCTTCGCTGCTGAGCCTGAAATCGAGCGCCGGCGCCAATCCCTCGACCTGCCGACTACTACGCCCGCCCACGATGGCGGCGGTAATGGCCGGGTGATGGAGCGTCCAGGCTACGGCAACCACGCCGGGGCTGACGTTGTGGCCTTGGCCAATCTCGCGCAGCAGGCCGACAAGAAGCAGGTTGCGGCTGAGTTGCGGCTCGTTGAATTCGACCGCGCGCCGGCGCCAGTCGTCGGCCGGAAAAGCCGCGACGCGCTCGGCGGTCATGGCGCCGGTCAGCAGACCGGAGACCATCGGCGAGTAGTTGATAACGCCAATGCCGTTAGCCTGAGCAAAGGGCAGCAGTTCCTCCTCGACGGCCCGGCGCAGCATCGAGTAGGGCGGCTGCAGGCTGGTGATGGGCGCAATCTTCTGGACGCGCTTCATCTGCGCGACGGTAAAGTTGGAGACGCCGATCCAACGGATCTTGCCCTGTTCGCGGAAGCGTGCCAGCGTCTCCCAGCCTTCTTCCAGTTCTTCATCCGGGTCGGGCCAGTGAATCTGGTAGAGGTCGATGGTCTCGACTCCGAGGCGCTTGAGCGAGTTCTCCAGTTCCTCGGCCAGCGAACCGGCCTTCAACGACCGGTAGATCGAGCGGTCCTTGTGCCAGCGCATGGAGCACTTGGTAAAGACCAGCGGCTTGTGCGAGGTGGTCTGTAAGTATCCACCGGCAGAGCCGGTGGCTTTACGGTTGCTGGCCCCTCAAAGGGGCCTTTTCGCAACCGTCCGAAGCAAAAGCAAGAACAAAAGCAAAAACCTCGTACTGCTGTCTTCACTGCCGCAGCACGGGCAATTCGAGGGAGAACATACTCCCGGAATTCTCAAAGTTCGACTGCCACCCCGGCAGAGCCGGGGGATCTCCCTTTTGGATTAGGGCGTGGGCAACGACCTCTTCCGAGTGGCCCAGGCCATAGATGGCTGCCGTGTCGATCCAATTGACGCCCAGATCAAGGGCGCGATGGATGGCGGCTATGGATTCGTTGTCATCCTGGGGGCCCCAGGCGAACTCCCAGTTGCCGCCGCCGATGGCCCAGGCGCCAAAGCCGATGGGAGTGAGTTGAAGATCGGAGTTGCCGAGGGTGCGAAGGGGGTGCGACGCAGTGATGGTCATATCAAAAGAATAGATGCCGGAGAATCGCCTTCGATGCGCCAATCTTGCTGCCCGAAGAATCCCGGCGCTTTTCTTATCTTGCGCGATGGAAGCCTGCGCGGCGAATTCGAGAGTCAGCGGTGTGGCCGCCACGTAAAGCTCACAGGGATACAGGGGCTGTGGGGCTGTGGAAGTGGTCGTTGCAAGTTATTGATTCTTGATTATTTAGGAGATGGTCCACAGGATTACAGCGGCTGTGGAATTGTGGGCCTGTGGAAGAGGTAGTTGTAAGCTGTTGATTTGTAGTAAGTTAAGAGGGGCTCCTCAGTTCCACGGTCAAAAACACGTTATTTTTTTGCGGGTCGGTGGTAAGTGGTTTGGAAAGTGAAGTTTGGCGGAGGGAAACGCGCGTTTTGGTTCGAACGATTTTGCTCATGAGTTCAAGAATTGATGGCTTGACCACTCCATCCTCCTTATTTCAATTGTGCTCCAGAGGGGGTAATTCTATGCAAGGTGGGGCGGGATGGAGGTTTCCCGGGCCACATTGCTGGCAACGAACAAGCCCCTTCGTCATCCGAACATCCTGCATCCCAGGTCTCAAAATCGAGACCTGGGGCACCCGGCTGGTCGAGGTTAGTGGTATCCCACCCTTTCCACGATGAGACTGTGGAAAGGATGGGGCACCCTCAGTTGTGGGTTGGTTAAGATCTCAAAAACTTAGGGTGTAGGGTCGAGGACTGGCGCCATGCTCCGTAGGTCCGGCCTATCTGTTGCTCCCCGTTTCCTCTGGGAGTGCCTCAATAGCCCGACCGTGAACTGGTTTCCAATCCCCGCCGCATCGAACGGAGCGTGCGGATTTCCCGCACTCCGCTCTCCTGTTGCCTTCGCATCAAGAGTTATGTGGCCTCACTAGTGTCCGTCTAAAATTGGAACATTCTCTATAAACCATACATATTAAACGCGATCGCATATAACTCGATTTTTTCGATTTGAAATGATCGCAGCAGAACCGAGGTCGGCGACCGAGTGGCCGCGACCAGCCCGGATTGCCGACAATGAGGGATGAATGCCGAACAGACTGTCTTCTCCCAGCTCATGTAGGGTCGAGGACTGGCGCCATGCTCCGTAGGTCCGGCCTATTTGTTGCTCCCCGTTTCCTCTGGGAGTGCCTCAATAGCCCGACCGTGAACTGGTTTCCAATCCCCGCCGCATCGAACGGAGCG
>Ga0255356_1000765_pt1 | contig 21170 bp, 19 predicted proteins | sample HBST100metaG_FD_189944 | JGI IMG/M metagenome (GOLD analysis project Ga0255356, IMG submission 189944) | Peat soil microbial communities from Stordalen Mire, Sweden - H.B.S.T100 | ecosystem: Environmental > Terrestrial > Soil > Wetlands > Peat | place: Sweden: Norrbotten County, Stordalen Mire...
CTTAATTAATAAATACTCGTGGAAAAATTTTGCTCAAAATAACTTGAGCATTTACAAACTTATGATTAGCGATCCTGGAACCATTTCTAACAGAAAGTGAGACATTTATGAAAATCATGATAAATGACTATTGTGGACATCCATTTCAAATTGAATTGAGTCGGGAACTTGCACGACGTGGAAATCAAGTTGTTCACACTTACTTTGTACAAAATAATACTCCAAAAGGATTTGTATCAAATCATGTAGACGATTCTACAAATCTTAAAATTATGCCGCTTAGTATTCCAATGGTTTTTCAAAAACATTCTATATTTAGTCGGCGCAAGAGCGATTGTCTATATGGTTTAGCAACTGCGCAAGTGGTTGATAAATTTTGTCCAGATGTAGTGCTTTCTGCTAATATGCCTTTGGATGCACAAGCTATACTTCAAAAAAAAGCGCGGCAATGCAATGCATCTTTTGTATATTGGATGCAAGATATATTAAGCATAGCGATCGAATTTGTTCTTAATAGAAGAAAAATACCCTTATCTTTTTTAGCTGGTAAGTGGTATAAAAAGGTTGAAAGTGATCTATTGGCGCACAGTGAAGCTATAGTTTGTATTGCTTCTGAATTTTTAGATGTTCTAAGTGCGTGGGGAATCGAAATGAGTCGCACTTCAGTAATAGAGAATTGGGCACCTTTGAACGAAATCTATCCACTACATAAACCAACGAAGTGGCAGATAGAACATAACATAGAACCAAGTTTTTGCTTTATGTATTCAGGTACGCTTGGTATGAAGCATACACCACGATTGCTTTTAGAATTGGCGCGTAAGCTTGGTAATGATCCTGCAACTTCATTGATAGTAGTTGCAGAAGGAGCCGGTGCTGATTGGCTAAGGATGCATGCTGAGCATGAAATATTGCCAGCATTACGACTGTTTCCATTTCAGCCATACGAGCGTCTTTCAGAGGTACTGGCTTCTTCAGACATTTTGATTTCTTTGCTCGATGAAGATTGTGGCTCATTTGCTGTACCGTCAAAGACACTGTCATACATGTGTGCGGGAAGACCTTTGCTACTAGCTGGTCCTTTGCAAAATTTAGCTTCAAAAATCGTTGTACGGTCTAGATCTGGAATTGCAGTTCAGAATTCTGTTGAGCAATTTATCGATGCTGCAACACAAATGCGTCAGTCTTTAGCATTACTAAATTTTTATGGACTTTCTGCACGTCATTATGCAAATGAAAATTTCAAAATTAACAAAATTTGTGATCAATTCGAAAGTATTTTTGAACAATCACTTTTTAACAAACGAAGGAGTGCGTTATGAAAACAGCATTGGTATGCGGGGCAGGTGGATTTATTGGTAGCCATTTGGTGAAGCGGCTCAAATCAGAAGGGTATTGGGTACGTGGCGTTGATCTAAAGTATTCAGAATATGATAAGACAGCCGCCGACAACTTCGAGATTGCGGATCTTAGGCTAATTGAAAGTTGGCAAAAAGTCTTTAGCCAGGGATTCGACGAAGTCTATCAACTGGCGGCGGACATGGGAGGTGCCGGATTTGTCTTCAGCGGCGAGAATGATGCTGCGATTATGCACAACTCCGCAATGATTAACTTGCACGCCGCCGATTTTTCTGCCAAGAACAAAGTCAAACGCCTGTTCTATTCATCGTCGGCCTGCATGTACCCAGCCTATAACCAAATGGACGCTAGCAAGCCAAATTGCGCTGAATCGAGCGCTTACCCGGCCGCGCCCGATAGCGAATACGGTTGGGAAAAGCTTTTTAGCGAACACGTATATTTTGCATTTCAGCGCAACCGCAATCTTGATGTGCATATCGCCAGATTTCATAATATCTTTGGTCCTATGGGAACGTGGACAGGCGGGCGTGAGAAAGCACCGGCAGCGCTCTGCCGCAAGATTGCTGAAACGCCAGATGGCGGCGAGATTGAAATTTGGGGCGATGGTGAACAGACGCGCTCGTTCTTATATATTGATGAATGTCTCGAAGGTGTTCGCCGCTTGATCACTTCAGATTTTTCTGGGCCGGTTAATATCGGTTCAGAAGAGATGGTTACGATTAATGGAATGGCTAAAACGATAATGGAAATTGCCAGCAAAAAACTAAGCATTAAGCATGTGTCTGGTCCGCTCGGTGTGCGTGGCCGCAACTCTGATAACCGACTCATTCAGGAAAAACTTGGATGGGCTCCGTCGCATACCTTGCGCGGGGGATTGGAAAAAACCTACGCTTGGATTTTTGACCAAGTAAAAAAAAGTTAGTGCATAGAAGTTTAACCGGCGTTATGCAAATGTCCTTATAAATGAAATTTTGGAACGTTAAAATTGATAAAGTTAAGTCAAGCAAGTTGGCGCATAACGCCGTCTGGATGTTTCTTGGTCAAGGGTTATCTTATGTTTTTCAAGCTACATATTTTATTTTGCTGGGTCGGTTGTTGGGTAGTACAGAGTACGGCATCTACATGGGCGCTGTTGCGTTGGCTGCAATTTTTAGCCAGTACAGCGCACTTGGATCTCAATGGACGTTTTTGCAATATGTAAGCCCTGACCACAGCCAGTTCTCACGCTACTGGGGAAACATCCTCATGGCTACGATCAGCTTGGGGGCTTTGTTTACCATCTTTCTCACGCTTGTCGGGTTGCGCATTGCGCACTCCTATTCGCCCTTGATGCTTCTCTGCGTAGCTGCAGGCGACTGTTTGTGCATGCCGCTCGTGAATGCGATCGCCAATGTCTTCCAAGCATTCGAGAAAATGCGTATTACAGCAGCCATGAATATCTTGACGAACCTGCTGCGAGTCATTCTGGCCAGCACATTGCTTGTCTCCCTGCGTCACGCAAGCGCGTTTCAGTGGGCTGCTGCCGCGTTGATCGTCTCGGTCTGCGCCGTATCCGTGGCGTTGGTGCTCGTAAAATGGCATTTTGGAAAGCCGACCTTTTCCCCGAGTTTGCTCAAAAAGCGATCTGGGGAGGGACTGGTCTACGCGCTTTCTTCCTCGGCCGGAAATGTCTACACCGACTTCGATAAGGTGCTACTGGGCCATTTCGGTATGAATTCGGCCAATGGCGTGTATTCGATGGCTTACAAGGCTGTCTCCGTTTTCTGCATGCCGATAGGCTCAATCCACAATGCCGCGTTTCCGAGGATCTTCCAAAGAGGGAAGTACGGCCTGGCGGGCACCAGCGCTTATGTTTTGCGGATCTTGAAGCGGACTGCGCCGCTTAGCTTGCTGATGGCAGTGATCTTGTGGTTTACGGCGCCGATCCTTCCGCATCTGCTGGGCCCGAGTTTTGCTGAAAGCACGTCCGCCTTGCGCTGGCTGTGTCTGCTGCCCTTTACGCGCGCCTTCCAGTGGAGCGCCGGCGATGCGCTGACCGGAGCCGGGCTACAGCGGTATCGGCTGGGAACGCAGATCGTTGCCGCCGTGCTGAACCTGAGCATGAATCTGTATCTGATCCCGCGACACGGCTGGCTGGGAGCGGCCTGGGCGAGCGTAGCAACCGATGGAACGCTGGCCGCAATGAACTGGGCGGTGCTGCTAACGCTACGAGGCAGAGAACAGCGCACGTTGGCTTAAAGGCGGTAGGAATGCCGACGCCGCTTTCAAAGTGCATCGAACAGATGCAACTTGGACATTTTCATCACACTGGAAGCTTCTGTGCTTAGCCAAAAATTTTGAGTGCATCGAACAGATGCAACCAAATGCCATGGCCGTAGCGGAGGCGATAAAGGTGTAGCAACAAGTTCTTAGTGCATCGAGTAGATGCAACACAACTGATTGGTTTTGCTATGGGCCTATCCCTTGGGTTGCAACAAGCATACAGTGCATCGAAAAGATGCAATCTTCTCGGGCAAAGACGATCGTCGCGGCGCCGGATTGCAAGTAGCGTTCAGTGCATCGGACAAATGCGACTGATTGCAAAAACAGCGCGCCTTAGTAAATCCTTGAAATAAATTTTCTCCCCCATAATGAAACAAGGTTATATTCCTGCCAGGAGGTGTAATCGATGGCGGACGAGGCAAAATACACAGTGTGGGGCTACTGGAAGAAAAGCAACCCGGATACGCATCCCCAACGCAAATGCATCGGCAAGGCCGGTACGCTCGAAGAGGCGCGTCTGCTCATGGACGAAGCTGAAAAGCTTAGTTGGCCAACAGTCTGCATTTTTGAAGAAAACCGCATCGTCGAGCCGGCCATGTGGGCAGGGCGGCAGCAGCCGCTATAATCTGCTGCTTTCACCCATTTTGTAGCCAGCCATTTGACAACTTCGCTGACATTCACGGATCGTGCCGCGGGCGCGTTTCGATAAATGTCAGTGTGCCTTTGTAAAAATGCGGAAACGCCTAAAAACCGCCAAGATTACGCGTAGCCATTTCTGCTTTAACGTATTAAGTTTACAATAGATGTTGCGTAGAGACAGTGCATCGGACAGATGCAACGGACACCGCAACTCATCAATAGAATTGTGCAACAGGCGAGCAGTGCATCGGACAGATGCAACACTGTAATCGGGCTGCTACTGTTGTGGCAACAATTTTATAGTGCATCAAGTAGATGCAACCTGGTTCGGTAAAGGCAGCACGATGATTAATTTTAATCACCACCTTAACCGCCACAAACGCTGGTACGACGTAGTTTTTTGGCTTGGTTTGGCTGTCTGGGCGGCGTGTGCGTTGCATAGGCTATGGAAAGGCAAGTAAAATTACTGCAGGAAATTACAGTGCATCGAACAGATGCAACGCCGTGGAAACTACTGAAGGAGCAGGTCTCTAAACGTAGCATCGGGTTTGAAGTGCATCGAACAGATGCAACGGAACTGCTCTGGTGGTATACGTTCGATCCCAAAGTAGCAACGGGTTTGAAGTGCATCGAACAGATGCAACGCCTCTACATATTGCCAGCCGCGCGAGTCCACCAGGGTTGCGATGGACATACAGTGCATCGAGCAGATGCAACTAGGCAGATGCCGAGGAATGCATACAAAGGCTTTGTTGAGAAGGACATACAGTGCATCGAACAGGTGCAACAATATGCCATATCTGGTACATTAGCAAATCGCCCAAGCGAGTGAAATCCTTGGCATTTTTTGTGCCATTTTAGCGGATGCGGCTTTTAAGCCATTTGTTTTAAGCAGATTCGGATTCCCTGTGGGAAGCCAAAGTGCATTGAAAAAATGCAACACGCGGGGTGGAATGTGATCGATGTCACAACGAAAAGCTACAGATTTACGCGATTCGCGGAAAAGTCTTTGTATATTGTTGGTGATATGATGTTTTTACGGGCGGCGTCGCAACAGGCGTGAAGTGCATCGAGCAGATGCAACACTTCTTTTTCGACTTATCAGGCAGCGTAGTAGAGTTGCAACAGGCGTGCAGTGCATCGAGTAGATGCAACAGGTAGTCTGTATTGGTCGCCCAAAGCTTTCCAGGTCGCAACAGGCGTGAAGTGCATCGAGTAGATGCAACGATACGAGCGTCCACAACCAGCTCGTAAAGATTGGGTTGCAACAGGCGTACAGTGCATCGAACAGATGCAACATAACGATTGGCTATGTATCAAATTGAACTATAAGGTTGTAACGAGTGTGCAGTGCATCGAGCAGATGCAACAAAAAGTGCAGGTTACTGGGCGCTTTAAGATGCCACTTGGAACGAGCGTACAGTGCATCGAGCAGATGCAACATTCGTTTTCCATGGAAAGCAAAAGTGGCGATTCTTTTAGTGGATTGAACAGATGCAAAGCAAAATGTTTACGGGGCAAGCATTTTAAATACCCCATTTTGCGGCTCGCGACCAGCATGGCATTCATTACGAAATTGACAAGGTTTTGGCCAATCGCAGCCGGTCATTTGTTCATCCGGTAACTTTCTTAACTTTTCCAACGCTTCCAGTTTTCGCTTTATTAGATCAAGCAAGTGATCCTTTGCTGGTTTTGCTGGTACATCGATTTTGACGGAAAAGCACAAATCAGCAAGAACGCCATCCGAAAGCATTCCCTCTAACCAAGCAGTTGTATTAATCTCATCGTGGTCTTCGCGCCAGATAGATTCCCATGAATCTTTAAATGGCTCATATAGTGCGTTTTTTTTACGAAAACGTAGTTTTTTGTTTTTTGGATGGAGCAAACCGTGCGTCCAAAAACTATAATATTTTCCGTTGCGATGCGAACCTAAAATAATAACGGCAATTTGCATCGGTAACGAATAATTGCAAACAGCGCCTAGCGTCGCCCATGATCGGCAAACAGAATAATGCCGTTCATCACTCCACGCAGTTACACATACTACTCGACGAAGATATTGGCCATCCGGCGATAGAAAACACGACGGTTTCCAGTTCATAAGTGTATCGGGGATCAACCACGGCAGTTCCGATGGCTTTCGAATAGCCGTTGAAATAATGTCGCACAACGAAGCTGTATGAATGACTTCAGAATGCAAATCGTATTCTTGGCTATCTATTCCTGGATTGACTCCTAATTCATATACAGTCTCGCCGGCAACATTACCCCAGTCTTTGCGATTTTGATCAATTACGGCTGCGCGAATTCCGGCATCAAGCATTTCCAAAGCGGTTGATTTCCGCTTTTCCCACCGTTGTATCCAAAAGCATTGACGCGGACAATGTTCAAATGAAGACAGTATTTCTGCGGTTCCTACCATATGCAAAACCCTACGGCATCACTTCTGATCCTTCAGATTCCGTTTCGTCTGGTGACTCTGTTTCTGGCTGCGTTTCCGCAGAAGGTTCGGCCGAAGCATCAACAGGTGCCATTTGTTCAGCTTGTTGTCGCAACTGGCCAAGAGGCTTTGTAGTAGATTGGCCGACAACTGCAACGCCTAATGCTGCTAGCGCAGCTTGAAGTTGAGCTGGCGTTCGTGCCGCCTCCCCAGCCCTTAACGCATTAACTCCATCAACTTTTGTCATTATATTGACAAAAGGAATTGCAGGCATCCGAATTATTGACCGCCAAAAAACACTGCGTAACGAATAGCCATGAACAAAACTGTACCCCGAACCCGTTGCAGCACGAGCACGATCTAAAATATCCGCTGCTTGACGAAGATTTGAAATTTCATCGTGAGTAAAAGCCTTTCCAAGAATTCCGCTTTGCTCCAAGGCGTTCAGACGATTTACCAAATTCGGGCCCAAAATGCGAGTTTGAATAGGGCTTAATCCTGACGCTTGTTCTGCTGCTGGTGTGCCTTTTGTCGATTTTCTAAAAGCATCAGCGACATCCCGCAGTGCATACCCTTTCGACCAAAGATGATTTGCCTCCACCCAGTTTTCATATAGGGGCGTACCTTTAAGCGCTGTTTCCATGCTTTCGTTCATTGTGCGAATTTCGTTAGAAATAGCATTCCGGGTTGCTGCATCGGCCGTAGAGCGTTGCATCTTTAAAAGCTGCGAACGTACTTTTATATAAGCAGAAAGCGGAGTTCCATTTCCTGAATCGTCAATAATTCCCTCTTTAACAAGAGCATTCCATCGTTCCGGATTTGTTGCCTGAGAAATGCGCGTCCCTCCCCACTGAATTGACCCATCTTTATCAGGTCTGATTTTGCTTAAATCGATGTTTTCGTCGCCAAAAGCAACTCCAAGTTTTTTAGCTTGCGACATAGTTTGTTGCGTAATTTTCGATACGTTTTCAAGACCATCGGGAACAGCAATTAAAGACTTATCCAACGCAGTATACATTGGCCGCGCTTTGGCAAAAGTGGCATCAGATGCATCTTGTACTGCCTCTCCAGGCTCTTCAGCCATCGTCCCAATCATACCGGAAGTCTGTTGCGCTGTTTTACGAATTACGTTTTTGACAGCCGTTTGTTGCGCTTGTGTTACCCTATCAAATTTTTCTGGACTAACTCCCGTTCTTTTAAGACCTATCTGTTTTCTTCCTGCCGCAGTTTCCGGACGCGCTTCTCCTACAAGCACAGGGACTTTTTCCCCCGCGATCGGAACGTTTACTGGTCCATATTTTTTAGCAGCCGCTTCACGAACCGCACGAATTCCTTTTTTACCAAGTGCTCCAGATGTCTCTCCCAAACCACTCATCGCAATGGCTTGTCCAATACCATACGGTGCCAATTCAGGATTTTCCCGCAACTGTTCTGCGGTCTCACTAAAAATCGTTGGTTTGCCCATTGCAGCTTTAACAGGTGCCGCAACAACTCCGCCAACTCCTTGTAAAGTTCCAATTGCCGTTTGAATTGGATGCCGCGGCACGCTGATTGCGCCAGCTCCAACGTTTGCAACATCGCTGGCTAGCATTTCACCAGTAGTCGCGCCTCGAGGTCGCTGATGAGGCATGGCAAGTGCTTCGGTCGCTCTCAGCGGATGGCGAAGTAAAGCTCGTCCCCATGCTTTGCCAGATGGTTCAGCAACAAAAGCCGGACCCGTTTCAATTTTGCGCACTGGATCGGCGCCATAATCTCGGTTGAACCGTTCCTGTTCAGCTGGGTTGACAAAACTCCACCCTTGCGGCCGTTTTGGCACATTGCTGTAAGACAAACCAACCACTTTTCCTTGCGGCGTTCGTACTTGATACAAACCCTCGCCTTTTGGATTGGCCGTTAAATCAGGCTTAGCCGAAGGAGCATTTTTTGCAAACCAATCCTCGTTTTTTGCATTTGTCTTTGGCGCGTTTGCTGTAAACCAATCTTGAGCCATTACTTCACCACCGCAGCGCCTAAACTCTTGTAGTGATCAACTTGATCCATAGGCACCTGCTTAATCATTCCATTAGGTGCCTTCATTTTTACCATGCCGCTGTTACCCACGCCGCTACCAACACCGCCCCGGCCGTATTCAGTGTTTAGCCGATCAAGATGCTGTTTTAAAATATTCACTTTTTCATGCGCCAATCCAACCATCTGTCTCATTTGTTCGGGGGTTAACGTTACGCCTGATTTCCATCCATCAAAAATATAATTGCCAGTGGCGTCTTGATGAAACGACTTTGCGATCATACGCTCGTCCAAGTGAGCCGATTGCACAGCTTCATTCCATACTGCTTGGTTAATGCGTGCGCCTTTTTGGCCACCAAGAGTCATACCAATGTGATTAGCTACCAGCGAAAGCATGGCTTGTTGGTCGCCGCGTAAAGCATTCGCTAAGTTGAGATCCATTGTTTTCATTCTGTCTACGGAAGATTCATAATCCTTTTTCGTATCAGAATAATCTTTTGGCGTTTTGAATCCAATTACACGGCCGACTTTAGGCGCATTAGGCACCGCGGCAGAAGTCGCAGGAACCACACCTGCCTTAGAAGTTGGCGCTGTTGCACGTGGAACACGGCGACGCGCTTCCCCTGGAGTCCTTGGTACTGTATCTGCGGCAGGCGGCGACGCTGCGACTGGCGACGCTGCAGACGATGCGCCAGCAGAGGCCGATGGCCCTGCAGCGCCAGGTCTTCCAGCACCAACAGGAACCGACGTATGCGTTTCCGGTACTTGAATGACTTGTCCAGTATCTGGATCGACATAATGATAAAAGCCAGTCGTTATTCTCCCCGTTAAAGATGCCGGCGGCACTAAACCGTAATTTCGTGTTCCCGGAATTTCCTGATGCGTTTTTGCATCTAAATTGACCGAATAGATCTTGCCTTTTGCGTCACGAGCCCACCCCGTTTTTGGCTGCGATTCCTTAGGCGCGATTTTCGCGCCGTTTAGCACCTCGTTCGGAATCGGCTCTCCAGTTAAGTATTGCCATTTGCCGCTTTTCACATCCTGCTGAGCCGTCAGCGTTCTGCCGTCCAGCAACGTCAGGGTTTGTGTCTTAAAACTTTCCGCCGTTGGCTTTGGTTCCGTCACCTTTCCCGTCCGTGCGAATTCCTTCTTCACATCCTCAGGCGGCTGAGCCTCACGCCCCATTACTTCCTGGTAATTTGCTGTATATTTTTGCCACGGCGTTTGCTGCGCAACGTATGTCGGTGCCGCTGTCGCCTTCCTTTGCGCCTCCGCCTGTGCTCTCAGCTGCGCTGGCGTCTGTGGTCCCTGAACCATATATGCCGCTCCGGCTGGTACCTTTTCACCATCAATATCCATGGTCGGTTGGCCAATAACCGGGGGCGCAACAGCAGTCTGCTTGCCGCCGCCTTTCGTTAAATGCAACAAATGACCAAACTTTTGAAGCGCGCCAGGTTGTTGCGCAAAAAGACCATTTCGGCTTTCAATTGCCTGTTGCAATGCATACTTAGTTTTTAAATATTCAGGGGTTCCAGGTTTTACCGTCGAAAGCTTCGTCTGCAAATTACCAATATCATTTTGAAGATCGCCAAAGTGAGTCTGAAACTCTTCGTCGGAGAGTTCTTTCTTGCGGGCATACCGCTGCTGCGCAAGTTGCGAACCTAGATTCCAACCACCTTGCCATGCTTCGCCGCTTGCCATACATTACTCCTACTGGTTATCGCCGCCCGAATAATAACTTTGCAGCCCACTCATAGCGCCTTTGCCTGCTCCAGTCTTAGAAAGCGCACCGCCAGCGGCACCCAATCCAAACGATGTGGCCGCGCCGACTCCTCCAGAAATAGTGCGCCCCAAAATGCTATTTGACCAATTTTGCGTCTGTTCCTGCGACAATGTCGCTTGCTGGCCATAAGCTTGCATTCCTTGGCTCAAAAGGCTGCTGCCAGAGCTGGCCAATCCGCTGGCCGAGGTGCCCAGCAGGGAAGAGATCATACTGTTAACAGAAGACCGCGACTTATCGTCTGAGGTTTGCATAGAAGCATTGCTGCCTCCGCCACGGTTTCCAAACTGCGCTGTTTGCAATTTGGATTGCTGGCCCTGTCCTTTAACGTTGCTGATCTCCGGACCCAACACCTTGCCAATTTTGGATTGATTTCCACTAAGGATGGAGGACATGAAGTTTGAAGACTGCGATAGGTTACTCTCGCCCAGATTGGTAGCAAATTTGCCAATCTGGCCAAATTGGTTAATGTCGCCCGACAAAGTCGAATTTGAGCCTCCAAAGAGGCTTGACCAAAAGCCCATAAATCCCCCAAGCAAAAACAGAAATAGCCCAGTGGCCACCTCGGGCTCTGAGCCATTGCTTGTTCCCCTGAAGAGAGGAGGGCATGCTGCTCGACAATATATTTCCTGTATAGTTTACCGCTATTGCACAAATACGACTACATGTAAATCAACGTCAAAGCCAAACATAAAACAACGTTTTCTATCTTTTATATTACCGATAATTAAATCCATACTGCTACTAAAAGACTAGCCCCAGTATAGGTCCAAGAAAGAGTTGTCGAACTGTTAAAAACCTGTATTTGAAGAACGCTTTCTGTTGTATTCCACCATGGAGATACTTGAATAAAGGTTGGCTGAGTAGCGTTAGGACCAACAATATAAGCTGATACGACGCTTGTAGCACTTTCACCTGTTACATGAATCGTACTTGTACTAAGTTGCTCTTGGGGTGACAAAGTTCCATCACCAAACGAAACACTTTGAACAATTGGTGACGAACCACCTCCCGTTGCATTAATGGTGACAGTTCCCACACCGCTGGTGGGAGAAATTGTCACATTGGTTCCCGCAACAATCTGTGTAACCACGTTTCCAATATTCGGAATTAATTCCGCCCAAAAATTTGTGCCATCGTAAACCACCACAGCCACACAGCCTTGCGGAACAGGCATCGATGCCGCACTTAAATTATTATCGTAAGAAATTGTTCCATTAATCGGCGTTAGCGTTGCTGTACCAGCACCATAATTTAAAATGCTTGTAAACCAAGGTACAGTAATTGCTGGAGAAGACGAACTCACGCTTAGCGTTACTGCAATGGCCGAGGCATCATCTAGAATGATGTATTTGCCATAATCCGATTGCACTGTGGTGTAAGCAGTTACTCCTGATTGATCGTTTACGTAACCAATAGTTGTCGTAGAAGTATTACTGACAACCGTTTCTGAGCCTGATGACGTGCTTGCAGTTGTTGTTGTCGCAGTCGTTGACGTTTTCGTTGTTGATGTCTGTTGAGACTTTAAAGAAGCAATCGCCTGATTTAAATCAAGGATTCCTTGAAAAGCGTTGCGATGTGCTATCTTCGCCCCTTCACTTTCGTTGGCAATTTCCGACTCAAATGGATAACGAAACGATTCTAAATTAATTGCCATTTTGTTTAGCCTTCCATGCCGTGCATTTAGGACATAAACCGTTTGGAGGGGGTGTAACCTGTATCGCTCCACAACGTTTGCATCGCCGTTCTGTAACCGTAATTTTTCCCATTATCCTCCACCTCCACTTTCAGCAAAGGGCTGCACTTCTCTATAAGGCCCTGTCGATTCCCAATCTTTTACTTGCACAACAAAGTCTTCTAAATTGAGTTGAAACTGTATTGTGGAAGTAAACTGAAACCACAACAGTTTCCATTTGCTCGCGCCGCAGACAAGTTTTAATTTTGTTAGCTCACCGCTAGACGACGGAATTGTAATTGCCGGCGGCCCGTAACTGCCGTTATTTGCATCCGCTGCATAGCCGGTTAGCGTAATCGTAGATGTGGATGAATACTCCACGATCAACACCGGTCCCAGCGTCTGCCACCCCTTTCCACCAATCGCTGGCGTCTGTACGATGGCTGTTCCTGTTTCCGTGCCGCCGCTGGCCAACTGGCGAATGCTTCCATCATTACAACCAACCAGCACGCCCTGCTGGCTTAAGCCTTCATTTGTTGCGTGGATCGAGGCTGGCCATTCATACACATCCCACACCCAACCCATCGCCTGAATATCAAAAACCAACGTTCGTGGAATACTGGTTGTGTCGACATAATCGTAGTAAAGATATCCATTTACGATTGAAAATTTTTGTAATTGCGGTTGCGAGTCGTCAGGCGGATAAACTGTTACGCCTTCTCGCGTTATCGGCTGTGGTACGCTGGTTCCGCCATCTTTATCTTCATGCGGAAAAAGTGACTCTAAATCCGAATCGGTAATAGATTTTGAAGCACCGCCTCCGGGCGAAAAGTGAATTCCGTCATCCACGCGAAAGAAAATTAGTCCTCCGCCTTCGATCGCTACGCAGCGCGGAATAAACAGTCCGCGGTTGATGCTTGTAGCCTGCAAGGTCCAAGTTGAACCAGTAGTCCCCGTTACAGTGGCTAAAGCATTAAAAAAGTTGGGCATGATGACCCATGCCCGCCGGATTGAAAACAGCACACCCCGGCCACCAGACATGGCACCGTTAACCAGAGGCTCGCCAGGATCGGTCACGTCCATTTGGTTGGTATCCGGTGCCGCATCAAGATTCGATCCCGAGCACCAATAGAGCGTTCCCGGCCGCAGCGTATCACCCACGCCAAATGTGTAGTTGATGTTGTCCGTAGGGCCAAAAAGATACGGTAAAGGCTGCGCGGCCAGGATCGGTTCAGCAATTTCATAAGCTAAATCCGTTCCGTCAGGAACGCCAGGAATCGTAATTTCGTTAACAAAACCGTCTGGAACAACAATGCCCTTGTCCTTAAAGGTCACGGTTCCGCTCACCGTTGTACCGCCAGTAGTGCTAAAGGTCGGGGTTAAGCTGCCAGAAATTCCCGCCGCCGTAACAAGCTGGTAATGGCCATTGGTATCTTCAATAACCCAGTTCAAAGCATATGCGGTTAAAGCTGCAAAATAACTAGCTGAAGGCCGCGAAATAAACGTATAGGCCAAAGAAGTAGGAGAACCAATCTTGATAATTGTTCCTGCCAGCCAGCGCGTGTTGAACCCTGTTGCTGTGCCTCCAATTGCTCCCCCGCTAACCCAAGTAATTACGTTACTTGAAACCGTGCAAATTCCTTTCTGCGGCAAATCGATCGAGGGAAACGGTTCATAGTTGGTGTAAACAAGTAAATCTGTACCAAGTTCCGTGTCTGTTAACGAATCCGAAACTGGAGTATTAGTTCCACCGCCACCAAGATCATCATTTGGTCCCGTGCAAACGTAAGTAAAATCCGTGATGGATGTGTCAACGCGGTAGTAATCAACCTTGTCAACTTGTGGATCGTTAGACCATAGCGATGTAATGGTGTTTGCTTTGACGGGAACAGATTCTGCCGTCGATTCAGGCGACGGATTAGAAGTTGCTCCCGTTGCGCTGGAGCGATACGTGTAGCGATACTGCACCTCTTCTCTAACCGTATTGCTCAAGGGAAGAACGATCGTCGGCGTAGTTACGCCAGATATCGTTGATGATGCAGTTGGAGAAACCATTAAAAGAAGAATGCGGCCGGAGTGGTACCAGAAGTCATAGTCGATTTCGATTGAATGAATTCCAGCCGACGCAAAATGCAAAATTACAGTCGTAACCGTGCACTGACCGCCTTCGTTATAATAAGTTCCGTTATATTTCAGCGGAGCAACAGGCAAAAGAGCAATGCCGCTTACCACTGAAATTGTTTGGCCATAAGAAGAAATTTGCGATTTACTTAACGTAACTGTTCCCGCAGTTGTTTCTTCATTATTGGTCATGTATGTTGCTGTGGCCGAAACAAAGGTGGGGCTTCCGCCAATGCCCCAGATTGTTTGGTCTTTATTGGTTAAAACAAATTTGTAATATCCCCCTGCTGGAATATAAATACTTCCAGTCAAACAAAAATTAAAGTTTGTATACGTTGTGCTGGTTGTATAAGTTGACGTTAGGGGTGAAGCAAACACGGCGTTCGAACCAGAAACAACACCCTCCGCAGTCAGTTGAAACCATTCCATCGGATTATTTATAACGTAGTCGGCAGTTCCGATAGAAATATCCACACCAGGTAGTCCAGGAATTCCGGCGGCAAGAGGCGGAACGCACGCTGTACCAAACGAGGCATCAAATATAAAAGAATTTCCTGTTGTACTTCCGTCCGCATTAGACGTTGAGCGGGTTGGTCCACTACCGCCAGAATCATCTGGGTTTTTCCAGATGTAAGCTCCCACTTGACCTGACGACGGAGAATCTCCCCAATAACTAAGAGACAATGTGCCAAGTGTAGATACTACCAATGGCAATGCATTAGTTGTTACTGTCACTGTAATGCTAAAAGATCCAGAGTTATTGCTAAAAGTGTTTCCGGTTGAGTCGATGCCGATTTGCAGCGACACGGCATTGCTGGGAACAGTAATCTCTATACCTAAATTACCGCCCACGTCCACAATGTTTTTGATATAAAGCGGAGCTTGGCCAGCGGCAATTACATTGCCGTCACCATCCGTAAATGCTCCAATAATGATCGATGGAACCGTCGACGGAGGAGACACGCCGCCAGTCGGTTGCACGTAGTACCCTGGATTAGTTGAGGCCAGCGCCAGCCCTGCGGCCGTCGGGGTTGTAATTACGTTTCCGTTGATAATCACCGTGTCCGTTGGATCAGGAATGGTAATTGTCACGGTTGTTGCATTTTGCACGTTAATTGTGTATGGCGCTGTTCCATCAACAGGAGAGGTAGTATTTGGGTAGCCTTCGGTTTCGCCGTAATCAAAATCCGAGTTTGTTCCCACTGGATAGTTTGTCCATGGGATTGCCGTTGCATACAACACACCGGTTGTCGTCACACTAGAATTCTCGGTGGAGACAGACGGAGCAAGTTGCGGCTCCTTAATGCCCATCTTGTAGCAAACACCATCCGACCGAACCTTCATCATGCCGTTCGACGGAAAATCGTCAGCGGTATGGCCACCTCTGCTATTAGTAATTAAAAATTCTGTTTTGAGAGTAACGGCTCCTTGTATAGCAGAATCGCCGACATACATCCACGGCTGAACTGAAGTGTTTGGCCGAAAAGGAATCATTGAAACCGGATTGCCACTTAATCCTGTCGCTACTACGGTAGTTCCAGAAAACAAAGTAGTATTGACACCGGTTATAAGCACATAACCATTTGATGGCCCGTTTGGCGTAGAATCGTTTAAACGGCGAATCGTATGTATCGCAGCAGGAGTCGTATAATAAATTGTGACAACAACACTATTAACATATGTCGTTGCTGTTATTCCGCTAAGATTCTCTACTTCAAATACAGGTGTAAACCCTGCGTTAATAATTGCCGGAGTAACATTCGCTCCCCATATAGAAGTACTGCTCCCAAACGTATATGTTGCGACTGAAGTCGTTAGCGTAGCTTTATCAACAGTTGCCCCTGTTATTCCAAGTCCAAAAGATAGCGATTGCGATCCAGATGATGCATATGCGTTGCAAGTTATTTCTATGCCTGCGATTGTCGCGGTTGTTGGAATTGTTTGCGCGCCAATATTTAAGGATAACGTGCCTGATCCAGAATCGGCGTCTACAGATACTGAAGTGTATAATGAGGTTGATGTTGCATTTGCAGGATTAGTCCAATAATCACTGCTGCACGTAATAGTGGGGACAAGACTATAGGGGTTTCCCACAACTTCAATCGCATTTGTAAGCAAATTGCGAAAGTTGATGCTACCAACAGAATAGGAACGAACATTTTGGGCAATACTTACCGAGCCGCTAAGCATGCGGTTTGGCGGGTGAGTCAAATCAAGCCCTTTGAAATTGAGCGCCACTTTGCCCTTATTTGAAAAAACAGCAATGGCCCAAAACCATTGCTGGTCTTGAGCCATTGCTTGTTCGCCACAGGGCGGGGCATGTTGCTCGACGACTTATTTTACGCTTTTCATTATTTCATATTTGAGCTTATTTTGTTTTATCGCTTGGCTGTGTTTTTTGCGCTGCATCGTTGTACCGCTCTTGATTCCGGTCTTGAGCCTGTCCGCGCTGTATCAAAATATCGCTAAAGCTACCCGTGCTTTTAAGTCGCGAGTTTTCCGCCGAGCACGCTTGAATTGCTCGCGACTCTAATTCCAAAGCCGATTGGAACTCCGCGCCCGCCATCTTAAAGGTCGCATAGCTCTGAGCTAGATCTAAAACAATATCCCAGTTGCTGCGCGACACTTGAACATAATCGGCATCTAATGTTGGCACTGGTGCGTTCGCCAATACCGTTGCCCCAATACCAGATCCTGTAGGCGCGGCAAGAAAGTCAATTCCACCAATTACGATGCATGGGCCAAAACTTGTTGGCGTTGAATCCCATTCCGGCGCATATCGATCCATAGCAACAATTGAAGGCATATCGGTAGCTGCGCCATTTACCTTTGCTAACATTATCCAAGGCGTTTTTAGCAACAGATTTAGTCCATCCTGATATCTGCGCAAGCAATATCCAGCTCGCAGGCGATCCGTGGCCTCGCTTTCTCGTCCCAAAAGATCGGCCAGTGCTCCCCAGATCAACACCCACGCAAAATCGTTCGGAATGTTTAATAGCGTAGCCGTTGGTGAAGAAAAAGCTGCGCCCGATTCAAGTACTACAGCTTCATACTTTCCCGGCAAATTAGGCGTAATGTCGACATCCCAAGCAAGCGGTGGCTCCGAAGACAACATAAAGGTACTTGGAGTTCCAGAGCCTAATTCGTACAATGGCGCTTCGTAAAACTCCTGTGCCACCGTATCGTCACGATAAAGAGTATTAGGGCTTCCGGTTACCGGCAAATAGCGCACGCGCGCAACGTCTATAACCGTGTCAGGAAGAATGGTCCGGCGCGTATTAGGAACAACTGCAATATTAGAAAGCAGCAACTGGTTGCAGTTTGAGATCTGCAACATTTCATCGCGACGATGCTGCAAAGCCGCAGAAAAATCATTAATGGTAAACTGCGAAGTGCCGGTCCAAGTCCCCCCCGTTGGCGGCTCCATTAGCATGTATTCCATTAAGGTATAGCAATAGGTATCCGTAAGCGTTCGTTTACGCGGAGAGTTGGTTAAGGTCGCTAACGAATTCCAAAGCGTTGATGAATTAAAAACAAAGTCTTGTTTCCAAGTAAACGTAAGCACATTGAACATGCGCAATGCTTGGCAAACATAAATTCCGCATTCAGCATCCGTCCAAAACACATTTCCGCTATCAGCCAGTCGTGCCGCTAGCTGCTGACGTGCGGTCGAAAATGTGAGCCAGCTATACGCAGCCATTGCTTACCTTTTTGATGCCATGCGCTTTTCTATACAATCATCCAACAGTTATTTTCTGCTGGCAATCCTTTTTCTGCGTTTACCTTTTTTACTTAAAGACTTACGCGGCCCTATTCGACCTTCCTTACGCAAATACGACAACAAAATCGCTTTTGCCTGTTTCTTGTTACGGACGATTTTTCCTCTTCTTCCAGAATGTAGCTGGTGCTTGCGAAACTTTTTCATGATTTCGCCAGCGGGCATAAACCCTCACTTTGCTGCGTTGTCTCCTGCCACAGCAGCAGGTTTAGACAAATTTGTTAATCTTGATACCGTTCCATGGATGCCAGCAGAACCAAGCGCTGCTGTCAAAATGATAAGCAGCGAATTGGTTGTATAAAGCTGGTCAGACGGTATGGCAATTGCCGCTCCAAGTGCATTTAACACCAAGTTGAGCGCCGCCGCTACCGTGCCGGTAATATACGGCCCAATTAGCGGGGAGTGCTTAACGATCTGCAATACGCCGTATACCACCACAGCAATTGCAAGAATCTTTGCAGCGGGCGGAAAAGTAAGAACCACATCAATCAAAATTACTGCCATGTCTTCTCCTTTTTACAAATACCTATGTAGTCGTTGTGGCGTTTAAAAACTGCTGGTAGTGCTCAACCAATTCAGTCAAGTTTTTTCCGCCAGGTTGCTCATAATCATTACCGGGAAAACTCGCCCAAATATTTGAACAAGCCTTAATAGCCATAGAAATATCACCCTTTTCAATGTCATCAATTGCGCTACGTTCTTGAATCTGCCGCACGGCAACCGCATCTTGGCTAGCCGGACTAAAATCATTTAGATGCAACATCAGCTTATAAGCTTCCCACCATTTAAGTTCTAACTGGTAGCGCCCGCTGGCTGTAGACGCAATGCGCTTTGGCTTAGTGCAAATAACTTTTGCTGGACGGCCAGATGCAAATGGGTGATCGATATAAATTGAAAAAATCTCCAATCCTTTTTCTCCGGCGGCTTCATCGCCAGACACAATTACGTCGTAACCATTATTTTTGGTCAGCAAATGCGTACTGGTTCCTTCAGACCAAGCAATGGTATCGAGAAAAGCTTTAATCTTCAGGTCCATACGGCGTCTCCTGAATCAAACTGCAATGGCATCAGCTAAAAGCGTGGTCATGCTGCTATGATTTTTAAGCGCCAAATACGCCTGCATCTGTGCCATATCTGTTACGATCGTGGGTTGTGTCCCAAATGGGTCGGTACCCAAAGCACAAGCAAAATTGTCTGTGTATAGCGGTGTATTTCCGTCAGATGAGTCATAGAACGATGCGGTTCCAGTAGCTACTGAGTCATCACCGGCAGTTGCTGCGGAGGAATTAGCGTATATCGAATAATTTACAACAGCCCTCTTTTCCGCGTGCTCGATGTTTACTCCGGTGACTCGCAGGTATGCGGCGCTAAGTGCAATGCCGGAACTTGTCGTATAGCCATGTAACTGATAAGCCATGATTGTATCTCCTTAAGCAATATTTGTGGATGTGAGCATATGGGTTATCTCGCCCAACCTGTGCTCCGCATCATAGGGAGGCGGAAAATCAAATTTGATTGGACCATTTGCACCCATAAACCAAATTACTGTGCTGCCGCTTGTAGCTGTTGCGATCACATAAATCGCCGTAGGCGTAATACTTGATGTATAGATACCCGCGTAGCCATCGACGCTTAACTTTACTTGCAGCGTTGACAGATTTGAAATAAATATAACCGCTGAATAGGTTTCACTAGACCAAGAAGTGCTACTCCATTCCTTAAAATTAGTGAAACCACCTCCACTATCTAAACTGAAATAAGCACCAGCATCTCCGTGAATAACCGATCCACTAGAAGTTACAAATACAGTAATGGCACCACTAACTACCTGACTGGACCACAAGTATGTTGTAGAGGCAGCGCATGGACTAGATGACCCAGAAGTGCAATAGGTGGCAACTAGCGTCGTACTTGTATTGTAAGACGTTGCTTTTGCACCAACTGATATAAGCACCAGTAGGATAATAGTAATTAATCTTTTCATTTTTGTCCTTAGTAAGTCGCGCAAATTGTAAGAGACAGTCCTGCCGCCGTTGCGTCTGCCGTAGATGGGGCATAAACTTCGTATGCATTTCCAGAAGCGACACTTAAGCTGCTAGACCAGCTAAATGTTCCAATACTTGCCGATGCAGCAAACGTGACAGTGCCAAAGCTAACGCCATTGTAATCAAGATTAAATGTCGTACTTGCTGTCGCCGCACTAAGCAATCTTGCTTCTGATGTGCAAGATACACCTACCGCAGTTACTGTGTTATATAAAGTCATATTTACAGGAATTTGGAACCAACTAACTGCCGCAGATGAGGAATACACGCTATTACTCATGTCGGAAAATCCGAGGTAGTGGACCATTGCTGAGATTGTGCCGCCAAGCGTTACTGCGCCAGTAAACGATGCAGTAGTGCCACTTAAAGCTCCAGTCAAACTTCCACCAGACAGCGGAAGGTAGCTTCCCAACGTAGAAGACAACACCACGTTTCCCGTACCAGTCGTCGCTACTGTGCCTAAAACCCCTATATTGGTGTTGGTCACAATGCCCGCTGTGCTTAGTGCTTCATCCTGTATTCCAGTTCCGCCAATCAAATAACTTTCCGCAGTGACATCCCCATGAGTATCCAGTGATTCGATATTATCTAGCCGTCCTGTCGACGGATTGTACTGTATTGAACCAACATCTAAACTTTGATTACTCGTCGAGTTAGCCGCAACAAAAGTTAAATAATATACATAGTTATCAGACTTTAAGGTGGTTGTTATCGCCGAGGATACAGGGGTGGTTGTACTAGCCGTGCAAGCGTTGCTGCCGTTGCAATAAACATAGCCGGTTAAAGAAGAAAATATTGGAGCATTAGAAAAGGTAGTATTACCTGAAAAAGTTGCGGCTGCCGCTGTAAGCGTTCCTGTCAATCCGGGGCTATTTGACAACACCACGTTTCCGCTTCCAGTGTAACCAGTGGTACTTAACGGAATTACTACGCCGTTGGAGTTGGAAAGGCTGGCGACAGTAACTGGATACAACATCGAAATACTACGCGTCTCGTTCGTATCTGCATTAGCTATGGTTAAAACAGAAGTCGGAGATGAACCACTTCCTACAATATTCGTAAAT